>Ga0099848_1000244_pt1 | contig 24625 bp, 20 predicted proteins | sample CB_VirMetaG_3_FD_78179 | JGI IMG/M metagenome (GOLD analysis project Ga0099848, IMG submission 78179) | Freshwater to marine saline gradient viral communities from Chesapeake Bay - CB_1508_1S Viral MetaG | ecosystem: Environmental > Aquatic > Marine > Coastal | place: USA: Chesapeake Bay...
GAAGCGGAGTGCTTATGCAGTTGTCGAGGTTCGGTGAGGTGGTGAGTGGTGATTGAAGATCGAGACTCTCCTCCCCCTTAACAGGGAGAGTCGAGATCAAGATCATCAACCACTCATCCAAGGGTCATCATACAGCCTCTTGGTCGGTTTGGGCGGTGGACGGTTTGGATAAGTGGCACAGTAGCAGGACTTGGCGGTAGCAGATCCCTTGCAGTGCAGTGGTTATCAGCGATGCTTATCAGTGGTCATAAGCAACACTAATGGATCGGCGAACAGATCGCTTGAGATTGAGCCACCGCAGTGCATCTGCCCCTCTCGTTGCTGCTGGTTCCGCCCTGTTCCGCCAGGTCTCGCCAGGTAACGCCCGCACCTAGCCGCTTGGACACGCTTGGACACAGGCTCAGGCGAGGACAAACCAGGCGGGACCAGGGCTGCGGGTGCTTGCGTACCTGCGTATGTGACAGGTGCGCGGACATGTGTACGCACGGACAGGCACCCCCCACCCGGGGGTAGCGCGCCCTGGCTATAACGTATATGGGTAGACAAATTTTTGTCGGAATCTATCAGACCCCTCTAGAATCGTCTGTAAGCCCTGTCCCGCCATCTTCCGCCACCTTATACCAAGGAGCAGTTAAACGCATCTCAGGGAGGCTCACAGAGGTCTCTACAGGTCTTTCCTTATAAACGGGGGTAACATAATCGGGCATAGGAGGTAATTCAACCTCTTCAATGGCTTTTGTTACCTCTGTTTTAACCCGATAGTCAATCACTTTCTCCTCTAACCACCACAATAAAGCAAAGACGAGGTGATCCCACCAAGGAATACCCCGACTCCAAGCTTTACGGAGGGTTTTAAACTCATTCAGTCTAAGTTTTTGTTCCACATCGCCTCACAGACGTTAGGAAGGTGTTGATAAAGTAGATCTTGTATCTGTGCTGCTATCTGTGCGTGTTCTTTTTGTGTACCGTTAGAGGTTCGGAGGTCACAATAATGCAACCAACTTCTAATACTACCATTCATGTACATACGGGTAGGCATGGACAAAGGCAGTACTTCACGTGCACACTCCTTAGCAATGCCAGCCTCAAGCAGTTTCTTATACACCAACTCCGAATGTTTAAAAAGTTGAGTAATCTCTTGCTTAAGGAACAAGTCTTCCTCTTCTACCTCAATACTATTTTGTCTATTCTTAGTATCTTGTAACCTAAGTTGAGGTACTACGGGACTACCAAGTTGGGAAGCATCTGCATACCGTTGACTAAACTCCTGAAAGGAGAAGCTACGATGCCTCAGGATCTGTGCAGCAATACTTCGAGTAGTCTCAATAGAAACGCACATGTTCACCATTTCAAAGGGTGACCAATGGTTATGTTCAATAAGGTATCTAACTAACCTAGCACTTGTCTGAGTGTTGGTTTGGTTGGAGGGGTTAGATACACGTGCCATGTAGCTGATTAGTTCTTCAGCATTAGGAGTGATATGTACCAGTTGAGCAGAATGGGTGGGACTCATAGGTTGTTTAAAACTTAGTAATTACGTTGCCAGACAGTAGGATCAGTGTTCTCAGATTTCCAAGATTCAAAAGGGAGGAGAGAATAGATGAAATAAAGTGTTCTCTATCCAGTAGGAAAAAGAGAAGGAGAGATTTTGTGTCTCTCCCTCTCCCAGGAGTCGGGTCCACCCTTCCCTTCTCCTGTATACATAGCTGATGTGTCTTAAGGTGAGTCCTACAAACCCACTAAACCCAGTGTGGGAGACCGTTTTTAGAGATTCCTCTAGCTTGTCTTCTTTGGTCTAAATTAAAGCCCAAAGCAAGGTGATTTGTAGCTGCTTCAGGGTCGTCTAAGAACGCTTCTAACATGTCATTCCAGTCGTCTCTTTTGCGTTGTTTAACGACTTCTTGAGCCGAGATACCCATAGCATCTGTGAAGTATTTAACTCCTTGTGCAAGGGCGTCCAATCGGTCGTCGTGTCGGACTGCACCTTTCTCCCGACACACCCTACTCATTTGGTAGAATAGCATGTAAAGTAGACGCTTTTCTGGGGGATCATCTTTGTTGGAGTTGTAGTCCCAATTGATAACTTCTTTATCAACAATGAGCCTATGCTGATTAAGGATAGGCTCAAGAGCATCAATAATACGCTCTTCTTTGCGTACATTAGCACGTACTTCTTCAACATCTATACCTTGTTGTGTTTGTTGTAGGTGTTTTTTAAAGAGTTCAGCAACAAGACCATCACCAAAGTTAGTCTCCACTACCAACTTAGTAACATTGTATTTCTTACAACCTTTAAGAATATCTAGAAGGGTGTTGTCGGAGTATCCGTCTCGGTAAGCTCGCACTTCATGCAAGTACAAGAAACCGTTGCGTTGGGAGATATAAGCTGCAGCTGTTTCATCTGTGCCACGACCCGACGGGTCAACGCTGCAGATTGTTTCTTGGTAAGGACCCCATTCTCCTTGTAGCTGCATTGGAGAGTAGAAATAATCTCCAGGTAATCCGACAGCTGGTAGGTCTTTGAGGACGTTGCGTGGATCGGAGCACCAAATAACGGAGTCGGGAGCAGTGGTAGGATTAACAGCTGTAACCACAAGGTCAGCCATTTTAAGCGGGAACTTTTCAGCATCACTCAAGCTTGTGTCCAGCATGAACTGCAACATAAAGTTGCTTCTACCCATAGCTGCTTCACGTTCAAGTAGGTCTTCACTACTGAAACGATCCGGGTCTGTTACTGACCACGGTTCAGCTCCCATATCAATGTCTTCTTGAATCTGAGGGGCTATAAGACCTTCGTAGTTAGCCAGTTTACGTGGCACCCTAGCGGGCCAAACAAAGGGTCGGTAGTTACGTTCTGCTAGTTTACGGTAAATAGTAAAGGTTGTCTGAGGTGTACCAAGGTACATAATACGACTATCAGATTTAGGAGTAAGAATTGACTCAGCCTCTGTACAGAGTTGAAGTAATTTCTCCCGCATCATCTCAGTCATAGAGTTACCAGGCACCTCCACGTCGTCAAGAATCATCAGGTCAGCACGTGAACCCGTAAGCTGACCCGTGATACCAACTGATTTAACTGACGGAGCCTGAGAAGGAGCACAGTTAACATCAAAGCTAATACGACTCCAACGGGCATCATCCGACTTAGGTCTAAGGTGAGATAACCACGGTGTCTCAATGATAAGCTTTTGAAGAAAGATAGACATGTTATCAGCCCGCTCTTTAGAAGCAGAGATAATCATGATCTTCTTCTCAGGGTTATTAAAAAGAGTCCAGAGCACAAAGGCACCAGTAATCCAACTCTTACCAACACCTCGAAACGCTTGGATTTGAAGACGTTTTGGACCGTGTTGGAGATAGTCAGCAATGGCGTATTGTGCTCTGGTCGGTTCTGGCAAGTCTAGTTGCGACCACAGGGCTTGTAAGAATAGCTTAAAATCGCCCTGTAAGGCGTCTAAAACATTGCTCATGATAGAATATACTTAAAGGTGGTTTAAAGGGTGTTCTAGGGGCTTGTAGCGGGGTTTTACGGTCAATTAGCTTTTACCAAATCTACTTGTAGTCCGTTTACCTGGTTTTTGAAATTGGTTACGCAAATCTTCCAGTTCTTCTAAAATGTCTAATTCAGAAGTTGCCACACTTGAAACCGAAGTTTGCATAGTTTCAGAATTAGTTGCATTGGTATTCATATGAAGTGCAGCAAACTCATCTAGTTTTTCTTTAATGTTACTACCGACTGGAATATCAATTCCTGGCTGATCGCTGGTAGCTTGGAATTTGTTGTGAAACTGAGCTGGAATCAAACGCACATCACCAGACACGTCATCAATATCAACAATAACTTTATCGCCAAACCGGCGAGAAGCTTCAGCTTCAACGTTGTCTTTATGAACTTTAAATATAGGATCTGAAACTGACATGTATTCGCTAGAACCACCAGAAGCTAAACGAACATCATGTTCAGCAATAGATGGTTTACCTTCAGACACATATAATGCTTCAGTACTTTGACTTTGCTCTCTTGCTTGTTTTTTAGTTTCTCTGAGATACGCGGCTTCTTCTTCTGTTTTAGGTTTCTCTAAAGCTGCTCGCCTAGTTTGAGCTGCTGTACTTTGACCTTTATAAGAGACGCGAACCGGTTCACCTCTGCGGTTTCTAATTTTTAAAGCTGGACCAGTGTATTCGGTTTCTTTTCTCCAATCCGCCAAGTTTTTACTTGGATTATTGGTTAACCAATTTTCAACAGCTCTAAATAGTTCTTTTTTAGCAGCCATTTACTTAATGTGCGATAAAATCAATTGTTCTCTACTCGGATTGCAGCCAAACGTGGCTCGCATCCAAGATAACCAGTTGCTAGTTCCCTTCTCTTGATTACATTTCCTGCAGGATGGAACCAAATTTCTCGTGATTGTCTGCCCGCCAACATAGCGAGGTACAACGTGATCCAAAGTAAGTTCATGTAATTCATAAGTTTCTCCACAATAAACACATTGACAATTAAAATGCTCCTTAATAGCTCTACGCCACATACGTTTTGCTTCGGGACTTGTCATGGTTATGAGGTTGTAAATGTAATGATCAGGGGTAGGCAACAACGGGGTCATGACTATGCGTACTTCTTACCAGTTCTAGGTCTACGGCGGTTAGATGAAGGTGTTTCCAGTTTACCAGTGGTTTTACCAGTGTGGGAAGCGTCTTTACCATCACCATTGCCATAAGTACCAAGTTTACGGTTAAGTTTGTTAGCAGCAGTGCGGATCTTAAGACCAGCATTAGTCTTATTGTACTCTGCTTGTTGCTTTAGTCGTCGTGCGTTAGCTTCAGGATTAGAGTCGTAGTAGCGTTGAGTCTTAGACTTTGCCATACAATCTCCTTTGAACCATTTCAGGATCAACCTTTGGCATCACAGAAGCCAATTTATCCAAGGGGTTACCCTCATAAGCAACCCCACTAATGTCGTTTTTAGCCAGCCAGTCACACGCAGCCTTAAGGTCTTGTGTGCTGGCTTCTCCAGATTTGATGCGCTGTAGGAACTCTGTGGTTACGAGGTTGTGAAGCTCGTTGAACATGTCCTCAGACGCTTTTTTCTTAGCCATTTCTCAGTACGATCTGGTCTAACTTGTTTTCAATGCGGATCATATGATCCTCCATCTTTTGAAGAGCTGAGGATAGTTCTTCACGTTGGACGTACTTCTCTGCAATACGAAGTTCAACACGATCAATACGTGAGTCAACTTCAGAGATACGAGTATTGATACGTGAGTGAAGAGCTACAACAGCTGTAAATAAGGCAACTGTGCCAGAGACAATGGCTTCAATCATGTTTGTTGCATTGGTCGAAAGGACATGTACCAGCCGGAACCTGACCCTTCAACTTCCCAGCGAGGTAGCCAGTTCTTCCAAGAGTATTTAACGGATTTACCGCCTTTGCCAATGGTGACATAGCCACCGTTGACGTTATCCATTTCACCGTATGGATCATGGAAGATACCTTTGTCCCCTTCATCGCCAATGAGCAACATCCAATGACCACCGCCTCGTGGTGAGGAGACGTGACCTTTGTGCAGGATACCTGTAGCTACAGGAAAACCCATGTTGAGTTCATTGAGAAGAGTATCCTTTGTACCTTTCTGGGAGAAGGTAGCAAGAACACCGTACTGCTTACAGGCTTTGAGATGGGAGGTGTATTCAGTTGTATCACCGTATTTAAGGACAGTCCTTAGATAATCATCATCTGCATTACTACCTTTCAAGGCATCAGGACGGAGATACTTGATTGCCATAGCACACGTGGAGCTAAAGCACATCCGATCTCCGTGACCTGTTGCACTATCAGTTTGAGGGTAGTACTGCTTAACACTGAGCAGTACCATGATGATTACTTGAGGGTATCCTTAATCTGTTGAAGCTTGTCGTCTTCCTTACGGAGAGGCTTCAGAGCGTTGATACCGCCAAGGATCAGTTGGACAACGCTGTTGGACTTGAATTTAGATGCACCAATAACTTCAGAGCCCAGGAAAAGAGCAAAGAAGAGCAGGGTCTCATAGGAGACTTTGATGCCAAGGATGGTAAGCATGGGTTTAAAGTGGATAAAGGGTTATTTAACGGTTGGTAGCGGCGGCTAAGTCACGTGTTTTTGTCATAGTTTTTAAAAATTAAACAGCATTGTCACTACGGCTAATTTCACACCAGCGGCTGATGCTTGCATTGTAAATAAGTTCAATAGTATCATCAGTATGGCTTAAGATAAAATCTCCTGCAAGCCGAAGATTACCAGTATTATCTTTAAGTGTGACATCCCTAGCAGCTGATGCAGACTGAACCACTAAACGTTGCCCATCTTGACCACCGTTAATGGTATCCAAATCATCTGCCGCAGCAGCTGCTTCAGTATCAACCCTTGCGTAGCTAGAAGTTATGGTAATTGCTCCACCAGCTATAACACTAGTTGACGGTTTTGGAGTAATAAATGTATTATTAACAATTACGTTTCCATACAGCTGCACATCCTCGAAGCTAGTTGTGCCTTGAAAAATAGTCTTACTAATGGCTGTATTAGTGATCCTATTTGCTAAGATTAGGAGATTGTTAGATTGTCTAGCGTCAATGCCATATTGATGTTCTGGTGTTGTCCGAGTATCTTTGATGGTATTATTAGATATAGTAATATCATCTGTTTGTTGCACAAAGATTCCAGAACTAGGATCTGTTGACCCAGCATCAGTAGCTACATTATAAATCGTATTATTGGAACAAATAAGATCTCTAGTGAACCAAACAACATCTACAGTACGGGTATTGGTTCCATCACTAATTGTACTACCTACTGTGATTTTACCGCCAGTAAGACTTAATCCATACCACAAACTGCTACTCTCATGAGTAAAGTTTTCAGCAGAGGAAATGGAAACACCAGCAACAGAAGAAGTGAGAGCTACTGCAGTATTAATGGTGCCACTGAGGCGTACAGCCATATAGCCACTACCTAAGTTAATGCCGTGTGAATCAGAGTTCTTAACAACATTACCACTGATCAATCCACGTTGGCTTAGACGAGATACAGTAATGCCCATTTCTCCTCCATCAAAGGAAGAGTTATTGCAGCAAGTAAAGTCCTGTACGCCTTGTAAGTTGATCTGATCTGCCGTTTGCTGATTACTGGCAGAAAATGCTCCAGGTACACCAACAATAGTATTATTTTCAACTGCTACATCGGTGACCAGCAATCCACCAGTGGTACTTTGAACACTAAGTGGGTAGTAAGCATTACTGGTTGCAGGTGTGTGGATATAGTTATTAGTGATCTTGACACGTTCTGCACGATTAGTGGTACTACTAGCAACACGAATACCGTTAGTCCAGTTAATTAACTCACAAGAATCAATAACTACATCAGTACAACCTGCACCGTAATTAATGGTATAGGAGCTGCAGTTTTGATTAGCGTCAAACTTAAGTCCTTCTACTCTGAGATTAGACATAGTGCTAGCCTCTAAAATACCTGTCATTGCAGCAGTAGCTTTGATAGTAGCTTCACTACCAAAGATTGTGACGTTACTAGGATGGCTTAGTGCTGTCTGGACTGCGTATGTTCCTGGTGGAAAGTAAACAACCTTCGCTGTATTTAAAGCTGCTTGAATAGCTGCAGCGTCATTCGTAGTACCATCTCCAACCGCCCCGAAGTCCTTAACGCTCACCACATCTTGCAGCTTTGATTCAACGGTGCGCTGCACAGCACCAGTACCAGCCTGGGTGAAGTTAACCTTCCCAGACACCACCGAAACAATGTCTTCGTTGGTTACTCCATTAGCCAGGTCGGCTAAGTCGCGTGTTTTTGTCATAGTTTAGTTACCACCCTGTTGTTGAAGAAATTCGTCGTGGGTGATATAGGTTGTTACCGGACCATTGTCAGTCATCTCAACATTAGTAACAATGTTAAAGGAGTCATCAACGACATACGCAGTAAGAGTAGTGTCTTCTGCTTCAAGGTTGTTATTTTTTGTATAAGTACTAAGTTGTCCGTTTTGCCTAAAAAATAGTTTCATTGTTGACTCCTTAAACGATTAAAGCAGACCAAGTGGTTGCATCATACGAAGTGTAAATACCGGCATTGCTCCATACTTGGTAGCCAGTCGATCCTGATTTGATGACTGATCGGAAACTATAATTAGCCGGTCCATTAGTACGAGCACCAGATCCGTTGTTAAAGTTACAGCCAGGAAGAAGCTTTTGGAAATCAAACGTGCAATAAACGTTACCGGAACAACCAGAAATTTGGAAATTAGATGTGTATATGTTTCCGCTACTCCAAAGATTTCTGACTTGCTCAGTTGGCGTTTTGATGTTATTTACAAAGTAATACAACCACTTGCCGGTATAATCTACCGCTCCACTTGATCGAAAGTTTACCCATTCATAACAATGAACAACGTTATCACGGATATTCCAAACAACGGAACCTTGCATAGAAGCAGGTGTAGGCCAGTCACCACCAACAGTGTTAATAAAATCACTGATAACATTAGTAGTACTATTTCCAGCAGGATTTTGATTACCCTGAATAATGTTACTACTAATTTCTACATAATAAGTAGCAGTAGAAGTTGCATCTGGAGCGCCGATTAAAAACGCATAAGCAGGCTTAGCTTTGTATGTAACAACATTGCCCCGGAAGATCTGCTCGGCTAGCTCATAACTATAAGTAACGTTGGTGCTTAACGGAGCCTGTACTGAGAATAGATTTGAAGAAGAGCCACCAGTCCAAGTATCACCCAAACTGATTTTGTTGTTTTCTACTAAGGCATAACCAGTCTGCGAATCAACACCTTTCCAGTTAGTAATCAGCGCAACTGCTGATTCAATCTTCATGTGGTTGTTGGAGACAACACAGTGTCCACCAGTTTGAAGCTTAACAAAACGTCCAGCACAATCAATAATTGTGTTGTCGGAAATAAGAGCCTTATCGCGTGAGTAGTAGCTGCTAGTATTGGTGTCAAAATACTTGATACCATCTGCATCAGCAGCATCACCAGTACCGTAGTTGATGTTTTTAATGTAGTTATTAGAGATAGTGGTATTCAGGTTTCTAGTACAAGAAATACCAGAACAAACACCTGAAGCACCTGTCTTATTACGAGAGACAGTTTCAATACGATTACCAATAATTTCTACAACATCACCATCACTAGCAGAAATACCGACAGCAGCCGTTGAAATAGTAGAATCTTGGAAACAATTATTGATGATGCAGTTTTTAACGCCAATGTACTTAAACTTAGTGTCAGTAGTATTGACTCGGATAGCAGTTGCTACATCGTTATTGCAGTTAAGAGTCAACCCTTCAAAGACAACCGAGCGCAAGGCACTACCCGCATTACATTGAATACAAAAACCAAAGTTTAAATAAGAACCAGGGTCAAATTCAATAACAGCATCTTCACCAAGAAACTTGACAGAGTGGGTACTAGTTACAGCAATATCGGCAAAGCTACCAGTGGTACGATAAGTCCCAGGAGGGAAATACAGAGTACCACCGTTAGCGATAATATAATTAAAGGCGTTGTTGATAGCGGTTGCATCGTCAGTAGTGCCGTTTCCAACTGCACCAAAGTCTTTGACGGAGACGACATCCTTAAGCTTGCTGTCAATAGTCCTAGCAGTAGCGCCAGTACCAGTTTGGGTGAAGCTCAGTTTAGTAGCAACAATACCAGCAGCACTATTTACATCAGCATTAACAATGGTGTCATCCGCAATCTTAGCTGAGGTAATTGAACCATCCGTAACAGTAGCACTAACATATCCTTGAACCGCATGAAGTTCAACTACATCACCAGCAGTCAAAGCAGGAGTAAGAGTAATGCTACCGCTAGTCGGAGTAGTGTAATCAACACCACGAGTCTGCAGAGCACCATTCAGGTAGACCTGTTCATTCCCTACGACATAATCAAGGGTGTTACTAAGATCATCATTACCCGACAGTGTGGTCTCACCGCCAACAGCTGTCTTACGCCACCGAATGATGTTTCCAGCAGCAGCCGAGATAACCCATTCAGTACCAGTCCAAGCTTTAAGAATGTCTTGAGTAGTATTAAAGTAAAGGTCACCTTCTTCAAGCGGTGATCCATTCAGGCGGGTAGTAGGATCGGTAGCCTGCGGTCCTTGGTAAAGAGTCTGGATGTATGTATCAACGTATGCTTTGTTGGCAGCATCAGTACTGGCAGTGGCAGTAGCGACATTAATAATACGATTATTATTCATGTCAAGGGTGCCGCTGTTAATATCAACATCACCCGTAACGCTAAGATCACCAGTAATAGTTACATTATTAGAGATCGTGCCACCTGCTTGAGTATCAAGATACCTTGCTTTAACTTCCTGCGTTACATAAGCGTTCTGCAGGAAGTCTTCATTCAAATCCTGTGCACGAATGGCGGAACCCGCAAAGAAGGTTGCCGCCAGTGCATCGTTATTAGTATCCCTATAGATACGAATAGCTGCTCCGTTCGCAGGAGCAGTACTAAACGTAACCGTTGTAGCGTTAGACAGAGTGTATGCAGTTGTAACGACTCCATTAAGACTTACCTTAATGTCCGTCTCTTCAAGATATGGGAATGTAAAGGAGTAGCTAACAGTTGAGCCATCTCCAGTGTATGTGTTTTGAGTAATAGCCATTACGCTTTAACAAAGGAAATGGGTGGATTAAATGTTAGGCATAAGTTGCCCTTTGCTTTCACGGAGTTTCTGATAAATATCAATCCGTTTTTGGGCTCGTTCTTCATAAAGAACATTAGTTTCACTCGGATGATTTTCACGGACTTTTGCCCATGCTTTCTTACGTGCACGTTCAAACCTATCCCGAATCAGACGGTTATGCACATAAGCTTTCATGGGATCAAGATCTCGCTTACCATTCCGTAGATCATCGGACATAAGTTTAATAGATGCTTTCACATCTTCACGTCCAGCAAGCTCATCAAGAGACTTTTCAAGGTTCAGTTTACCAAGCTCTTCTTGGAACCACGAACGCATCTGAGGATATTCAGAAAGATCAACGTTGTCAGGAGAACTGTAGCTCACAAGACGAAGATCATAATTACTGTTCCACAGCATAGTACGCCCAGGACTATCAATCATTTGCAGACTAATAGGACTCAGGGAGTTCCACATACGTTCCATAAAGTTCCAATCACGGATTGGTTTACCGTTCAGGATGTCATACTTAACAGCCAGAGCATCGTCACCAAACTCAGTCAGAAGGTTACGGTTACGAATACTTTCAGTAAGACTACCGTTGATCTCACGCATGTGCGGGTTGATCATCTTACCAATTTCATTACGAAGACCGGCAAGAGGTACAGTGTTGTTTATAAGACCACCAATAATCTTTTCGTGTTGTTTGGATTCACCCGCAAACAAATCAACAAACTGACCAAGACCTTCAAGATAAGACTTACTGGTAGCAGTACCAGCAATAGCCAGTGCAACAGTCATCAGATTCTGATCTGCCCATTGCGGACCCATTAGCTTCATGTTGTCGCCAATATCAGCAATAGCAGCAAGGACCGTGTTAAATGGTTCAAAAGTGTCGTAACTTACCCAAACATTGCCAATCTTAATGCTACGAGGTTGCCAACCAGTATCCATCCAAAGTTTACGGAGTTGTCGGTCTTGAGGACCATTACCAGTAAGACCACCGTTCATGTAGTGCATACCAGCCATAGTAACAACAGAGCTACCAATAGCTTGACGACCAGCAATCAAAGCTTGAGCATTAGCAAGATCTTCTGCGTTGTTAATTCCGTATTTAATAACAGAATCAAGGTCTTCTGGTTTAGCACGAAGAATATCAATGGATTGCTTATGAAGAACACCCAAACCAGGCATACTCTTGTAACTAAGCATCAGACCATTAATACCAGTCCTAGCAAACAAGAAGAATGGTTTAGCAAAAGGATAGCTGTTAAACAAACCTTCAAGACCAGCAGTAAAACCACTGAGATCTTGAGTAAGGGTAGCTTCTTTAACAGTAGACTTCAGATAAAGATCACTTTCAATGTTAACGTTGCCATCAGCATCAAGCAAGTCTTTGTAGAAGTTATCTTCATACTTACGTAGCAGTTCAGGGGTAACTTCAGACACATTACCTGTCTTAGCCTCATCCATTGCTTGACGCAATGCTTTCTCACGAGATCGTGCACGTGCCATCAACATAGTGAAGGCATCGTCAGTAGCGCCCATGATAGACGTGCTATAAGTCAGGAACTTGTTATCATTAAGAGAACGAGCCATATTAGCAATAGCAAATGCAGCTTTGTCTGCATCACTACCACGTGTGTCTACCCAGTTCTCATACATTGCCCATTGGTCATCAGCTTGGGTACGTGCTTCTGCAAAACGAGTTTTAACAGTTGCAATATCACCTGCCCAGTAAGAACCAAGATTAGTCTTAAAGAGTTTCCAAGCTTCAGGAATAGTCTGCATGAAAGCATTCATGGATGCCATGTTAGCTCTAGCAGTATCCCAATCACCACGCATACTTGCACCAACAGCGGTGTTCATAGGACGCAGTACAGCAGCCGTAAACGTGCCTGACATGGCTCTCAGAGCCGTCTTAGGACCGCTAAGGATGCTGTGCATCATAACACCCTGCAGCTCTTTAATCACGACCCCTGCGTCGCCTTGCAGACCGAAGTTACGAATCCGTTGTTTCATGTAAGCATCAAGATCCTTCCAGTTTTGGATCTTATTGCTCATAGAGAATGCTTCAACCAAAGCCTTGGCAACAGCATCATTATCAGAGTTTTGTGCCATCTCCATGAACATATTGACAGCAGCTTCCGATTCAGCACGGAAACCTTCAACACGTTCGTTCAAAGCAGCTTGTGCCTTTGGACCTTGCAGCTTACGGAACTCAGTAGAGATCAAATAACGAGAACGCTTAACGTTAGTAAGACCAACGATCAAACGTTCAGCAATGGTCTTCATCGGACCATCGGTATCCATCACATCAGCAATGTCAAAGATCTCTCGGCTAGCAATACCAAGGTCACGCAGTTGAGAGAACAATGAAGCATTAACAAGGTCAGCTGCAACCACGTTCTTCATTGACCACGCTTCAGTACCACCAAAGCGGTCTTGAACATCATCAAGGAATGGTTTCCAGAAGTCTTCAGGATCAGTAGAGGTAGCATCACGACCAATGGTTTCTTGCATCCGCTCAAAAGCGTAGCCATAAACCTCTTTGAAGGTCATCTTATTCTTTGCAACCTCAGCCTTCATCTCTTGATAACGGCTATCAGTCAGAAGCTCTTTAGCAAGACGATCCAACTCAGCTTCAGTCATACCAGATTCAGTTGCCATTCGATAGGCTTGAACTGGCGTAAACATGGAATCAGTAGAACCAGCACCAGGAATATCCCACTGGTCATTGAGACGTTTGGCTTGTTCAGCACCGTCAAAAGCAGACTTAGCACGGGAGCTAGGAGAACCCTGCCAAGGATCAGCCATATCACGGTTAGTATAGGCACTGAAGCTACCTTTTTCAAGGTCTGCCTTTTGATCATCAAGATTCTGTTTAATGGTGTTAAACCGCTCTTGCAGTGCATCACGATCCGCACCTTCAAGCATTTCACCAATCTTTTTTTCAATCTGTTGAAGACGTGCTTCACCTTGAAGGATTTCTCCACGAGTTTCTGCGTAGTTAACCGCCTTAGCTTGTGATTCAGCTTCAGTAGCTTCATCTATCTGCCGTGTGATGTCAGCCTTACGCTCAGTGTCAAGGGTTTCACCGCCTTCAAACTTACGAAGCACTGAACCAACAAGAACGTCAGCTGCAATGCCTTCAAAAGCATTCTTAAAAGTCTTCAACCAAGGATGGTCAGAGTCTTTAGTAGCAAGGAATCCAATACCACGATTGAGGAACTCACCCATATAAGGGACACGTTCAACAATTTTAGATTCGTAGACCTCTTGAGACAAGTTACCTTCTTGAGAAGTAGAGGAAACAATGTCACTAGCAAAGCCAACACCGATGTCTGCTGCAACACCACCACCAGCAACTTTAGCACCAACACCAGGGATGGACTTCACTCCACCGGCTAGACCAGTGAAGTGAACACCCATTTCCATTAGTTTGCCCCACCAAGTCTTAAGACCAGGGTCATAATCAGACAATTCCAGAGGATCAAACCCAGGACGGTATTTACCAGTCTCTTTGATTTCCCGCTGCATAGCGCCAGTAGACATGTCAACGACACGCTCAGGCAAGGTCATAATAGATGACCAAGTTTTAGCAGTACCACCTTTAATGGCATCAAAGAGTTCAAGGGTATTTTCCGAAAGACCGTATTGACTTGGTTGCATACTGCGTTTAGCAGCTCGCATTTCATTAATACGTGCTTGTGCCTTTTGCTCAAGAGTCAGATTACTCTCAGCAATAAGATCAGGATCTGCCTTACCTTCTTCTAAAGTGCGACGCCAAGCAGGCATTGCAGCTTTTTCTTTTTCATATTCCTTAGCTGCTTTCTTTTTCTGTTCTTCATCAAGTTCAGGTTGAGGAGTAGGTTTCTCTAATGCAGCTTCTTCCTCTTGGTTAATACGATCCGTCAGGTTTCCAAGGTTGAGAGCTGAATCAATCTGAACTTTTGACGGATCAAAACTGCTATAAGTCATAGGAGTGATCTAGCTTGGTTAATAAGTGCTTTTTCTTCAGCCGTAGCATAAGTGGCAGGGCCAACCCACTGCCCAAGGCCACCACTTTTCAAAAGAGAAAGAAATAGTTGGTCTTGAAGAGCGGGAGTGAATTTTTGATCACGTGAAATACCAAGACGCTGTACAAGACCTTTTAGGGTAGGTCCAATAAATTGATAACGTCCAACAGCATGAAGCTTACCTTTCTTAACCCAATCAGTATTACTCATTCTGGTTTTACCAGGATCAGCTTGAAGATCCATGATCTCACCAACAGTCATATCAGTAAGAGCACGTCCACCGTGTTGAGGCATATTCCTGAAGTCACCTGAATAGAAACCCGCAGGAATCTTAGTGCCACCAGCTTCACCGCCTTGGTTGACTGCGTTGTAACCACCAGCACCTGCTGACTCGTACTTAGAAATAATATCTGCAGCACGTTTCAATAAGGGATTAGGTAGTGATGAAGTTTGAGGATTAAAACTTGAAGTAGTAGCTCGATTAAGTCTGTTTACATTAGGTTTGTAATCAATGACCGCTTGTATTGCAGGATCCAGGCGTTCATACTGAACCCTCTGAGCATTTTTCCCAAGTTCTCCGTATCCAGCTGCACGATATTGAGCGGCTGCAATGTCCCAAGCAGTAAGATTTTTTTGACCAACGGCCAAGTCATAATAAAGTTTAGGTATTTCACCTTGTCCTTTACTATAAGCTTGAAGCTGTTTAAGCTCATTTTCTGTACCGTTGAAGACATAAGTGTCAATCTTTGGATTGGTTCCCATAGTCAAACGCGCAGAACCAAGGGTTTTTCTATAACGAAGAGTTGAAGGAACGTTAGGATCTTTGCTGTAGGTATTAACACTAAAGTTCTTTTCAACACGATTCAACGCCTTTTGCTGCGCCTCTTGCTGATTCATACCTGAACGAATGTTGTCCTGAAGATACCCACGGTAAGCATCACGTGCCCGACGTGCCATATCCTGCCATTCATTCGTTTTAGGCGCATCTCCTTCAGTTACTTTGAAGTGATCATCTGTCAAAGCATTGATCTTACTGTTTGCGTCAGATTCAAAGTGCTTAGGAATTTTAGCTTGAGGTTGATCTTCTTGAACAATCGAAATATATTTCTGATACGTAGCCATGCTGACATTACGCAGATCAGCTTCAATTAGATAACCGCGCTTCCGACGAAGATCATCAAGAGAAGTTTGCTCTTGTTCACGATCTTGACTCTCTTTGGTCATCGTATCAGTGATCCAAGGGAATGCAGAAGCAGGTTTACCTGTTTCCTTCATGGCATCTTCTAGTGCCTTCTTCTGTTGGAACTCAGTAAGCGTCACACCTCGGCTTGCCATATCTTTCATGGCGTCTTCCCAGCTGCGCCTACGCTGCTTCATCTCTTCGTTTTCTTTCTCATCTAACTTAGCACGTTTGCGCCGATCAATTGCATCAATAGCAGCGTTAAGACCATTCTCACCTTCAATGCGGTTAGCAAATCGTTGACGCCAAGTTTGACCTTTCGGATCACCCTCAACAGGTTGACCCAGAGAGTTTAGAATTTCGGTATCACCAGCCGAGTAAGCAGTTTGAATCTCTTTAAAGATTTCATCCAAAGCTGCAGACCTGCCTCGCATTTTACCGTATTCATCAATACTGCCAGTCAAAGCAGATAGATAGGGATTAAGTTCTTTATTAGCCCGAAAGGTTTCACGAGCCTGAGCAACCATGTCAGCAGAGACATTAATAGACTTCTGCAAACGAATGTTGTTCATGTACTCGTCATCGACCCTATCCATTGCTTCATACAATGGTTTAGCAGCAATACCAGTAGGATTGAAGTCTGCTCCAATACCTACTTCCTCTGCCATAAACATTCGGCTAGCAGCACTTTGAACAATCTGCAGCAACTCAGGATTGTCATCGACTTGCTGAGGAGTAAACGTTCCGCCACCAGGACGAGGAAGATTAATGTCTCCACGTTGAAGGAAGTTTGCCAGGTAATCTTTATAAGTGTTACCTTTATTAGCTAGATAAGTGCGATAAGCACCGATACGTTGATACTGAGGAAGAGCCTTGATGTAGTTGATTGCTTCAATAGGAGCATTCTGCTTACCCATATCAAGAGCAACCTCAGCCATTTGAGACTGAACTTGCTTCTCTTGATTTAAAGTAGCATTAAACTGATTCTCTTTTTCAGCAGGGATACCATAGTTAAGTGATTTACCCAGGCTACGTGCTTTATTCTGACCTTCAATAATCTGTTGATCAATGTAAGCTTTGCCTTGAGTCTCTGCAAACTTCATCGCAGTTGTTGAAAACTGCCCAAGAGTATTAAGAAGATCCTGCTGACGCTTTAGCTTAGTTTCAAATTCAGAGAATTGATTTTTTTCTAGTTGCTCAAAATTACGGTCAATTTGACCCATGTTTTCCCGTAGGAAACGAGAGGTGTCAGGAGCCTGCATTGGATCAAAGCCTTGGCTCTGAGCAGCACCCCGAAATAGACTCTCTTCTTGAAATTCTGCCATTTTAATAAATTAAGCTAAACCTTGGATACCAAGGAATTTCATTTCTTTAGGTGTAACACTAAGACCAGTTTGGAATGCTTGCATACCAATACCAGCCAGCTGCATAGCAGTTTGACCAAAACCAGGTCCAGAAAGGCTGGGAATAGAAGTAGGAGTAAACGTTGCAGCACTCGGCAGTACAGCTACTTGAGAAATAGCAAGTTTATCTTGTGCTCGCTTTTGCTCCTCAGTACGCTCCATTCTCATTTTAGTAGCCACAGTCTCGCTCATAAGTTGATCAACAAGTTGAGAACGAGTGCGACCATAAGCACCAAGGGTAGACACAAGAGCACCACGCCTTGCACTTTTACCGTAGACTTCACGAGCAGCTGCAGTACCAAGCGATTCTTTTAGAAGTTTTTGCATTGCTTGACTTTTATAAGCAGCAGTATCATAAACTTCATTAAGGCGCATTTGCTCTGAAACCCAAGAGGCTTGAGCAGCTGTAAAGTTGTTTTCAATTTGATTGCGAACAAAATCAATCTTAGCACCAAAAGCTTCAGCAATCTGTTTGTTTTGCTGTTCAACTCGGTATTGATTGATAATGTTATTGTAAGTAGTTTGGCGGATTTGCTGTAATTGTTGCTGTTCTTGGGCACTGTTGCCTGCGAGCATTTGGCCGATGCCAAAGGCAAGCTGACCACCAGCAAGAGCAAGACCTACAGGGTTAGAGAATAGACCACCGCCACCACCAGCACTAAAGCTGCCACCAGCAAAGCTACCAAAACCGCCGCCAGTTATACCAGAAGTGCCTGATGAAAAAGCATTAGTAAGTGCTCCGCCTGCGTAATCTAGAGCCATAATCGTACAATTTCTATAGAGTAAACATTGTCAGGTCCATCTGGAAACACCCGTAGAACCTTAAAACCTAAATACCTAGCTAAATTAATTAGTTCAGTATTTTTTATATCAATAGTAGTCCAAAGATAAGGACGGTTAATGTGTTCCATTAACGCTTTACCAAACCTCACAGTTGTGCGAGGATTGTTCTTAACTTGGTTTGTCATCTGTATCCAAATGGAATTATAAGATGAAATTCCATAGGCTCCATATAGACTCCCATCAGGTCCGTAGATCAAATAGGAGTCATCTTCATGGATGTACATAGCTAACGAAAGAACAGGATGTTGACCTACTCTTTCAAAGTCCTGCAATCCTCTTGGGAGCATTTGACTGGTTAGCTCTAAGATGTCGTTAATAGTGGCTGGTTTAAAGGTAAAACCACGGGTGGATGTAGTCATTAGCGTCTATAGAAACCAGTGTTATATTTACCTTCCCAATTCAAACTCAACAGACTAACTGGGAACGGAGAGTCACCAATAATCTTAAGGTTGAGGTTCTCATTGCGTTGGTAGATCGGTACAGTGTGAACAGCATCAGCTGCCATGTTCACATTGTTCAACGTATAATTGTAAGGGACAACAGCCTCAATGGTGTTACTCCACTCAGGACGACCAGTAATAGTGATTTGATACTTCACAGGACCGCTGAGACCAGTGGAAACTTTAACGCGATGAATAATCAAATCAGAGGTAAAGTCAGTTGAAGCCGATTGACCTTCAGACTGAGTTACAAAGAACTGAGGAAGTTCAACAGTCATCGTATAGATGTATCCAATGATTAGATCACGCCCACGATAGTCGCCATTAATATCAGCGTAATAGGCACCTGTAGAGCCCTGTACGGTGGGATAAAGTACTGAGCCTACCGATTGACTACCTACACCTGCAACGTCGCCTATGTAGCCTCCTAGGACCACTACAGACAACGTACCACCGCTAACCGAATCATACGGTAAGAAGATGCGAGTTGTGTCAGTAGAAGAGTTGTAGGTTCGATAAGGATTAGTACTCCAAAGATCGAGGCAAACATCAGTCTTTTCTCCAGTAGGTAGTGTTAGGAAACCTTCTTCACTTGCTTGAGTCAGGTCAAAACTTTGAACGTAAACATTAGTACCACTCTTAATTGTAGCGTAGTAGATGTTATTATCAAAGAATTGGTCAAGCAACGTACCAGTCAGATCCCACTTATACCAAGCAGAAGCTCGTTGATCACCAGCTCCTTCCAGGAACCGATATTGATAAACTGTTTTACTCCCTGTAGTTCCCAAAGAGATGAGGGACAAGGCAGGAGAGGCAATCAAACTATTAATTGTTTGAGGGATTAATTCGGGAACAATCTTAGTTTGTTCAAAAACATTAGGTGGTCTATCAGTACTAATACCAGAAATCTCATAGAAACGAGTGTAAAGAGGCGTCTTAGATATAAAACCAAGGCTTAAACCGAGTCCAACTGCATCAACCGCAGGGTCACACTCATAACTCGATAACTCGTTAATTTTAGCTGTCTTAGGGCTGAGAATATCAGCATCAGTAGTCAAAAGGAATTGCTCAGTATCGCTGAACAAAACAAGACCAACACTGGTAGGACGGACGTAACGGTGATTGACTGGTCTAATAGAAGCAGCAGTAATATCAATCGGATCATCATCCGTAACTGTCAAAGCTGTCGTTGCCCAGAAATTAAAGTAATCACCAGCTCGGCTAAGGATAACTGCTTCATTAGACAGGAATCCAAGACGATTGCGATAGAAGAAAAGGTTGTTAATCTTGCTATTAACAAAACTAGGAGTTGGGTTTGTTGATTCATCACCAACTAAACGATCTTCCCAAGTAACAGGACCAAAGGTAAATGAACCATCAGCCTGACGTACTAATTGATGAGGCATAGTTAGCTCATCAAACTCGTATTGAATCCCAGGAGCAATCGTTTCTTCCCAGACACCAGTACCGTAAGTAGCGTTATTATCCGCCACAAACTTGACGTACATATCATCAACATCAATGTCTTGAGTGTTGACAACCTTTACAACGTAACCATCTTTACATTGAAGAGGAAGATCTGAGACAGTAGGCACACTATCTTGAAATACTTCCATAGCATTTTCAGATGGACCGCCAACTACTCGAATTGAAAATGCAGCTGTAGCACTGATATAAATACCAGGACCGACAGCAACTGCTGTATAAGTTGTTCCTCCAAATGTCTGACCATCAATATCTGTTTTCAAATCAGCTATAATAGCATCTACATCACCACCAGTACCTGCATTGTAAGTAGCACGTTCCGTACCATCAAGATAGATTTTATAATGACCAGTACCAACAATTCTAAGAACAATAAAGGCTTGATAAGGCTGTGTAGCAGAAGTCGTTGCCTTAAGAGCTACGGTCTTTGCTTTATTCAGAACAAAGGTGTAGTCATTCAGAGTAAGTAGCTCAATATCATCAGCAGTAGCACCATACAAATAACCATTAGCCGGAGTAGCGGCAATAGTACAGTTTGTTACTTCTGCATCATAGTTAGTTTTGGCAGAAGCTTCAGCAGTTACAGCGTTATCGTAATTAGTTTGTGCTGTGTTCATATCTGCTAATGCGGTAGCTAGATCACCAGCAGTATGCGTAGCAGCAACAGTCAGGATAGCTTGGTAGACACGGTAACCTTCAGCAGCTAGCAGCGGATATTCATCAGTAAACTCAGTACCTAATGCATAGTTAGCAGGAAGGGTAGCACTTACACTAACAACAGTATCATTGTTCTTAACAGTGTAAACACCGCTTGCATTCTTAAGAATACCCGATTTAAGTGCTTGATCTACTTGACCAGTAGGATAGGTGTAAGAAACTTCAAACAATGCAGTTTGAGTTGCTGTTTGACCAGCAAGAACTTCTGCATAAGTTGCTTGAGCAGCATGAAGAAGAGCAAGTTTAGCAGCAGTGTTTTCTACCGCACTATTATAAGTGTTTAGCCTGGTTTTTAATCCTTCATCATACGAAAATGCAACATTGGGATATGTAACAGTGTTACTCATTGTAATAGTGTCACCATTAACATAACCAGAACCATATTGGTTAATGGTTACTGTGGTAACAACACCACTCGCAATAACAAGATCAACAGTCAATCCTGTACCAGATCCTGTTGTAGCAGTAGCTAAATTAGTAAAAGTACCATTTGTTAGGCTAGAACCTGCATTAGTAATAGTAAGTGTATCCTCTAGTTTACAGGAACCTGGAACACCTGTATCAGTTCCCATGTCTACAGCACGGGGCGAACCAGCGTCACCTAAAGCACTGTCGATAAGACTCCACACACGGAAAGTGTAGTCATCATATTGGGCTACATACTTTTCCTGTTGGTCCCTAAGGATTGAAAACCACTTACCTTCAGGAGTAGCGCCGTATAGTTCATTTACATATTGACCACCAGGGCGCTTGAGAAGACCAAGTGCATAGTCTGGGAAAGCATTCACAGAATCCTTAAGTTGTCCAGGAAACTTACGGTTATCAGGTTGCTGTGAAATACCACGAAGAAAATTGGGAATCCTTTGGGTTATAGTACTCATCGCATCAATGCTTGGAAGGGTTGATAGCTATTGTAATAATTTTCACCATCTCGGAACCCGAACATAGAGTAGTCACCTTGATTACATTCGTATTCAATGGCAGCTGCTCTTGTGTTAAATTCTTGTTCTTGGAGAAGTGCATTCAGCTCACGGTCACCAATCATCTTGGTAGCACACATGCGAGCCGCTCGGGCAGTAATATAAGCTTGAATAGCAGGAGGTACATCAGTGAAATCAAAGTACCAAACTACATCAGCTTTAATAGGATCAGTAAACGTATAGGTATGATGCAGACGATCATAGAGTTTACCACTCCGACGTACCACATCATATCTGTTCTTATGCTGGTATTGATTGGTGTCAATCTGCAGCATGTTGAACGGATATACAATCTGATTAGTAGAGCTGTCGGGAGTCATTTCGTACTCACGTTCCGTGTTGAAGATCCAACCTTCAGCTTGAACTTGACGGTTAACTTCCCGGAGAGTATTAAGGACAATAGATACTTCTGGATTCTGAAGATCTAGTGTGGTGACAGGAGCCTGTCCCACTGAGCTAAGTATTTGATTTACAGCATCCAGTTCGGTGGACACAGCATAAGTAGGAAAGGGCATAGTTACCTATCACAAAGTAAAAAAAAGGAGGACCGAAGTCCTCACGTATAATGAACCAATAAGATGGATCAGAAAGCAGCGTCGCCAGAAGCAGCGCCAGCAAACAGTTCCACACAAGCAGCAGGGTTCAGGTAGTCAGCACCCATGGCGAGACGACCCACGATCACATCACCCTGGTAGATGATAGAGGCATCGCCGCTGGTCACTTGGACCTGAGGACCGATAGCTTCCACACAACCAGCAGCTTCACGCTGGAAGATCAGACCGCAGGACTTGCTGAACTCAGTGGCAAGACCGTACTCGTTATTGATACCAGCCGTCTCAGCCGCAGCATTCTCCATAGCGTTATCAATGAAGCTACCAAGGTTACCAGGAGAGGCAACACCAGTATCGGTAGTACCGCCGGTCGTACCGAACTTAGTACCATAGTTACCGAAGAAAGGAATGTTGGTAGACTTGTAGATCTCGATACCAGCAATGCTCATCAGACCCTTACCAGACTGCAGGGCATCACCTTGCACGTCGCGGTTGATCAAAGCATTGGTGCCTACAGCCTTCAGCAGTGCATAGTACTGACGAGGGGTCAGGACTGCAACACGTCCGTCTTGGCTCACACCCTTCTCGTCCAGCGCAGCAGCGGCGTTGAAGAAGGCGGTAACCAAAGCTGTATCACTATAAGCATCCGAGAAGTTAGCAGAGGTGCCAACACGGATTTGAGTACCACCAGGCTCCACGAAGGAAGTGGCAGACACAGGAGAAGCCTTACGTGCACCGTTAGCGATAGCACGGAAGATCAGACGGTCATACTTCTCAGCGAGAGCATAACCAATCTTGCGGGAGATCTCGCTACGCAGATCGTAATGGGCGAGAACCTCATCCAGCTCATACACAAATGCGCTGGAGATCAGAAGGTCATCACAGGTGATGGTCTTCTCAGCCACCGGAGGTGCACCATCCGAGTTACCCAGAATGCTGTTGCCAGGGGTATGGTACTCGGCGGTCGTACGACCAGTGTAGATGAATTGCAGGGACTTGCCGTTACGCAGAGTCCGCTTCATGATCAGACCACGAGCAATAGTATTTTGTTGGAAACCCTTGAACATCTCGCCCGAGAAGAGCTTGAGATACAGGGCGCGCTCATCAGCGCCAAAGTTAGAAGAGCCAGGCCGCGTAAGATCGGCAACAGGCTCGTTGGAATTTTGATGTGCCATTTTTAAAAGGAGAAAGAATTAATAGACTTGCTCCTCAAACGTTTGAGAAAATTTGTTGTTCAGTTTTTATTGTGGTCTATCCCACCGTCTAGACGGCGAAGGGTATCTCCGTAGAGGCCAACGCCAATAGGAGCCAGGTCCGACTCTGAGGTGCCTGACTCCCGTTTATTATTCTTCAGACTCTACAGGTTCTGCAGGTTCTGGTTCAGGAGTGGGAGGAGTGGGTGCAGCAGGAACACCGTATTTAACGGGGTTAGCTTTACCTCCAAATGAATTAAACATTAGCCTACAATAGGTGCAGTTAGGGCAACTGGTACTGCTTCAGTAGAAGCAAGGTCCAGAGGGAAGTTGTGGGCGTTTCGTTCGTGCATAACCTCGAATCCGAGATTGGCTTTGTTAAGAATGTCTGCCCAAGTATCCACAACACGTCCCTGACTATCAAGAAGGGACTGGTTAAAATTAAAACCGTTGAGATTAAAAGCCATCGTAGACACACCAAGAGCAGCGAACCAAATCCCAACAACAGGAAAAGCAGCCAGAAAAAAGTGAAGACTTCTGCTGTTGTTAAAACTCGCGTACTGGAAGATGAGCCGTCCGAAATAGCCATGTGCCGCTACGATGTTATAAGTTTCTTCCTCTTGTCCAAATTTGTAACCATAGTTCTGAGAAATTTCTTCAGTGGTTTCACGAATAAGAGAAGAGGTGACAAGGCTACCGTGCATAGCACTAAAAAGAGAACCACCAAAAACACCAGCAACTCCCAGCATATGAAAAGGATGCATGAGAATATTGTGTTCAGCTTGGAACACCAGCATGTAATTAAACGTGCCAGAGATACCGAGTGGCATTGCATCAGAGAAAGAACCTTGTCCGAAGGGGTAGATGAGAAACACTGCAGTTGCTGCTGCAACCGGAGCAGAGTAAGCAACGAAGATCCAGGGACGCATCCCTAGTCGATAGCTAAGTTCCCACTCTCGTCCCATGTAAGCATAGATGCCAATGAGGAAGTGGAAGACGGTGAGCTGGAAAGGACCGCCGTTGTAGAGCCATTCATCAAGTGAATTAGCTTCCCAAATTGGGTAGAAGTGTAGTCCGATGGCATTGCTGCTCGGAACGACGGCTCCCGATATGATGTTGTTTCCA
>Ga0099848_1000246_pt1 | contig 24588 bp, 18 predicted proteins | sample CB_VirMetaG_3_FD_78179 | JGI IMG/M metagenome (GOLD analysis project Ga0099848, IMG submission 78179) | Freshwater to marine saline gradient viral communities from Chesapeake Bay - CB_1508_1S Viral MetaG | ecosystem: Environmental > Aquatic > Marine > Coastal | place: USA: Chesapeake Bay...
AACACTTAGATCCTGAATCTGTCTTTCTTCAAAGACAACAACCCTATCAGATTTGAAGGGTTTATAGGCTACTCTAGCTCGGCAACGATACAGACTAGACACATCTTACCTGGATTATGAAACGGCAGTTACTTCAGCGAAGGCGAGGGTATCACCATTATCCGCTCCGGCAGATGTAATAGTTACAATCTGACCAACCTTGAATCCAGCTCCGCCATCAGTGATTGCATCGATAGAGATAACCTCTCCAGTAGCAATGGATACTGTACCAGCTCCGGCGGTATATCCGGCAGGGTTAGTGGATTCGGTCGAGTTGAATGCAACAGTGATCTCACCATCTGCAGTGCCATCAAGAGTATCGGTGTATCCGCTTCCGCCGTCAAGGAGGGTTAAGGTTACAATCTCACCAACTGGGGCCTGAGGAGCGGGGACTACCTCGGCGATTACAGCAGAGATCGCCTCGGCGAGGTTAAAAGTGGCTACCATGAAATGGAAGTCACCATCACCTTCCATACCAACATAACGAGTTACGTTAACAAGTTGGTCATTGAGAACAGTCTTATCAGCAACGGGGACATTGGCATTGGCCACTAACGCGCCTACAACCAACTCGAGAGTAGCATAGGCAAACTTCTTAGCCTCAAATCCCATCGAAGGACCACAAGCTACAAATTTGTTCTTAGCAGCTGTACGAGCAGCTGAGGTGTTTCCACCGGAACTATATGAAGATACAAGAGGAGAGGCGATGGCCTCGGTTAGAAACTCTTGGAAGGAGATTTTATATTCAAACTCCATACCGATCTTACGGTGAAGACCGGTGTTAAGTACGGTTGCCATAGGGGTAATAATTCCTATATCTAATCAATAATCTTTAAACCACATCCGCCAAAGAGAAATCGGGGGACTCAGGTGAGATGGTTTGAATATTCAGAAGAAGTGAGCGATTATAGAGGTAATCCTTCATGTACGAATAATATTCTTTATGCTCTTTATATCGCGCTTTGAGTTGCATTTCCATAAAATACCCTGAGCAATTAGGATAGAGCGAGTTAAGCTCGGCGATATGATGCGGAAGGCTCCATTCCCAATCACGTTCAACAAGGAAGACTTTAATTGTCTCGCTATAGGCAGCGAAATAAGACTCGGAGGAGTTGGCCCATTCTTCTGAAATATTGATATGACGCCGGAACTTTTCATAGAAGCATACCTCAGAAAATCCGCGATCACAGATCACGACCTGGGCTCTCTCTTCAAGAGCGGATTGGAAGGGATCGATATATTGTTGGATTGGGGAGTGGTGGTGGGGTCGTGGACCGGAGAAGTGGAGAGTACGAACGCATACGTCCCGAGAAACCAACTCATCTTGAGTGTTCTTTACGATGGTGGATTTGCCAACTCGATCAGCTCCGAGTACAACAATGGTGCGAGGATACATACTTCTCTGAAACTACTTACAGAGTAATTATATCATGTTCTCTGGTCAAAGGTTGAGGTTGAAAACTAACCTTTACTTTTCACCAGAGCAATAGTCCTAGGGTTTAAAGACTATTATAATTAGTTACTGAGCAGGAATATGCCCGCTACTCCAGAACCTCCCTTCCACCGCTGGGGAGTTAGATTCACCGCTGACTCCACCCACGATAAAGCCTATCTTCAAGCTCTCCACGATAACGATCCCTCTAGCCTATACAGAGGTGAATTGTTCTTAAACGAGCCACTTGATGAGGTATATTATACCGATGCCACTGGAGTGGTAAGGCGACTCGGGGATAGATCTACTGCCCCCGCAGGAATTGCTAATATTGTTGAGGATACTACACCACAACTTGGCGGTCATCTTGATGTCAACGGAAAGGATATTGTAAGCACTGGCGGTGGTAATATTCAGATTGTTGCCGACACCGACGGTGATGTGCTTCTCTCGGCAAGTGGTAGTGGTGTCGTTTCTGTTACCAGTTACCTGGCTGTTGGTGGTGACGTTTTGATAGATGGCAATATCGTAGGTGTCATCAGACTTCAACCGCAACATAATTCAATGGCAGAGATTTATCTGCCTACTGATGCTGATGCTGATACCACTCCATTGAGAGTTTACTCTGAAGGTGCGGCTGGTGTTGAAGTTACTGGTGGTTTGGTATTGACACCTGCTACCATTGTTGGAGCCTCAATTGCAACTGACGCCACTATTCCCACTGTTCAATCAGTTGTGATGTTGGATGTGCCTGACCCATCTGCTTGTAATTTTTATCTGCCAGACGGAAATGAGGGACAAATCTTACATCTAATTCCTGTAAGTGCTGCTACTGGCGATGCCACACTTATCAGTTTAACTATTGATAATTATAGACACATCAACGGTTCTGGGACTGCTGTTGTTGAAAGCACTTCTGTAAGTGGTAATAATTTCTATCCATTTTTTGCTGCATATACTACTGGCATGGCAACTATGGTATTTGCAAGTGGTGCATGGCAAGCAAGTCAAGGACAATGGACATCATAATCGAAGCAGTTCCTTTTGTACTTAAAGCCCCAGTGGTTTAAAGTTTGTTAGGATACGAAGACATTCTATGTCTCTAGAGACATACAGACCCACAAGACTCAGACGAGATGCCCCCATCTCCCTGGGTCTTTTTTCGTATCATGGAAATTACAACCTCTCATGGCAAGAAAATCTTCTAGACGTCAAAGAATCGAACAAGGCGACATGATCCAGGCATCTAATCCAAAGTTTGAGGAGCACAAACCCCTCTTACCCATGAATCCTTCTCAGGTAGATGCTATGAAATATCTGAAGACAAAGACCTTGACGATTCTCACTGGACCACCTGGAACAGCAAAAACCCTACTCTCCATTCATGCTGCATGTGAAAAACTCCATAAGAGGGAGATTGAAAAGATCTACTATGTAAAACCAATTGTCTCCACGCCAGGTGAGCAAGGATTAGGCTTCTTGCCGGGTAACCTTGAGGAGAAGATCGCGCCCCACATCATGCCTATCCGTGATTCGCTGGCCGTATTCATGCAGAAGGGAAAGGCCGATTATCTCCTTGAGAAAAAGATCATCGAGTTCTTGCCTATCGAGCACCTCAGAGGTAGATCGCTGCATAGATGCATGATTATTGCCGACGAGATGCAAAATGCCACTACCCACTCAGTAATGACCATTCTCACCCGCCTTGGTGACAGCTCTTCCATCGCCCTGCTTGGTGACGTAGTCCAACGTGACCTGGCAAATCGCTATGGCAATGATGGCCTCTCCGATGCCCTCCGTCGTCTCGGCTCCAATCAATCCGTAGGCCATGTCAATTTTGGCTATGATGAAATTGTCCGTTCCGGTTTTGTTAAGTCCGTTATCCGCGCCTATTCCGACCTCTACTCCCCCGCCTAGGAGGTTTAAAGTATCTTTATAGATACTCCATAGTGCCCTATTATGGCGACCAGAATAGATAAGAAGGTTTCTCAGAATTTAGACATTGCTAATAACTACGAGGCTCTGCAGAACTATTTACTTCGCAGATCTGGTAGGAAACTTAATGATATTAACTATGTCGGTTTACTGAGAAACAATGCCCTCTCCGATCTTGATGATCCTGGAGAGGCTCTTACTAATGTCCTTGAGTATATTACTCGGACCGATGATGCCAACGAGATCTCAATCTATGGAACATATAAGCCAGAGGACTTTGAGATCACAAGGGATTTTGTTCAAAATGAGATCACAAGCAGTTTTTTAACTCCTCTAGCGGGGGTCAGTATCGCTGGCGGTGTTGCTGGGGCTATAGTATCCACAAATCCAAGAATCAGAGTTGAAGATCGTATCGATCTAATTAATTCATTTACGGGTAAAGGTACTCTTAACGGTCTCCACTCTGGTCCAACCGCTATTTTTTATCGTGTTCGTTCCGGCATTGATCAAGAGTTCGGAAGACTAAAGTTCTCATCTTTTAATGAAAATACCGGGGTTATAAGTCTTGCACCAGGTACAACTGGAATAGAAGGAGGGACTGGGGATCAGTCACCCATAGGAAAGACATTTGTATTTAAGAATGTTGAAACAGAAGTTATTTTTCAAGAACAAACAAGTTTTAATCCAGATGATATTGTCTTGACCCTAAAGGGATATATAAATCCCGCAACTAACCAAGAAATTTCTCTCGTAGGAACCGGAGTTACAATTAAAGGTACTGTTGTAAGTTCTTATGTTGATGGTGGTCAGACTATCTATGTAAGACAATTTCAAACTACAGATGCCAACTCCCTTGCAAAATTAAAAGAACTTAAGGGGATTATAGGTAATGATTTTATCTCGACATATTATAAATTCTCTAGACAATTTTCAATTTTAAATCCTCCTCGGTGGTTCTCGGAATCTCCTAACATTTCGTCAAATAATATTCCTTATAGCGCCGATGATATTAACCCAGAAACAAGTCAGAGTCTTTTAGTGTTTGAACGTGGTTCATTTAGGCTATATTCTGAAAAAGAATATTTTAACTCTGGGGCATATATAGAAACGCGTATTCCGGTCGTAAATAGGTACGTATATGATGGAAATAACATAGTAAAAGATTCTAATATAAGATTTTCTCAACCACCACGTGTACTTAGGGACAACCAAGATAACTGGGGCGTGAGATGGGATGGATTTTTAAGAGTAGATAATGATGGGACAGATAGAAAATATATTTTTGAAATAGAGACAAATACTTCACTTAAGATTGATATTGTTAATGGCGGAACTAATATAGCGCCAACTTGGACTGAGGTATTTAATTCTTTTGATGAGACAAAGAACGCTAAATTTATTAGAGAGGGAGATAGATATGTATCTAAAACAAGTTTTACTTTAGATAATCTTCCAAGTAGATTTATATATCAAACAAGCGCAGGTGGCGCAACTGAATATAGATATGTACCAATCTCAATTAGAATGTGGAATGGTGGAATAGATTCTGCGTATCCAGACATAGAAGTTCCAACTGAACCCAACATTTTTATAAAATATGCCCAATCCGAAGTAGATCCTAATATCCCAGATACTTTTTACTCTGGGGAACTATCAATCCAGGTTTCAGAAGTATCACCAGATATTATTATAGCCCCTGATGCAGAATCTGAAATAGATTTAGAAGCTACGCTCCTAGATACGTCTGCTTCAGTAACCTATCAGTTGGTCGCTCGTGATGAGGTAATTACCAGGGTTATTGGTGAGGATCAAAGTGGAAATCCTATCGAGGAAACAGTTACAATAATGGTTCCTCTTTCCGCCCCCGAGACCATATCTCTCACCACTACATCTGGAGTTATTTACGCTGATGCACTTCCAACAGGAGGATCTGGAAACTATACCCTCCAATTAGTACCTAATAGAGATGATTATTCTCAAGTAACTCTTTGGAGTTCAAGAATTGTTTCTCCTCAAGATGATTATAATGGTTACGCAGATCTCCTAGATCTAAATTTTGAACCAAGTATCTATAAATATGAGTTTGATTTTAGACCTTCTTGGTGGAAGGTAAGTGAGGGCAATAGATATCTTTTCGACACAGCTATATCTAAAACAAATGATCCTCTAGATGGATTTGTAAATAATTCATTTAAATCCTCGTTCCAATCTAATGCTACTGGTGTAGGGTTATATGGTAACGGATCTGGAACTTATACCTCTCGTCCTAATTTAATCCTAGGAGAAGCTGCGTATGTAGGGGACATTGACTCATCTAATTATATTGGCATGAGATTAGTGCCTAATCTTCTCGGTGAGGGAGGATTAGTAAAGTTTACAGGTATACCGATTAATAACGCCTTATTTAATTCTACCGAAGCTTTAGGTGCAAATGATCTTGGCGGTGCACCAAATCATCAGACAATTGCCGCTGCTAATATTACAGAACGAATCGCCCCAATGTACTGGGAGGGGATAACAACAAACCGCTTCTATCTCCACTCCAATCTGGCAATTGTAACTGTATCGGATGATCCTACTACCTACGGTTTCCCCACATTTGCTAGCGAGAGTGACTGGGCAAAACCAATTATCGTCAATGCGGTTGCTAATGCTGACGACTTGGCCTTTACAACGAACATCCAAGGATTTGTTGCTCCTCTTGTTCTTAGCATCGAGCGTGTTAAATATAACACTTCTACTGACACCTTCTTGGTGGATGATGGGGTACTAGGGACTAATGAGGTTTGGTTACTGGCTTTTGGTACTCCATTCGCCCCCGCTCAGACATCGCTCAGTGGGAAATATGTTAAGTACTTCTTAGAAGGAGATATCGCTTTCCAATTTGCCAAGGTAGATACCGGAGAGTCGATTAGTTTTTCAGATACTCTTAAGATTACATATGATGAGGGTACCGGCAACTTTGTCTCCTCACTCAGTGAGGTACCCAAAGTCCCATCGGAACGAGTTACACCATTCGGCTACGACCAGCCATCCAACTATACTAGTGGAATCTGTTACCCTCCTTATGTGATTTCAGACGTACTCCTTGAGAGTGTGGCGATTAGTGATGCTAATCTATACGACGCAGCTACCCCTGTTGGTAACTACGATGTGATTTGGGGAGATCATACACTTTCCAATCTTGGAGGAAATACGCTTAACATTTCTGAAAAATTAGAGTTTTCTTATTCTATCACTGATGATCCTACGGATATTGTAACCACCTCATCCAAATCGTTAAACGACTCGGATTATACTCACCGAATCAAGGTAGAATTACCCATCTTCAAACAAGATGGAACACCTTTCGATGAAGATGTCTATGAACATATTGGAAACCAAGAAAAGGTAAAAGATACCTATTATCTGTTTGTAAATGCGAGACAGAATCCCTTGGTTTCTAACTCACCGCTCCTATCAGGAATAGGCTAAGATCATGGGGGAGTAAGTAACTCCATTATGCACGTAATCAAATAACGGCCAACCTTGCACCCCGCTTCCGCTATTAATTGTCGGAGTAGTAAGCAATCTATGGAAGACAAATCCTCCATTGGCAGGTGTTGAGGACAGATTTTGCGTTAAAGAACTAATTGTTGTATTAAATCCTACTAGGATCTCACCACCTGGACGGAGGTAAGCCGTTGAGATAGAGTATTTATTTTCTCCTGTCTCCGCTCTAGGGACAAAGTTTCCTGTAGCATAGTTGGTTGATCCACTAATCTTATTTAGTAGAGGACTAATAAAACTCTTTCCTCTAGCACTGAGGAATGGTTTATCGTCGGTACTAAACGCTCTTTTATAAACTCCACCGACATTTAGGTAAAGACCTGGGATATGATAGGTAATGCCACCAGTAGTCAACTCTACTTCTTCTGGATCTTCTAGAAGTCGTAGATTTACAAATTCTACTTCGCTTTTATCAATGACCCCATCTGGGTCTCTCATAATCAACCTAAAGGTGCTATCAAAATTTTTACCTTCGAAAATATTATATTGGGTTCCTAAGGTGTTCTTTTCATCAGTGACTAGACGTTGACGTTTGTTATTTTGCAGAAGGTACTTAAAGGAGTCCTTAATATCTTCTACATTTTGACTCAAAGATCTGATTTGAGATCCTAGATTATCTGTAACACTAAACTCTTCTCTATATGAGAAAAAGAATGAACTAGAGTCAAGAGAATCTAGATTAAGAAGATTTAATGAGGTAATTGTATCATATCTTCTAATTGTGAGTAAAGGCTCTAAACGTAATTCAATTTCATATTGAGCATCATAAAAATCTCCTAAAAACACCCATTTTTGAGTTCTTTCATCATATAAGAAAAATCCTCCCTCTCCTGCATCTTTTGTCTGATAGAAATATTTTGTCTGCCGAAGAGACGCTTTATATCCTAAAGACACAGTCTCATAATCTATATCTTCTCCAAGAGCAGGAATGGTGTATTTAAATTCTCTGTGGTAAAGTCTATTGCCAGAAGTGGGGTAATTCTTACATTTATGCAATGCAAGAGTTTCTTGTTGACCAAATCTGTTAACTTGGCATTGAGTTACCAACTCAAGATCCTCATCTTCAAAATATCCCGTGCCTCCAAAAACAATACTTGGTGGAGTTGTTCTAGAAATTCCGCCACTCTCATCGATGGTTATTTCTATAACTGCGTTTTCAGAACCCGACTCTCTACCTCGAACATTAACTTGGATTGAAGTTGGTAGGGTGATTGCAGTACCAGATGGGCTAATAATTTCATATTGAGATCCAGAACTTGTAACTTCAACATTTACTATCGAGCCATTTTGAGAAACAACAATTGGCGCACCGTCATTAAGGTTAGTTCTTCGATCTAACATAAATGAGGAATTGGAAATTTTTTCAAAGAAAACTCTATTATTACTTGAAAAAGTAAGTTTATTTGTAATAAATTTTGTTCGATTGACTACATTTCCAGAATCATCGGTAAAAGGTTCGTTGATAAATCCATGAATCTCATTGGGTATTTCTATCTGTTCACCAGTATTTGCGTCTGTTCTGATAATACCGGACCGAATTTCAGAATAAAGAGAGTTAGAGAACGCAAATAGTCTAATATCTTCTTGGATACCTGGGGCATAAAGCTTTTGTAAAGCATCCTTGAGATTTAACTGAACCTCTCCAAGGTTCTTTTTACTATAAAGTCCGGCCATAGTACGTTTTTATTTCTAAATAAACTTTAATCAAGCGAGATCACTGAGGTTATAGTAATATTTAACATTGTCTATCGTATATTTAACTATAGTTCCCAGTGATTCCTCTCGGGTTGTTGGATCAGAATAAGTGGTAGAAGTTACGGTAGGCGAAGTATTTGGAGATTGATATGTAAACCCTAAATTAAATCTCCAGTGACGGTTGTCCTTGAGTTTAACGCCCAATTCATTCTCAACAATCTGCTGTCGGCCATTTGTCTGGGTCTGAAAATAACCATTCGATGACGAAATAAAGGCTCCTGGTACAGTAATATCTTTCGCTCCAGTCACAATAATATTCACAGTTTCATTTCCAGAGGCATCAGTAGTTTTAGTTATAGAGTAGATTTTTACTTTTTCTACCCTTGTTAGCGATATTGTTTGATTTGATGATGCTTGGATAGTTGTTGGAAATAACTCCTCTTGGGTGTAGTTTACATATGTATTAGAGTCAGATAACTTGGTGTTATTGAGTCTGACTTCCACGTTTGTGAATTTCCTCTGGGCCTCGATAGCGAGTAGATCGGAGAGCATATCTCTGATTACAGAGGAGGAGAAATTATTATAAGAAAGATCAAGAGTCATCTTTCTATTACTACCCGAAAAGATCTTATCAAATCCAGCAGTGTATCCAGTCAAGCAGTTATTTGATAGATCAAAGCAAGGATAACTATCATCTGTAATCTTGCTAAATCCAGAACGGATATTAATCGATCCACTGAGTCTGCAATTAGCTAACCTAATACGCTCGATATCAGTAAATCCTGCTTGGAACCAATTATCGATTGGTTGTGTATGTCGTTTGAAGTAATAAGTACCAGAAGAGGAGCCCGGGATATCTCTATCGAGATAGATTGTGCTAGACTCCACACTGACGACTCTGGCTAATTCCTCTCCAGTAGTAGAAAAATGAACAGAATCATTAACTAAAACTCTTTTATTAAAATCCGAAACTCCAGTCATGAAGTAAATGGCATCATCGTCGTTAATTTGACGACCGGGAGTGATTCCGGCTACACTGGAGTAGATATCAGTATCAAATACATACGACTCTGGGGGCTTATCGGTTCCGATCCAGTTAGATGGATATTTTGAAACAAGACAATTATTAAGATGAATATACTTAATCTTTGTAGCATCAGTACCACCAAGACCTTCAAGAGATGGCAATTTACATCCGCCTCTGGCAATATTTTGATTCCACGCTGTTAGAAATACAAGATCTCTTGCGATATATCTATTGCTAGGTGTAATATCAAGGGTACTTAGGTCATAGAATCTGCATCCTTCTCTGATATTTATAGAGATATCTTTTGTTTCTGTTTCTGGATTCTTTCTTGTTGGAAAAATTGGAAACTTACCCCATAAACCTGGAGAGCGTTCAAGGTTTAAATTATTTAACTCGTAAAGATACTTGAAGTCATTTGCTCTAAATCTACCAACTCTTGAGGTATCATTGATTGCAAATGAGGTGAGTTTATGAGGGGATGAGGGGCGGTCTGGGGCAAAATTACTTGGAAGAATATAGGCGTATCCATTCTCAGAAACTGTGGACATTGTATTTGTCCCGCCAAATTGAACCGATGTAATAGAGGCAGTATGTTGAGCTGGATCAGTTCCTAAAGAAGGAATAGGACCTGTAGACGATGTACCATAGACGTTAAGTGATGAAATCCTTGGGGCTTTAATAGGATCGGAAATTGTACCAGTTGCCGGAGTAAATGTAATTCCCCCAGAGTATTCAGTGCTAAGTCCTTGAAGATTTTGCCATACAAAACCGGTGGGTTGGAGACTAATGGATACATAGCTCCATGAAATGTCAATGGACTTGGTTTGAGAGAACCATGTTACCCACTCAGAAAAATTTGAGGTAGCAATATTACCACTAATATTCATACGACCATAGTCATAATCCCCACCCACATCAATCGCATCAATTTTATACTTAGAGATATGAGTTGGACCATTTACAACGTTGTCGCTAATATCCTGAGAAGTACCTATGTCAGTAATATTACCACTTGCGCCACTGATATGGATATTATATGACTCAATCACGCCCCCATGGTTATTGATCTTAGGTGGGGTGCCAGAAATTGGCCATATTCTACGGTTTAAATAACCCCTCCATAAAAGTGAAGTTAGACCAGGAAATACATCATCAAGACGTGGATTACGTCCAAGCATCCTGTCTCCGATATTTAAAGTTCTCATTGCACCAAAAACTCTAAAATCAGTACTAGGAACCCTATCTACAATGCTAGGATCATCAATACTGGTGGTTGTTGGCACCTGAGAAGTGATATATTTCTCAAAAATTTCGTCATTCCAATCATTCCCGCCCTCATTAATAATGGCACCTTTCTTAGGTAAAGAGAGATAACTTACTGCGGTGTAAAGAGGAGTGGAAGTAGATGGTGATTCTGACGCGTTTCTATAGTCAAAATATTTTAATAACCCGGTCCTATATGTATCTCCATCGGAAGAAATATCGAGAATTTGAAGTTTAGTATTTAGGGTTTTTAACCAAATAGGAAGGATTTTAATGGATGTATTCTTAAGAATTAAAGACGTTAAATTATTAAATCCTACCAGACCAATGTCCTTGCCATCTACAAACTCTGAGATATTTATCCCAGTAAACTCGATTGAACGAATTTTTTCTGGATTGAGGTATAGGTAGAGATAGAGATCGTAGGAGTTCTGATAACCAGTCTTAGTAATATCTATATTTAAGGTAAAAGTATTTGATGCTACTGTCTGAGAAATAGGAGTTAAAGGCAAGAATTGAGGTTGTTCTCCTACTACTCTTGATTGAAGTGGTTGAACTTGGTAACCAAAGAAAAATATCCCTGTCTCTGTGAAAGTAAACCTAATCCTCCCTGAAGCCATAGGCAAGGGATTCTTAATGGTGAATTCTTAGTAGAAAGGAGCTTGAGAGGCTGGGAAGTCCCTGTGTTTCCATTGTCTACATAGCAAAGAATCTCATGGGATGGATTTTCTTTAACCGGAGCACGTGGAATAAATGTAGACTTATTAATCGTAATTCTATTTACATGAGATCTACGACGGACTCTAATTAACGAGGGGTATGAAGCAGATTTAAAATACCCCGTATTTGATTCATTCTCGCCATATTGTTCAGAGTTGAATAAACTTGCACGAGAAGTAGAAACCGAAGTTAATTTGTTCTCGCCGTTTGAATAAAGACTTGTTTCTCCTAATACCTTAGTACGGTATTGAACACCTTGGCATTGAATCGAGCCATTATACATGATGACATTTGGCACCTTGACCAAATCACCTCTAAGGGAGGGGTTGGAGTCAATACCAATCGGCCTTGCGGAATTTACGTACCGTTCTTCGATGTATAGGATTTCATTAATCCTCTCAAACGTCTCGTCTTGTAGATCCAGAGTTGGGAGCAGGAGGGACGAAAGTCCGCTCACTGCTCTCAGGTCTTCTCTGGAAATGGTATTTGAGAGCCTGTAGATAATGTCTAAGATCTCTGGATTGAGGCGGATATTCCTCAAGGCATCAGGTTGATCTGAGGTATAAATCTCAGCAAGGTTCTGTACCCCGTCTGCAATTAGACCGATATCTGGACGGATGAGTTGTCCGAATCCTAAAAATTCTGCCATGAGTGCTTCCTTATTGCTCGTCGTAGTTAAGTGTCATATAGATTTCCTTCTCCGACCCGGCCGGGGAGTGATTGTTCAAACTTCGGGCTATAAAAATAGTTGCCAAGTTGGCGTCATCTGAATTCACCACTGATTCCGCATCGACGTTAAAAATCTCCTCTAATGAAATTTCAACTGATTTATTCTTAGAGACATAGAATGTCGCCAAAGGAAGCCCAGATGATTGGGATGTTAACCATCTGATTGGGTAATCTGTTGGGGTTAGGATGCCAGCGGCATTAGTCCCACCGGCGGATAGGAAACTTCCGCACTTTCTAGGGTTGGAGTGGATAGATTTGTAGGTATCCAAAGAGTCAGTTGTGATATCGATGGTAGGGGCAGTGGACTTACCAAAAACATCGAGTTGGGTATAGGTATTGATTACCTTAATAGCCCCATCTGTTTTAGTGTCTGGGGCCGGAAAACTCTCGCCATGAGACTCCGAACCGGAGTCTTTGATGTTTACACTAGAACGATGAGGAGTAAAGGGATCTAGGACAATACCATTTGGTGTCTTTTGTCCAATCCACATTCCACCTATCTTTGCTCCCTGTCGGGCTTGAACAAACATTCTGATATAAGGCAAATCACCAGGGGCGATTTTAGACGCAAGAATCGAGACTACCCTTGATTTTTTATCAATAGTTGCAATGTAGATAATGTTATACGATACTTCTGCATCTCCTTCAGATAGTCCTACTGGTATTGAAGTTCCTAGGGGCAAGAGATAGACTATAGCATCACCAACCACCTTAGTTATGGGGTTAGTCACTTGCCTTGTAACTGTATTTACTCCTTGGGCTATAGTAACTGAATAAGGTTGTCCAAGAGAAGGCCAAGGTGATATGCTCTGTAGATAAAATATGTTTGCAAAAGTACCATCTCCCTGCTCTTCTTCATAGAAGACAATCTCAGCATCTCTTAATTCACGACCAGCTTTGCAACCAAGTCCATTGCATTCGCCACCTTCGACACCAGGGACTGATAATTTATCATCGTCAAGATCCCAGAACTCTTCAAGGATGTCCCACTCTTCTATTTCTAGATTGTAAGTATTTACATGAAGGGAGGTATTTGTCTCTATATACAATGTGTTATTGGCATGATCTTTTACAAAATCTACTGGTACGCCCTCATAGAATTTTTCTCCGTCATATGATACAAAATCACCACCTACATCCTCTGGAGTCTCAATTCCCCATTTATCTCCGTTTCTTGAAACGTAAATCAAACTAGATGAGTTAGACATGTCAGGCCAAACAAATCCGATTCTCATGGTTGAGGCATGGGTTGAGTCTATACCAGTTCTATTACCCCCGGTCCAGAAGAGGAAGAACTCATCCGAGATAATATTTACTGACGAGAGTAATGTTTGATCTCTTCGATAATAATCAAACTCTACATCATAACCATTTGAGTATTCTCCTACTGGAGCATAAGTAAATGGTAGGTATACATTTTCAGTCTCTAATTCCTCATCTCTAGAAGAGAGATATCCAGCGTCTTCTAAACGTTGAAGTTTAAATACGCTATTTACCCCCGAGAGGTTCTTGTCAGTCACTGCGAGTTGGAATAGATCATCTCCAATAACACGTAGAACCTCCGACCCGGCAATGGTGTAATTTGCAGAGTCATTAGGCGATCTCCAACTTCCTTCAGATGCACCTGCATATGCTAAGGTAGCAGTGTGAGAAGTCCCATCTGTTTGAGTAATTCCTAACGAGGGTTCATTAATGTTAAAGTTATTGACGCTAAACTTTGCCTTAATTCTTCTAGATTCTGGGAGTAGTCCCCACCTATATCCTTCTTGGTGATTATAAGCAAACTCAGGGCATGCTTTTTGTCTGATAATTTTTATCTCGCAATCTTCTTGAGAGAGGATAGAAAAACTCTTGGGGAAGATTTCTTTTTTATTATAGATTTCTGACCCAAAACGATTATATAAATATTGCTTTGGTTTTACTCCCATTAACACGGTCCAATCAATCGCATTGAGATAGGTCTTAGATACAGAGAACTGTGGATCTTTGAGCTTACGAGTTTTAGACTTAGCGAAAGATGAATATAAAGTACCCTTATCGTACCCATCGATGTAGTACGATGCACCAAACTTATAGAGGTATTGATCAACTCTGATGGTCGATGAGTCAGAGACATTTAGTCTATATCTAAAATAGAAGAATGGATCGCCAAGACAAGGTTGACCTAGTTGGTTTTCAATGACTAAGGTGTGTATAGTTACCCAACGACATTCACCATTTTCCTGTGGGATATAGGCATAGAATCTAGCACCAATAGCACCATACCAACCAAACTCGATCTTATACATGGTGACTGTATCTGGATCGATAATATAACCGCTTTCCCCTTCGCCATTAAGGGGATCACCATTCATATTTTTTTGCTCAATTATTGTTTCGTATTGTCTTCGGCCGTTACGAAATACTTCGCGAGTATTTTCAGCGTACCCAGAGTTTTCTAAAAACAGAGTTTCTTCTAATGGGATAATGGAACGGCGGACAATGGTAAAATCCGCGCCATCACGGAGGCGGAAGAAGTAACCATCAGTGTCATTCTCAACACCCCACTCAATTGTGGTGCCAGGACCTGCGCCAATCTCTGACGCTTTAGATCCGTAGGTAAATCCACTAATCCGACCGGGTTGATAACGGAAAGCCCTAATAGACTTGATGGTAATTTCAGAACTTACGCCTGGAGCGCCACCAATTTTATTTTCAGTTGTGGGAAGATTAATTGCCTCACCAAATTGCTCATTGGGCCAAGTAGCGCTAAAGATATTAGTTGGATTGGCTTCGATAGGCGAATCGAGAATAAAATGAGGGAGTTTTAGATCTTTTTCGACGTCAGTTACAGTAGAAGAAGAACGATGGATTGTAAAATTCCAATCTTTAAGATCTTGACGTAAATAATTCCAATCTAGACCAAAATATTTAGTCCAAATTTCTGGAGTTGGATTAGTCTTGATTCTATAGTGACCTTTATCTTCAGAACTTCCTTGAGGATAATAAATTCTAGTAGTACTAAAGAAGAAACTATCCCACGCACAGTTCAATGTATTCGGTACAGCCGCACCTGCCTCAGTAATAATTACTCTTGGGTCGGCATTTTCTCCCCAAAGAGCAGCGTTTTTAAATGGCGTTAAAAGTAATTGATCATTTGCGGTGGGAACAAAATTAATTGCTCTGCCAGTTGGAATCAACGGATAATCAGAAACTGAACCAAAACGAGTTTGTTGAATATCGAGCCAGATCTTATCCCAGTAGAGTTGATTAAACTCAAGAGATCCATCAGAAAGTACCTTTGGGGGGTACTTATTTAACAGATAGGTTAGATTAAATTGCTCAAGTTGCTCATTGGTAAAAGTTTTTACCATGTGCTCAATTAGATACTGAGCAATAATCGAATTAAGGTACTGACCCCATCCTCTATATCTTTCTGCACCTCCAGGATTGATTAACTGATCTTGGAGAGAAGGTTTGCCGGGCGGTGTAAATGGTGACGGATAGACAGAAATGGCAAGAGCGGAGTTAGTTGTATCCTCCTCAAACTTAGTAAAGAAATAATCTCCAGATGAGGAGGGGCGATTATACCAAAACAAAGGATGTCTTTCTTCAGTTCCGTCTACTCTCCAGTCCTTCTCATCGAGACCGTAGGTACTAACATTACCAAAAAGTCCTTGTTGCGTAGTCTCTCGATTAATACCTAATAAAGACCTACTAACTTCGGACGTATCCGCAAATTGCTCCACCATTGGAAGAGCAGCCGGACCTCTTTTGCTGAATTGGTTTGCCGAGCTAATCCCATCCTTTAAATATGAATCAGAGTCCAGTACAACAGAAGGAGCATTTACTGAGCTATATTCACTTTTTGGATAGGATTCTTTGTCGGTTGTAAGAGCATTACCCTCCTCGGTGGATAGGGGAAATCCCCTAAAGTCCACCATTTGCTTTCTTGAAATAGACTTTCTTGGCGGGGTCCTTTCCGCTCTTATAGAAGAACCGGAAGTATACTCTGGCATATCACTGCTCCTCCCAGGTTAGTGAGTTGACAATGCTAATGGCCGAGGTTGGTGCCGGGGATGCAGAAGTCGATTCCCAGAAGGCGTAGATGCCAAGAATATCCACCTCATTGGTTAGTGGGAAGGAGATGTACTCCTTGTTATAGGAGAAGTAGTCTACCAGGTCATACTGCGCCCCGCCTTTGTTGGCATAGACCGAGAAGATGTTGTTTCCTGTATTGGCAACAGGAGCGAGTTTGAAATCTTGGGAGATTTTAGCTCCAGAGAGGGAAGCAATAGACTCCCAGTTACCCACTTCAGCAGCATCCCACTTCTTCTGGTTCTCGTATTTGTTATGATTACCAGTTGAGGCATTGGAGCCAATTGTCCCGGTGAAGAGTTGGATATCTCCGTCGGTATCAAAAGTGTACATCTTGGTGTACATTAGGTTACCATAGACGCTGATGTCAGTGGCCTGGGCCTCATAGTTCTGGATATAAAGCACCCCGGCTTTATTGAAGAATCTGACAAGCATCTCGCCTTCGTCAGTTCCAGGGGCGGGGGCAAATCCACTTCCCACATCATTGGTCGGCTTGGAGCGCATGTAGGCATAGAAATATTTGCCATCGGCATTAAGCACTCCGATCAGAGTGGTATAGTTACCGGAAGAGATGTTTGTACCAGAGATGATCTTCTTAGGTATAGTACCGGATCCTAACTCAAATCCTTTTGCCGTCTCTGCCGAATTGGTGTAGATAGGAGTATCAAGCGTTGCTGCCAATCCAGAGTTATCAAGATTGTTTGTAATTAGGAGCGGGTTCTTAATGAAATTTATGGAGACAACATTATCTGCTCCAGAAGGATCAGTTACGCCTAGGCCGTATTTGATAGGATAGAGTTGGATACGATTTCTTACTCCCACGCCTGAAGTATTAATTACATTATCCTTGGCTCTCAACGCCATCATTGCTCTTTGGCGACGAGGGATAATGATCTCAATAGGATTATTGATGGATAAGAATGAGGACACATTTCTATTAAAATAGAGAATTACTCGCCCTTCAGCCGTGCCATTCTCCACCCAAATAACCTTGGTTGTGGTATCGGACTTAAGATACGAGCCTATGAGTTGGTCTCTTAGGGCTCTATCAAATGTAATCTCAAATGAGTTCGATGAAGGTGTAGTAGCGACTGTTTCGGTTAGAACACCATACTTAGAGCTCTTAGGATAATCTGTGGCCTTAGAAAGAAGTCTTACAGTTCCCTTATCTCCACCGTCGATGTAGTACGAAGCACCGTACTTAACAAGTCTACTACCTTCTGGGAGGTTATTAGCCCTACCAGCGTGAGTGAGATAGGTAATAGGTAGAGTTGCGTTTCCAAGCGATGCCACATCGAGTTGGTTAGATGCCCTCATATGATGGACTCTTACCCACCGGGCCTCGCCATTGGCCACAGGGACGTAGCAGAGGAACAAGGCACCAACCGCACCGTACCATGAGAACTCGATCTTCCACATGGTCACCTTGGTGAAGTCAATGTTATATACCGACTGGTCGGTTAATGTCGAACCATCAAGGATGATTGGGTCGCCAGGACGTTTAACCGAGATATCTGTAGGGTCTACGTTGGCTGTGGATACGTCACTCCAGCGGACTGGATTATTTTGCCCATTGAGTTGGTCACCAGAGAACATTGCTCTAACTGGTCTCCACTCATACACCATGCGGTATTGTTTAGGAACACAGAGTTTAAACCACTCCTTGAGTGTGATGTTCTTCTTACCAGGATCAGAAATACCGGAAGCTGGATCGTATTCCTTGGCAGCAGAGCGGTGAGAATCAACTCCGAAGGTATTGCGGAATTGTGTCTGGGTCACCTGAGTCCCACCTTGGACGCTGACAAGCAGATTCCAGATCTTAACCCCACTATTTACCTCCGAAGGGTCGGTGTCATAGCCAAATCTGGCGTCTCCTGTATTGGCAAGAATCGAATCCCCTGAAACACCAATCTCAGGACTAAATGTACTTCCACCACCACGACTCAAGTTAGTTACAATATCTTGCCACTTACAGTGAGCATCTAGACGAATATACTCAGAGGCAGGTTTTAGAAATAGATCATTTTGCTTCCAGTTGAGATAGTCAGCACTAGCCTTATCTATATCTTTCTGGTCAAATGGGAACTGGAACTGACGGCCGGAAAGATGTTCAACGAAAGTGTCGGCAGCGTTTCTGTAAGCAAGTCTTACAGCATATCCTTCTTCAAACTCATAATCGTTAAGATCCGCTCCGCCTTCAATAGCTGCCACATTATCTGGATTGTAGCAGAGGCTAGGGTCGTAAATGGCGGCGGCAACATAGGCCAGACCATTACGAAAAATTACAGGGTCCTCTCCAACAACTCCCCAATTACCGGCCTTCATGTTACTCGAGCCAGTGGCAGAAGTTGCAATCTTATTCCATCCATCACCCGTAGTTTCTACACCTGCAGGTTCGTCATAGGTAAGTGCTTGGGTACGACGTACACATCTGAAGTCGTTCTTATCACCACCATTAACAATCTCAAAGTAATATCCGTCAAACTTATCAAAAATGCCCCACTTCTTGATGGTGGGTGCACCCTTCATCTCATCGCGGTTGGGGGTGGAGGCATCGTAGGTGGAGGCGGTCTTATTCATCTTCACACCCATGGTGGAGGATGATACACGGCCAGGTTGGTAACGGAAGAAGCGCTTAGAGGTTAGGACGGTGGTCCGACCAGTCTGTGCAACCAACTCAGCCCCAGCCTCTTCGGCAAGGTGGTTGAGACCGGTTAGAGTATTACCATCTCCGTCGATTTCATTTTCGATGGGGAATTGTGACCACTCAGAGGGGTTGATGTCGTAAGTGTTTACGTCAGCAAAGATGCCTAGGGCAACTTCGGCTCTAGGGATACCAAGAAGGCTAAGAGCAACTTCTGATTGAATTTTATTCTGCTCTTCAACGGGAATAGGAGGCTGATCCTCAGCAAAAACAACGGGAAGAGAGTTTACAGCTTTTTGTTGACCAAGAGGTACTGGAGCTGTTTTTCCGATAATAGTCTTTTTGTTTGCCATGGTAGAGAGAAGTTAGTGAATCAGTTTACGATGATGTTGCCGTCGGCAATTTGGTAATTGGTGCGCTGGATGTAAAGTTGTCCTCCCAAGAAATCAACTCCCGTAGTCCCAGGTGAGAGACTAGGAATTGTATCGAGGAGAAGTGAATTACTATTGATATCTACGCCAAGAACTCTATACGCAGAATTTCGATCCCATCCGTTAAGATCAGTATTAGAAAATCCTTCAATAATAATGTAATCATTCTCTGGGCTATCAGCATCAAAGATCAAGAATGAAAGTAACTCTGAAGAATTTCTAAGTTGAATGGCCAGGTAGTCTGTTCCTCCGATATTAGCCTCGCGAATATTCACAGGGACATATCCTCTTCCAGAGGCTCCTAATCTAACTGTACCAGAGATCTCGTACATATAACCGAACTGATCGGTCTCTGGATCTAAAAGAGAGAATGAAGATGTTGCGGGAACTGTATTTCCGTCGATAGTTACTGACTGAAGACCTGGTAAAGTGACCGAGAAGATACCCGCCTCGAGCTGATCGGTTGTTTGAATGACTTTGAATGATCCAATTTTATTAGAAATATCTTTACGGCCAATTGAATCAAGACCATAAATGTCTGCAATAATTGAATCCTTCTTGATACCGACCGTTTCTCCACCGTTTGTAACTGTGAAGTAGATCGGTTCGAGAGCTGTTCCTCTGCGAATTTCAATAGCAGCTTTGGAGTATTCGTTATTGTATTGATCAACCGAACGGATGAGGGAATCAGTGTCAGAATAAGCGAGGTTATTTGAAGCGTTCCACTGGTAGGAAGTTTCAAGAACAACACCTTGGTCACCACAGGAGCGGATAATGTTGTTATTAATTGTAGAGAAATCTACGTTGAAGAAGTAAGGGCTAGAGGTACAGAACTCAAAAATGTTGCCTTGAACAATTGAGTTAGATGTCTCATAGACCTCAATAGGACGAACTTCAGGCTCATAGGATCTTCCCATTCTACTGAAAATGTTATTTGTCATCAGAATCGCAGATGAAGATTCGGTATGAATACCGGCTCCGCCAGAGTCAACAAATCTGCATTCTGTAAATGATACGTTATCTGCGTATTTTAAGAATACTAATGTCTCAGCTACTGACCTAGATGGATCAACAGAACCTGAAATAGGACCAATAAGCGAAGCAGTAGAAGAACGGTTACCATCAAAGACAATAGATCTGAATCTAATACCTTCGATTCTAAGGGTTTCTCTTTCACCAGAGAAGTTAATTAAGCCGGGATTGATCGAGCCGGAGATGCTTGCCTGAAGGCGCTTGATTACTGATCCCTCTCCGACTCCTCTGAAGGAAATATTTGAGTAGTTTGTCGAGTTGGTGTTGATAAATGAAGAGTTTCTAAAATGATATACACCTGCAGGGAAGAAAATCTCCTTAATATTGCCCTGCGCTGCTAGGTTGATGGCATTGCGGATCGGTTGTGTGTCATCAATGACAAACTTAATCTCATCGCCAAATTGATAATCCTCAGGATTTGCTAGAGGGCCATCGAGTACCGCCTTGCATTGGATATAGTTTGGCTGAGAACCTTCGATACGGGGCATGATTCTCAAGTGTTCTTTACCAACAATCTTCTTGAGCTGAGTAGGTACTCCGCCAAGGATTGATATTACTCCATCCAGAAAATCTGGTGTCCAGTAATCGGGATCATTATTCCAACTCGGGATTTCTTTAACTCCAAAGTCACGGAATTTAAATACCGAGGCTCCTGGATAACCGATCTTTCCATTACCGATCATTCCTAGGAACTCTACTCTGTTACCCCATACTCTGTAGACGATGGGAACTACATACTGTCCAGTTTTGGTAAAGTTGATGTCAACGTATTGGTCTTGGTTCCACTTATTAGGATCAAGGACCTTGGAATATTCGCCAGATTGGCCGACGATTTGCACCGCATTAGGCATCTTGCCAGTTGAGGTGTCGTAGCCAAAGATGTAATATCTAAGGGGTTGGATTAGAGCGGAGTTTACTGAGGAACTTGAAAAATCCACTCCTTGAAGAGTTACTCCTGATACAGAAATAAGCGGAGTTTCACCGCCTCCTCCACTCACTCCTCTATAGATGTGAGCTTGGAGTTCAATTCCTACGGATAGGATATCAAAATACTGCTGAAGAGTTCCTCCTTTTCCATCGGTAATTGACCCGATAGATAGTTCGTCTTCAAGTCCAGCAAAAATGCTCCCAGTGAAAACTGTGGAGAGTCCCCTAGCATCGTAATTTTTTACGTTGATGTAAGAATTTTTATCCTCGGGAACCTGAAGGACAAATTGCTTTCCTGTATCAGGTATGTATCTCATGTCTAAGAGCTAGTCTTAGCTACTTTAAACTTCTTTCAGGATGACATGTCCCGTAAATGTTCAAACTTCTTGACTTCTCTGAGGACATTTGGGTTGGCATCAAGGCGTCCATTTTTCACTGCGTCAATGACATTTTGTCTTTGCTCTTCTGGAGCGGACTTAATGGCTTTGATTACATCATAGGGATCCGCATAGACCCCCTCGATTTTATATACCGAGCTGAGAGGATCGTGGGACATCAGATTGTGTAGGGGGTATTGGGAACGTGGATGGTGTAGGAAGCAATTACATCGATAACGTTACTCGAGGTGGAGTTATGCCAGACATAGAGGCTATCACCCTCCTTGAGGATAAATTTGTTACCTTGGATGACTTCGAAGGCAGTACCGGCGGGAATGCTCACTCCGTAGAGTATATAAGCCGATGATGTGGAATTGACGATTTTTGCATTTACCTCAACAGCACCAAGGGTTTTGTTTGCAATTGTCAGCGAGGTAACAAGGGCGAAATTCCGCTCTGCTTCGGTGAGTGGGTTTGTCGCTGTAGGTACAGTGATGAGACGATTTGCTTCAGCATTCTCCACATTGGTCGGGGAGCGGAGAGCGTTAGAGGAGATATTCGATGGGAGAAGAACGTTTGCCATGAGAGATACGGGAAGTTAGCTCCAGATGAGATTGTGGATGTATTGCTGGGCGCGGATTGCGTGCATATCACGTCTGCGCATAACGGAGTTTGCTGAGAGAGGATCCGCCTCTACCTCGATAAGGTTACGTGAGAGAACAAGGGGAATCGCTGTGCCAAATCCATCTTGCAAACGGCCTTGGTCACGAAGTTGGGTATACCCTTCGAGGAGGGTTGGAATGGAGATAGTGGGTACTCCGTCGGTGTCTGGCGAACCAGTTACCGTGGTGAGAACAACATTATTAAATGTTTTTGAGATCTCAAAATCTTTAATATTGAGAGCCATCAGGTAATAAACCTCGGAATATTAGTTTATAGGTCTAAGTAACTTTAAACAAGACATAGAGGATTGGAGACATGGGAAAGAAAGAACTTGCGACTCTCATTGATGCTTATGCCGATGCTAAGGCCTCGGGGAATAAGTACCTCGCTCAGGTGATGATTGCCCAACTCGAGCAAGCACTTAATCAGGTCTTTGGTACAGAAGGCGAAGGTGTGGTAGAATCAGATGGTCCTAATGTAGCTGACGAGTACTGATGATTATTACACGGTTACGGGGTGGTAATGCCCAGTTCCCAGAGTCGAAAGAACCAGGGGATACTGTGGTTTTGGCGAATGGGGATGTTTTTTGTTGGGATGGGGGGATTTGGCAACTTCTTGGCGGGAGGTTTATTCCTCGGGCGCTGAGAGAAGAGTTCCTTCACTACATCTCGAGTGGATGGCCAGACCCATCAAGTGCTAAATTCGACCTTCCAACTCTCTTTGACCTGTCAGTCTTTAGCGATTATGGCGAAGATGATATTGTCCCAGCTGACCCCAAGATGGTCCAAAAATTCACCGACCGGGTCTTGGAGGTGGCCGAAAGATGTCAAAAAGCAAAATAAAGGTCATTGCCGAGGACGTTGAGTTTGGCCAGGTAAATGTCAAATATCTTACTAATGATTGTTATGTAATCTTCTACTCGGAAGAGGAAGGGGGGAGGGTTATGAGTGATATCGTCAAGGGAAAGAGGGTAGATATTTTTGATGAGTATTATGATCTAGGGATGAAGATAAGGCGGATTGATTTGGCCGGTGGGTATAGAAACCCTAAGAACTCCGAATCGGAAATTGTGTTTAAGCAATAAAAAGGCGGGCTGGGAAATGTGATTCCCCTCCCGCTATTTTTTTTTGCGTCCGTAGGACGCTGGGTTTACCTTGAGTTGGATCAATGGGTGGGGACTTTGTCCCCGCCTCATTGCCAGAATCAAGCAACGCCAGTGGTGGCTTCGCCAGGTACCTCGGTGGCCATGGCTTCGGCAACTGCCTCGGCGTCTTCGACGCCAGTAGAGCCCGGCTCTTCACCAAGTTGAAGTTGCATGGCCTCAATGGCCCCTTGGAGTTTGATGGCGAGTTCTTGGCGTTGGGCGAGGGCGGTGCGGAGTTGACCGATTTCTTTTTCAAGTTTTTCCAGTTGGGCCGTAAAATTTTCTTTGAGTGAAGTGGGTTCCATAAATTAAATAGTTAATAATCAAAGAGCGCGAATGGCAGCGGTTGCTTCGTCAATTTTTGTCTGTGCTTCAGACTCTTTTGTTGAAGCAGTTGCCTCATCGCCTTGCTGTCTTGCCTCCATTGCTTCAGAGTATAGCGTCTGAGCAGCAAAATAAGGAGTTGCTACACTATTATACTCTGCTTCGGTTAAAACTTGGATACAATTTTTCCCGCAATCTGGGTCTACCATAGTGGAAACTGACGTTGTATCTGGAAGTTCTGCGAGACAAACATCCACACCCTCAGCATCGGTCAACCATACTTTTACATCCAAACCAGGATATTCTTTCCAAGGGTGTCTCTTATATTTTGGTGCAGGTGATTCTTCACAACAAAAAGTGTTGTAGTCATCGTCGACATAATAATGCTTAACGTATTGCATTGCTATCGTAAGAGTTTCTCTAGTTATTTATATTTAAACCATATTTTTGGGAAAGTTCTGCGTTCTGTTGTTCCATTGTTTGAAATCCTTTTGCAGTTGCCCAACATACTATACTATATCTTTGTCCTTTAGTGACTGGTTCAACTCCATGGCGATAGTGGTGGTTGGAGGGGAAACAG
>Ga0099848_1000249_pt1 | contig 24515 bp, 37 predicted proteins | sample CB_VirMetaG_3_FD_78179 | JGI IMG/M metagenome (GOLD analysis project Ga0099848, IMG submission 78179) | Freshwater to marine saline gradient viral communities from Chesapeake Bay - CB_1508_1S Viral MetaG | ecosystem: Environmental > Aquatic > Marine > Coastal | place: USA: Chesapeake Bay...
AGTTTCTGCAGCATTGCATCAAGGGAAGCTGTAGAGGTAATCTGTTTTTGCAGTAATGCATCCGCCAGGGCCGTCAATGTAATCGGAGGATCAAACGGCCCTGGATCATTATCGAAGGTAACGCCAGCCCCACCATCAAAAGAATCAGGGTCGAGTGAATCTACCAGATAACTGTCCATGCTGACAGTTTTAGTGATGATTTTTATAAGTATTGAATCCAGTGAAGCTGTTTTTATTTCCCCTTGTTTTTGCAGAATAGCCCCTAAACTAACCGTTTTGGTCAGCCCAGCTTTCTGAAGTTTAGCATCCGCACTAGCAGTTTTAGTCTGAGTTGTAGGTGCCGGCTCAAGCAATTCAATAACAATATTAGCCTGCTCTTCACTTGCGGACCGTGTAGCGGTCGTTGCACCGACAGCGCCAACAGAAGTCTTAATTCCGTAAGCTACGCTAATTGCACCGTCGGAACCAGAAGTTGTAGTTGCATCCCCGGCATGTGTAATAGAGGCCAGATCAGAGTTGGTCCAGCCACTGGAACTTGCATTATCCCCAGCACAACAGGTCGCAACCACCATGGAGTTGTCCTGCGTAGTGGTAAGTCCAGTCGCACTTATTGAAGTTGAATTAACATCACTTGAGGAAGTTTGGGTAGCGCCGATGGGACTGCCAGAAGTGACACAGCCTCGCCAAGCGGTAAAAGCAGCAAGGGTGTGGTTACCTGCATCTGGGATAGTGTATGAAGCGGGCTCTGAAGAAGCTCGGCGCCAATAGAGTGTGCACCGAGTTCTATCCGACACTCCATTAGTTGCAGAAGCTACCGTACCAATGTAAGTAAAACCAGAGGGTGCGCCATCTGCGTCTGTATCCTCCCCCTCTCCCTCAATGTGCAGGAGTAGGATATCATCATCCTGCACACCAGAGGGAACGCTTAGACTTGCCGGACCTAAGCTGGATGCCGAAGAGGAGTTAACAAACGTAATTGCCATTACGGAAGCTCTTTTTTACCGTTAGCCGTATGCCTCGCCAGCTCAATCCGCAGATCGGTCAACACCGATCCTTGAGCAGCCTGAATATTAACAATCTCCACTTGCCGGTTTTCTACAGTATCCAAACGAGTTTCCAATTTAATGGTCACTCCTTGTAGAATAACAAAACCAGTAACGAGACCAATGATTGCGGCTCCAGCCAAATCTCTTATTAATGTTTTCAGCCCATTATCATCCATTGGAATTTCCTTACTTATCGCCAAACCCAACAGTGGCAAGTGGCTCAGGAAATCATGCAAATTGAAGGAGTGAGGAACGAAGGACATGTTAATTCCCGTAGTAGTGCCAGACAACGTTTTCGTCGAATCCATCTTCCTCGGTCAAATCATCCAGGTGAATGAACGTTTTCCCTATACCGATTCGATTAAATCCAGCAAAAATAGCCGCTGTTAAAAACCAAGCTCGCTGGCGAGACCCGGACACTTTGATATCAATGGCGCGTCCAGTAGTATGCGGGCCATCAAAACCAGTTGAGCTTTCTTGTGCGTTATACTCTGGACACCTATACGCAGAACGGACGATGAACTTAAACTGAGATGTAGCACGAAGTGCAACGAGCTTTTGCATAAAAGAGTCTTGCATCTTCATCTCACCGCAGCCGCATTTGCAGCGCAATTCATCGTCTGTAAAGAAGTCCCAGGGCATCTAATTCACTCCAGATCATCGTGGGAGTAACTGTGCCTCCCAACATGCTTGATCGTCAACGAAAGCTCGTGGTCCGTAAAAATCTTTACTCCAGCTTCTTGCAGCCTCATACAAAAATATACATCTTCTCCGCAGTAGGCGTTTTCCTCTGGCATCCACTCCATCATAAACAGCGGCGGACGGACGTTACGCAACTGAGTTGCCTCCACCATCATCACCGCCATACCTGCATGAGCAATCTCCTCAACGCCATGCCGTTTTCGGGAGTCAATACGCTGTTCTTGCATATCAAAGGCCGTCGGCTGGACGGGACGAACCCTTGTTGTACAGTTCAATGCAAGGACAGGCTTATCCCGCTCTAACATCTTGTTTGCCAGATCCTTCGGAAAGGCCATATCAGAATCAAGGTACAGGATATGGGTAGCCTTGCTTCTCAGCGCATTCACAGTCAAAAGATGGCGCAGGTATACCAGCATACTCCCTTTTGCGGTCAGCAATGACATCCGCTGACTACGCGCGCCTTTGACACGGTTCTGAGCAAAGTAAGAAAACATTAAAGCGAGCGACTTGCCAAAGTCATCAACCCATTCGCCAGTGGACGGTACACAAACCGCTACATGATAATCTTTCATCCTCGTCGATAGCCTCCAACCTCAAGCCCTCTTTTAATAATACCGACCGTCCAGGGAGCTACTTGTTCCATGGGAATCATCAATCCCTTTGTATGGAAAGAGACAACCTTTCCACGATCAGTATGCGGAACGATCTCCTGGCACCACCCATCATCACAGTCAAACCATGTATTGGGGGGCCAGGGAGCGTTGTTCTTGTGTACGACACGAAAGCCCATTAGACAGGCTTCCGGTGGTTTCGCTCGACTTCAACAGCAAAGGTAAAGCTCGGTGTAGTGCCGCCGATTGTGTATTCGATTTTAACAGTTTCGGGACACTGTGAAACCACAAGCGACTCTTGCCCGGCCGCTGTCAACTGTGTAAAGGAGGCAAGAACGTGGTCCACGCCCTCAACGGTTGCCACAATGTTGACATCCAGCGTAGGTGAGGTTCCCGAAACGATGGGAGCCTTCAGGAAAAACCGGGCGTCGGAATCGTAGTGTTCATGCTGGACCGTCGACGTCGGGGACCCCTCGCCAGTAACCGTTCTTGCATCATAACTCAGCAAGTTAATGCGTTTGAAAGCCATAATAAATTCCTAAAAAAGTGGGGGACCGAAGTCCCCCCAAGGAGGTAGCTTACGCCTTGTAGACGTTACCCAGATAGGCCATGGTGTTCAGGTGCTGGAATTCAACACCACACTCACCAAAGTACTGACCCTTGCGCTCATCGGCATCGTTTGCCTGGATGTTATCCTGCATACGAGTGTCACGACCCTTCATGGGACGGTACACCATACCGGCCGGGTTGATTACCAGCATACCACGAGTATAGTAACCGTGGGTATTGAACAGCGGGTGGGTCTTGATGTACAGGGTACCCTGCGGGGTAACCCACTTCTGGAGCTCCATGCCGTAGACCTTGACAGTCCCCTCGAAGTTGATCCGGGTAGAGCTGGAATCCCGGGCAATCTTGTTCAGGGTATTCAGGGCCTCGTTACCTGCCAGAACGATACGTTCATTGCCGGCGCCGTTGGAGTTGTAATCCCACACCTTATAAACCGCGTTGAGGATGTCGTCCTCGGTCGGAGTCGTGGTGAAGATTCTACGGCAGTGGGTATAACCGGCACTGTACGCTTCGGACAGGTAGTGCATGAGTCCGCCGGTGAAACGCTTGGGTTTGCCGTTGGAACCAGTGGTTTCATACGGACGCCCGAAGATGAACGCAAACTCCATGTTGGCGGAGTGATCGAACATCTTCCGTTTCTTGTCGTTCTTGACCGGGTCACCGGTACGAGCGTGAGTGTTCTCAGCGGTGCCGGTAATACGGTAAGAGGTTTTGAAGATCTGCGTAAAGTTCAGATACTTCGTCGGGTTGCGGGTGGAGGAATCGGGAGAGCCGGTACCTTCCGCAAACACATTGCCGATTCTGGTCAAGAACGTGTCGTCAGCAATAGTGCCTGGGGTAGTGTTGGCCTGCCCGCGAGTTACAACGAAGGTGGTAGTGTTGGTGACACTGGAGACCACAATCAGTTCGTTGTCATAGGTCGCCGATTCAGCGGCCTTCTCCACCAGCATCACATCACCTGCTACCAGGTCCTGAGCATCACCGGAGTCGATAACGAAAGTAGTATCACCGGTGGTAAGCGCACCAGCAATCTGCAGACGTACGACGTTCAGTTCCTCTTCCCACCAGCTAAATTCGGGGTCGTCGGTGACCTCCTTCTTCATCTTCGCCATCAGGGCGGTCAGGGGAGCGGAGCCGTTCGGATCACGCCAAAGGATGGATTCACGAAAATTCTTGGGGCGCTCACCAGTGCCCCAATCGCCAGTACCACGAAGTCCTGCAACAGCCATAGTATTAATCCTCTTCCAAATCTTCCACAAATGCCGACCAGGGATTTTCCGAAGGTTTCGGAGCGGTCGGATGTTCAGTTACTGAAGACTGACCGGCAGGCACATGGGGTGCGGAAGCGGCAGTAGGAGTACCGGCAGGCGGAGGAGACTCGGACGGAGCATCCAAAGGATACCCGAGTTCGATCATCACATGCTTACCAATACTCTCCGCAGCTTCTTCCGCTGTAGCGTTGGGGTAGAGCTGGCCGTAAAGACGCGCGAAATTCGCAACTTCTGTCTTATGTTTCGCCAGCTTTGGCCAACGCGAGTAGAAGCTGCTCGTATGCTTCTTCTGCGTTTCCATGCCAGTAACATGCTGTGTAACCACGCTAGGCAAATACTGCATAATCGACGCAATGACGTCGTTGTATATCTGCATATGCAGGTTGGCAGCAAGTTGTGGCAGCACCTTTTCCGGTTCAGTCTGCATCAATGCAGCATCAGCTTCATTCAGCCCATACCGTTGGGTAAGCTGTTTATGAGCTTCAGCGTAGAGTGCCTTTCTTTCCTCTTCAGATAACTGTTTCGGCGGCTCCTCTTTTGGTTCAGGCTCCGGTTGTGGTTCCGGTTCGGGTTCGGGAGTAGGTTCCGATTCCGGTTCCGGCGGCACTGTTGGTTCGGGTTCAGGTGTCGGCGCGGGTTCCTGGCTCGTAGGCGGTACTTCCGGCACATCATCATCAACCGTTGCAACAGGTGCCTTAGGAACTGGGAAGTCGTCCTCACTTCCAGCCTGGGACAGTTCGGCGCCCTGTCCCGGAACCTCATTTTCGACGAGGTCCCCCCATGCATCTGAATCGACACCCTCGTCGACAGGCTCATCACCAGCCGCTGGGGTAATAACCTCAGCACCGGTTTCCTCGTCCATGAACACATATTTTTTACTCAGTCTCTTCAACATCGCTTAATTCCTCGTCTATACCCTCAATGATAGTCTCGGGGAGCTGCATAACCAACTTCAACGCTTTCCGCTCCTCTTTAAGCTTCCGAACCTCAGCCACTTGATCTTTAGTGTCCAGGTCTTCTGCCAGGATACGACGCTCACGCATTTCTACCTGAGCATCTATAATCTTACCCAGTCGCGCCCATCCCGCTGATTTGACCAGGCTCACTAACTCGTGCCTGATCTCCCTCTGCGCTTCCAGATCCAAATCGTTCTCGTCCATCAGGACCTCCCAATGCTACTGCATTAACTCCGTCGCGTCCCAGAAGCCGGTCATCTGGCACAACTTGAATACGGAATTGCTTAATGTTCTTCAGGCCAGCAAGCTGCGCCATCCACTCAAATATCCCTCCCACATCATAACGCTGTCCAATGGCAGGCATTTTATGTGTTCCCATGAGAATCTCCCGCCAGAGATTCGCCTGCGCGTACCGATCAATCGGCATAGTGCCGTCGACTGGTACAAAGTCAAACTGACCTCCGAGAAGGTCCGGCGTAACAGCCATAAACTTTGGAGCGTCTTCCAGCAGATTCCCGGCGATCTTGAACTTCTGCTCCGCGTCGTAATATTGCTGGGTCGAAATCAGGTGCATCTGAGCCTGCGGCGCCAGAGCAACCGCCGACCAGAACTCCGCCAGAGTCTTCAGTCGGTTTGCACCGAATGTGGACGAGGTGCGGATTTCCGTAGCCGTCTTGCGCCCACCTGGATTAACCATTCCCATGATATTATCAGTAACGCCCGAAACCCGCTGGATCATATCAGCCACGAGCTGGGTATCCCGTACATGGCCCTGGGTCAGGTCAGTAACGGGCAGTTGCTGGATAACCGAGCGCACGTCCGTGCCATAGGCACTTTCCTTCAGGCGAATGAGCTTCCCCGCTCCTGCTTTCGTAATATCCTTGATAACGACACGGAAAGGGTCAACAATAAACTGATTATTCAACCCTGCGCGAACATTATAGAAATGGGTATTCATGAGCCAGTCGACGGTCTGGTTCAATGATTCCAGGGTTTTCATCATCGAGCGGTTGGTGAAAGAATGCCCGTCAATCTCATACGGCAGTACATGATAAGGAAACTTACCATGCAAATCGCCGGTTGGCCTTGCCTCGATGATGACATCTTCGATGACAGTGAAAACCCACTTTTCCGGTGATGCAGACTGGCCAAGTTTCCAGTCAATCGGGATCAAGTCCACGTGCATCTCATACCCAGTCAAAGTGCCGATGTCACGAATGTTAACTGTATCGGCGGCCGCGGCAGTGTCCTCAATCCGTTCTTTGTGCTCAGAACTTTCACCATCCGTCATGTGCTTCGTATTTCGCAGGCGCTTCAGCACCTCGACATTAAAATACCGGCCTTGGTCCTTTCCACGAACAATCGCGTTCCAGCTGAGCTTCAGCTTCCGTCCGACGAACTCGCCTTCTTGCGTCGAGACGATTGGCACCCGTGGGTCGGGGAGGTAATCATAAGGACTAACGTTGAAGGTTTTGTTTCCCTCATACCCTGGAATCTTAACGGTTTGCTTAACCTTCTTCTTTTTCCCCTCCAGCTTCATACCAAAAAAGGTACGATCAACTTCAGTAATCTTGGAGGTCTGTATGGTTTCGTTCGCCCAATACGAACACTCCACACCAAAGCCATACTTCGGAGCATCGTGCATCCAAATGTAGTGCGTCGCCAGCTGCTGGCCCACATGCATCTGATAATCCATCACAGCTTCAACGGCTTGGATGGATTGCTGGGACTCTCCATGCCGGCCTGTAAACTGCATCACCGGCGAACGACCAAGAAAAACGGTTGTCCAGTAAGTATGCGCGGAGAGCAAAACCGCGTAGGAGTATGGAATCTGAATGGTCGTGAACTGAGGATCGCCACTTTTCCGCCGGTTATTCCTGATCCGGTCAGCCTCTTTTTCAGGCATATATGCAGTGTACAGCTCCTCCGAGTCCCGCATATCCTCGTACAAATCACTCATACGATTTTCGGACAATTCCTTTCGGGCATCGAGAGCCGCTAGCACATCACTGTGCTTCTGACCGTCAAACCGCAGTTCGATGTTTAAAGACTCACTCACGGGCAGCTCCCCTCGTATTCCAAATCAGGTATTTCAGCCTCGGCTTCAATGATACTGTCTGTATCCCTCATGCCAGTATAAGCCGCGGCTTCTGCAACTCCAATCGAGACTGCTTCAATCTCATCGTCGAAGTCAACGAACGGATAGTTGACAATAGCCGAGATGAGATCATGCTGGGACGCGTGAACATAGAGTTCCCTGTTTCCAATGGCATCACCCAGGGCATCGACAATTCGGTAGGATTTCTTCCGTCTCTCTGGTACATGATCATCGACGAGGACATATTTCCCCTTCCTCCGCATGGCCTTTTCCAGCAACCACTTCAACGTCCGTTGGTAGTTCACACTTTCTACTTTTACCTTAATGGGCTTCCACCTGTCAAGTAACTCAAAGAAAGTTTTTACAGACCAATCTGGATCGTGCCCGCGCATCTTCAGTGTTTCAAGGACAAACACTTTTTTGTACCCAGTTACAATATCTCGCCAGAGACCGACGACAGCCCAGGCCTCGTAATCCTTTCCTTTCAACCCTTCCCGAAGCTCGCGGTCGGACGGCGGAGGAACAGGGTCAACAATAATAAAAGTGGTTAACTGTTCCAGCGGAGGTAAAACTTCGTAATAGTTCAGAAGTTCCGAACGAAACGCCGTTAGCTCCCCGGTGACGGTCTGGCATTCCATCTCCCGCATCCAAAGCGGCAGCTTGCCCCTGTCGATAAACGACTGCTTTTCTTTCAGAAGCTCTTCCGTCGTCCAGCGTTCCGGCCACGCAGACTCCCCATCTTCGGTAAAGATTGAAATGCGAACCGAATCCCAAGTAGAGTCACGATCACACTTAGAGATCACATCATCGTCATCAAGAAGAGTCTGCAATAAAACCATCTTCGCCAGGGGGGTCTCACTCCTGGGAGCTAGAGAGTTCTTCAACGACCCGAGAAGTAAATCCTCCGTCTTATCCCTTTGCGTTTGAGTAGCAGTGTTTTCCTCGTCACAAGGGTCATCGACGAGGATAAGGTCAGGACGATAGTCATCCACGTTGATTCCACGGGTAGAGCCGGTGATACCCAGAGCAATAACCCTGATTGGAATGTTATCAGTCCCATGGTAAATCTCAATCTCCTCTGACGTCCACTTATTCCCTTTTCGAAGTTGGAAGGTAGCGGCCCAGCGAGTATTGTATTCCACCTGCTTCATCAGCCATTCGACAGTCCGACGGGAATGATCCTGGGATTTACCAACGATGAGAATCGTCCTGGAAATCGCAAAGGCAATTCGCTTGGAGAGGTACAGACGGAAAAGGGTAGTCTTTGCACCTCCACGAAATACCATAAAGGAAACCAAACGGGACTGACCGTCCAGCTTCCCCCACATCATTCGGTGGAACGGAGGGGAAGACTGTCGGACAGTGTTCGGAAAGAAGAAGCGGGAATAAAAGATACTATCAACCGCTGAGAGCTTCAGCACTTCCTCAACGGAGATAGTCTCTGTCTTTTCGGGAACCATTAAGGCCTCCAGATATGAACGCCGAGTTCACCCCCGAGAACTATCTCAGGCTTTTCGGCCATAACGATTTTCTCAGGGAACGCAGTCGATGGGTCAAACCACTTCACCACTTCACACAAAGCAATATCCCAGAGAGCCTTCGGAAAGATACTCCGAATCACCGGGAAATACAGTTGCCTCAACTGCCACCATGCGTCAGATGTATGCTGCAGCTTAAACTCAAGGATATGAATCCGCCCCTGAGCAGGGTCGAACAGAAGCGCATCCGGCTGGCACCAGCGCGGAGCGCAACTGTCCTCTTCAAGAAATTGGAACCACGGACTTGGAATGTAGCGTGTTCCGTAGAGCTTTTCGAAGAAGTCGTGTCCTCTCTGCTCGTAACGGATCCCCTGGGCCCTTCGTCCAGTCCTTTTCCTTCGTCCCCTCGCGAAAGGAGGTGCTGTTGGTGAGTATCTTGTCCATAGTATTGTCCCCGCAGGTTTAAACCTCTTGGGTGGTGGGCACCTCGTGTGCATTGACCACTTTCTCCTGTTGTTCAGTATTCAACGTTTGTAGCACAGCAACATTGTGCATCAAAGCTCGGGCTTCTTCCAGCGAACCTTTATCCGCCACGAAGATATTCTGCTGTACGTTCAGTTGCCCTGGGGTAACAGTTTCACCCCCGGACTTCGGAGCGTATCCCAACCGATGCAACGTCTTGTCGGCAGCTGCGAGCAAAAAGCTCGGGTCTTGTGAATCGGCCACTGCCTTTCCCAGTTTTTCCACCGCCAAGTGCGAGACCCCCAGGAGCTTATCTCGCAGCGGTATTACTTGCGACTGAAGGATCTCCTCATTCAGCTTCGCAACATATTCCTGAAACGCCTGGGAATTCACGATAATGCTCAACCAGCTTACCGTCAGGTTAAACGCCACGGCCACCTCATTCTGCGTTGCCGTAGGATTCGCAAGCATATACTGAGCAATCGCTTCGTGCTTCAGTCCAACTTTCTGTAGTTCCGTTCCGGCCATTTGAAAACCTCCTCCGATTTGAGGCAAGTATAACGGAAAAAGGGGGGAGTGTCAAGGTCGGCATGGCGCCGTGGCGGAATGGGGGCATACGGGCCATGGGGGACGCGTAGGGCGGGGATCGGGAAAATCGAATGGTATGGCACGGGGTACGGCGGGCGGCGCGTGGTGGGCGCGTGGTGGCGCGAGGAAAAGTGTGCTGATATGAAAAAAGATATCGTCATACTTTATAATGAAAACTGGCGCAGTCCCGGAAGTGGTCATATGGAGACCGAGGCCGGGGGAGGCCATGGGGGGTCGGGCCTATAAATTTCACAGGTGCAGCATAGAAAACTTGAATTACCTTTTGTCCTGGTTATGCTATACTTATAGCACGGATGGAGCATTTCCGTCCGGTTCTTTAACAACCAGGAGAAATGAAGATGGCTAGAACTAAGGTAGCTGATAAGATCGTACTGCGTGATGAAAACGGGATTGCCTGTGCAATTAGAATCCTGTTTACCGATGGCCGAGAGGTGAAGGTTAACCTTGAAACCTTGGGTCAAATCATCAAAGCCGAAGCGCTTGCCCACGGGATTTCCCAAAAGCTGGGCGATTCATACAGCGGATGCCAGGGGAACCTGGACGAAGCATTTGCTGAATGCGCCGCCGTTGCCGAAAGCATCATTGAAGGCAACTGGAATCGTAAAGGCGGAAGCGGAGGCGGCGAGCTCGCACAAGCCATTGCCGACCTTACCGGGAAGGAGTTGGATGAAATCATCCCGGTATTGCGTACGATGTCCGACGAGGACAAAGCAACGTTGCGGCGGCGTAAGGATGTGAAGGCGGCGCTGGCCAAGATCAAGGCGGCGAAAGCCGAAGCAGCGGCGAAAGCGGGCGGATCATCAGGCGATCTGAACGAATTGTTCTAACACACGACAGGAGCCCAGGCTGGAAACGGCCTGGGTTTTTTATTGTCCGTGAAAAGGCAGAACTTCAAACCGAGAGGGCTTTGTGCCCACACAGGCAAAAAAAGAGCCGCCCGAAGGCGGCCCAAACTTCCACGAGAAGGGAGGCGGAAAGATTAGCCGATCAGGTCGGCAACGGAAGGGCCGGATTCGGCGTCAGCCTTGGCCCTTTCCGCAGCTTCGGCGGCACGTTCGGCTGTGATGCGAGCCAATTCCGCTTTGATCTGCGCGTGGTTGCGGAGATCTTTCTTGGCTTCCTTGGTCATACCCTCGATGACGCCAACGGCTTCTTCAATGGTGCGGCCAGTGACGGTAGCCAGGGCATGTGCCAGGTCGGTGATACGACCGCCGCCACCTTCACGGACTGCCTTCCAGTCACCGTTAACCAAACGTTTGGCGACAGCTTCCGCCTTCCCGCGCGCCACGGCAACGTCCTTCTCACCGGAGTAGGCATCACCCAGCTTCTGAGACAGGCCATGCAGGGCCAGATGGGTCACGATTTCCGGGGGAAGATCGCTCAGGTTCACGGTCATGTTCTGCTCGTCGGAGAAGCTCAGCGTCACACCGGACAGATCTTCAGCAATAGCTTTGTCAGCAATTTTGGTCTTAGCCATTAGATAATCCTCTTTCATGTGTTGGAGGTAAAAACATTTGTTCAGTCGGTAGGAACTTCCGTTCCCACAATTCCATTATACATACCCCGTTCATGTTGTCAACGATTTTTCCCCCGCAGACATCATTTCCCCATCTTTCCCCGTTTGCACCTCAAGAGCATACTCATTTCCCCACACCCCCCTGTATTGGCCCCCTGTCTTTACCCCCTGTTCTTGCCTGAAAACGTCGATTTGAGGCATGTGTCCACCCCCGGGGGTATCCTATACTGAGTTTTTATTTTTTTTTCTTTTTTTTAAGTATAAAAAATATTTTATAGAAAGTATGACGATTACTCTGGGGATACATCCCCCATTTACCCATTTTCAGGCTACAACAGGGGGAAAACACAGATGGTTACTACAGGGGGTCATGGGGAAATGTTCTCACAGAAAATGCCGGGGGATATGATACTATGGGGGAATATGGGTTGACATGCTGGGAACACTTTTATAATATGGAATCGGGAATACACACCAACCCACCCGCAAAATCGGAGCACGAACAATGAACCAAGCCGACAAACAACTTCTGATCAAAATGATCGAGCATCAAATTACAATGACTGACAATTCTTACCGCACAATGGAAGGGATTGATGAAAAGGCATTACAGGAAATCAAGCAATGGCGGAAGCTGATCAAAGTCCTGGAAGAAATAAGCGTATCTCCGCCGGTTGAGCGTATTCAGCATACAACCATCATCGACGGCATTCCAGTTAAGGTTATCGCCCACATCGGCTTTGTGTCGATTGCGACTGGATTCTACGCGGAAAAGAAATGCCAGGCTTTTTATGCCTTCGGGGCGAATAATAAGGTTCTGGATGAAATTTATTTCACTGATAAGTTTGTAAAAGGAGAATAATTTTCCATGCCGAAATATACAAAGAACCTGGAATTCTACCCCGAGCCATTCTGGTCATTATTCGACATGATGGAGAACGGGCAGACAATTTCCCTCCGCTTTCCAGACGAAAAGCTCTGCATGAACACTCGTTTCGCCTGGTATAATTTTCAGAAAGCTGTCCTGGCGGCAATCAAGGCCGGGGATGAGTTTGATGAGGAAAGGCAGCTGAAGCTGACCGAACAGTGGCGGATATCGAAATCTTACGAGGCGATCATCCGACATGAACCTTCAGGAAGTTTGCCCGAATACGTCCTCCGCTTCCGTCCCAGGCGAGTCAACGACTTCCACTCTGCCATCCACAACGCCTTTGAACTGGCGGAGATGGACCAAACGCCCGAGGATTTGATCAAGGGGCTTTTTGACGAAGCGGATAAAGGGAAGAAAGGGAAGGAAGGAAGTGAGCTCCCACCCGCATTCGCGGGAGTGCAAACGGCGCCAAGCACTCCTCTCCTGGAGGATGTCGCTCCTTCCCTGTTCGTCCAACCACCGGAATTCTGCGTTGACACCGAAAACTGCAGCTACCCATATTGTGATTGCGGGAGGGGTGTATGAAACATCTGTGGACCGATACACTGACCAAAGACGGCATTTTTGGCCTTAAATGTCAAAAATGCGGGAAATTCATTTCGGCTCTGGACGCCACGAAAATGGCGGTGGAGGAGTATGAAGAAACAACCAACACGGAATGTCCTGGTGCTACCATTAAAGAAGTCGTTTTCACCCCCGAAACCTCCGAGCCCACCCGTTGCGCGAACGTCGTCCTTCGAGAAGCTCTTGGTCAATTCGACGAGGTCATCGTCATTGGACTGAAAGGCGAAAGCGACATCGCCCTTTCCGCCTCCCTCAACCTTTCCGCCTATCATGTGCACTATTACCTCACTCAGATCATTCACAATATGCACGCTGGAAAGTATCACGTTGTCCGGGAGGAATGAGATAAAGTACGATAATATCTAAAATGATATCGTCTTACATTTGTGCTTGCCAGTGTGGGGAAACTATGTTAAAATGGCATCGCCATTGGGGAAATATACCCCACGAACGCAACCACGAGGAATAAAAAAATGACTAACGGCACAGCGCCAACCAAAGCAGGTGAGGAACTCTGGGGTTTGTTACAATCCGGGGAATTCTCTCGAAAGTCTAAGCAGGCAAAGCGGGCAAAGCAGTCGGGAAAGAAAGAAAAATCCGACGCGATCCTCCGCGCTCTTGGCCTTCCCGCGAAGGTTATTCCTTCTCCATGGAAGGCGATAGCAATCGTTCTTCCGGTCAGGGAAATTCATTGCAAGTGCGGCAGCATCCATCGTCACCCTGCCGGTTCCCCACTCGTCCGTTTCCAGCACAAGTCGGATGGGAGTATCTGGGAAGTTGACGATCATCCATCGCTGAACAACGCTTCCCTGCCGAGGGAGCACCATGTAATGTGCTCCACCGTCACATGCTGCCAGGATTGCTTCCAGGTTGAAACAGTCCCAGAAGCACAATTCGATCTCTTTACCATTTATGTGAAACCGGAGGGAGGAAAAACCTTCCGCGATCACACCCCCGCAAACCAGGAGGACATTAAACGAACCGCCACAACAGTTGTCAGGTACGAGGACATCATTCAACCTTTTTTCCCTCCCGTACCGATCTCTTATTACACCAACGCTCAAGGAGCACGAAATGACTGAAAAACTCGACAACACTGATCTGGTCGATGCAAGGGCGACCCAGGAAACTGCCAAAACCCTCGAGACAGCAGGCGTGAAGGTCGTTGCTATCGACAACCCGGAACAGCTGGAAAAGTGTTTGCAGGAACTTAAGGACAACGCGTCTCACGAGGAATCCCTCGACGACAGTGACGCCGCTCGTCTGACTGCGCAGTATGCACCGGACGGCGCCATTTTCCGACATCCACTGGACCTTCCCGAGATGCCGGACTTCAAGGAATTCTACAAGGCCAACAATCAGGTGCTTTTCGATGTCCTGGACAATTTCTATGAAGCTGCTATGAGAAATTGCAAGGCGCATCTGTCCAGCTTCTGCGGCCCTCGCCACGAATGGGGAACCGTTTTTCTGATGGAAGATAATTCCTGTGTCTTTATCGGAGCTCCGATGATCGAAACCCCGGTAAGTCATGGAAGGTTCGACAGTATGGAATCCTGGAACGACTACGCGAAAGAGATTCAGGAAGCTGATGCTGTCGCCCATCAGAAGTACATGGATGAACAGGCAAACACCAAAGGACCTGATTCTGTTCAGTAACCTTCATTGATAGACCAGAGGGCATTTGCATTTCCCGTGCGAGTGCCCTCGATTCTATCAACCAAGGAGATAGAAAATGAAACGAGACGAGGTTCGAATTGGCGCTGCTCGTAGCGCCGTAAATATGTGCCGGCGTTGGCTGAATTTCTACCGTGGCTTGGCTAGAGACACGAAGGATTCACAGGAATGGAACCGTTACATGCACCAATGTAAACGCTGGAAAGCTCAACTCCGCAAAGCCATTCACTGGCTGGAAACGGAGCTTAACCGCCCACACCGTCAACTTTAGGAGATAGTCATGAGCCGCTTTACAAAAGTAAGTCAGTATATGGAATCCCCTCCACACGAACATTTGCTGTGGAACCTTACTAAAACAAGGATTGAGCACCAACTGCTCAGTCAGCCTTGCCTTCCTGACATTGTCGATGAGCTTGTCAAAGAAATGGAAGAAGAGACTGGATTGGACCTGACCAGTAGCCTCTACCATCCGTTCATTCGAGTGCGTATCGGAGATACGACGGCGCAGTCGGAGGTCAGCTTTGAACTAACGAAGCCCCTGGAGTATGATGACCTCATCGAGCTCGCGGATGAACGTATGTTCGTAGGAGGCCTGGACCTGATAAAATTTATCAGCAAGAAAAAAGGGTCTATACGAGTCGAATGCACCCTCACTGCAAGTGTCCCAGAGCGTGAACTTGCGTTGCTGGACTCACTCGGAATGGTGCAATATTCCCCAGGATTTGTTTCTTCTGGTTCACGTTCCGTCGTCTGTAAGGGAGGTGTATAATGAAAGACGCCACAAGACTTCAGAACTTTCTGCTCGCCGAGCTCGGTGATACGTCGGATCATCATATCAATTTCCCCTCCGTTTTCCGTGAGGCGATGAGTCAATTTGATGCCAGCGTTCTCGGCGTACAGTATTGGGAGGGGCGGTGTCACGCATGTGACATTATGATCCTCGTTGCTTGCCATGATGAGAGCCTCTTTGTATACTATCGCCTTCATAATAAACAGCGGGAAGATGGAATGTATTCTGTCAACTGGGATTTAAAGGCATATGATAACGGCTGGGAGGCGGAGATAGGTCTCGGTCTCATCTGCTTTGCGATTGAGCATAACATCTGGCCCCGAAAAGATGATAAACTCGGTATGACTCTTTTCAAGGAAGTGGAACAAGTGTTTGGGTCCAAAATTCAACTTAAAGGTCGTTTTTATGAATCGCCACATTACGCTGTCCCTGAATGAAAATGAGGTGTCCTTCCCCTGGGGGACATATGAGATTCTACCGGGCGTTGCTATGGTTTTAAAAGCCTTCGATGTTCTCGGAGACCGAGCAATAGAGGTAGAATTCTCCTATTACCCCGGACGGGAAGGGCAATTCAGTGGATGCCTGGAGAACCGAGCCCCAGACGAACCGCCAACAGTAGAGATCGTGTCGGCTCGAGAATACTCTCCAGTCTACAACCTTAACTGGCTGCCGTTTATTAGCGATGTTCTTCCTGATATGGAAGATGAAATCATCGCCTGGATTAAAGACGTTATTGAACAGGAGAAGTACTCATGAAACTGACTCCCAATCAGTTCATCTTCCTCCGCGCCTATAAGCCGGAGAACAATTATGCTGTGCGTTTCTGCCGCGACGGCCGGGTTCTTCTCGGCCTTTATCGCAGGGGTTTTGTAAAAGACCTGAATCGTAGCGATGCCAGAGACCCGAAGAGACGTTGGCGCTTTCGTTTTACTCCGAAGGGAAAAGCAATGGCAGCTGTTTGCCACCGCCTTCGTTCGGATTCTCCACTATACCGAGCCCTCATGGGGCTTTTATAACCCGTCCTTGATATAAAAGGAAAATACACATGAAACTGAAAATCAAACTTCTCTCCGACCACATCCCCGTTCTTCTGGACGAGGACGGCGAAACAAACCTCAACCCCCCGGAGGCATACATCCCAAAGCAACAGACCCCCGGCGCTGCTGCCTTCGACCTGTATGCGAACGTCAACCGAGTGGCCCTTCTTCCCGGCGAGCGGAAGCTGATCTCTACCGGAATCTCCGTTGCCATCCCCGAGGGCTTTTGCGGTCTCGTTCTTCCCCGCTCCGGCCTCACCCTGACCGCCGGTCTCGGGGTCGCTAACTCTCCCGGCCTGATTGATTCAGACTACCGCGGCGAGGTCTGCGTCGTGGCCCATAATATGACGGAGACGGAAACCGTCGTCATCGAGCGGGGTATGCGTATCGCGCAGCTTCTCCTCCTCCAAACCCCGGAAATCGAGCTCCATGTTGTTGATGAACTGAACGAAACCGAGCGCAATGAAGGCGGTTTCGGTTCAACCGGGGTGAAGGATACCGAACAGGACACGTCCGATGAGACCGAAGAAAGTTGATCCTCCGTATCGTCTCACGCTTGCCCTTCCTTCCTCAACGGTTGGAAAACTGGATCTCGTTATCACTAATCCGGCGACAGGTAAAGTACCCTATGGTGCTCGGGCCGAGATCGCTGACGCCCTCCTATCCGAGCTTCTTGACTCCTTCATGTCAGGAAAAACGGAAATGACTGGGCGCCCAGCAATGGCCCTTCTCCGTAAGTACGCAAGCGGAGCATAACTCCACCTTCCCCGGGTTTCGAGAGCCGATAAAAAAGGCTTGACAGACTCGGGGAAACGTGGGAAAATATTTCAAATCACAAAACCGGAGATTACAATGTCCGACGAAACGCCCATTACTAAAATCAACGACCTTCGCTCCCGCATCCTTAAAGCAAAGGCTCTGCGCTCGGAAGGAAAGGAAGATGCGGCACAAGCCGTTCAGCCTTCTCCTGAAGAACTTCGCGAGGGTCTCATCGCCCTCCGTCAGCATCGTGGCAAGTCTGTGGAATCGGCTGCAAGAAAAAAAGCTCCCACCATCGACCCAGATGCGAATCTACAGGATTTGTTTGGAGGCGGCAATGGCGCGGGTTAAACCAGTTAAACGGTATTCTGAACTGTTCCTCCAGTCACTGAAGTTCGCCATCGAGCGTGGAACTTTTGAAATTCCCTGCAAGGATCATAAGGAAGCGCTTGCCCTTCGTGGTCAGTTCTATTCCTTTCGCTATGCCCTTCGCAGGGAGGCACACGAACTGCAAAGAAATGCAGATAAGCTCATGTTCGAGGTCGACGGCGAGCGACTGATTATTCACATGCCTGCATATCAATTCACCGAAACTTTAAAAGGAGCGGTCAATGCTAGTAAACCTGAGTGAACGCCCGGACTTTCCCCTCATCTGGGATTCAACGATGCGCGGGAGTTTTGTTTCGTGCCCCCGCAAGTTCATGTATGAGTTCCTTTTCCGCCTCGCTCCCAGGAAGGTCTCCATCCACCTTCACTTCGGCGCCTGTTTCGCCCGGGGTCTGGAAGATTTCAGGAAAGTCTTTTACGATACGAACTCAACCCTGGACCTCCGGGAGCGTTATGATGCAGCGCTGGCAGCTGGAATTTTTGGAGTATTCGATGAGTGGGGGGAGTACGAGCTTGAATATGACGATCCCACCCCGAAGACACTCGAAAACTGTCTCCTTGCTTTTGACGCGTATCTTCAGAACTGGAATCCGGCAACGGATTACGTCAAGCCGTATCAAGCTGCAACCGGGCCGGCAGTCGAGTTCACCTTCGGGCTTCCCATTCCAGAAGTGCTGCATCCCCTCACGGGGGAACCACTTATTTATGCTGGACGATTTGACATGCTGGGAGAGTATTCCTCCATGCTCTACGTCGTTGATGAGAAAACGACCTCTCAGCTCGGCCCTAAATGGGCTGGTCAGTGGCCCCTCCGTGCCCAATTCACCGGCTATGTCTGGGCTGCAAACACATTCGGCATGGATGTTCTCGGAGCAATCGTCCGCGGTACCTGCATCCTTAAGAAGTCTTTTAACTTCGGCGAGGCAATCCTCGACATCGCACCGTGGCAGCAGGAACGCTGGTACCAGCAACTCGTCCGTGATCTTCAGCGAGCCGTGGATGCGTGGAAGGCGTTTTACTTCGACTACGATCTGGACTCAACATGCAACGCATACGGAGGCTGCGTCTTCCGTCATCTTTGCGAATCGCAGAATCCGCAGCGTTGGGTCGAGGATCGTTTCGTTATCCGCCACTGGAACCCACTTGCAAAAGACCCGACAGCTGACCCGGAGGAAGCCGATGGCTCTGAAACTCGGACGATCTACAAAAACGGGTGAGTTCCACTGGTATGTCGAGGGCGTTTACATGGGAATCTCTACCCGTACAGGTATATTCCGCGTCGGGCATAATTTCCCTCCGTCCTCTGCACACTGGTTCTGTCCAACCTGCGGCCGCGTCTGGGCAAGGTGTGTACCGGCTGACGCGAGTCAAAACTTTAAACACACCGCAATCCACCGCGAGTGTGATCGTTGTAATGGAACTGGATCACTTGGTTTAATGTCAGATGAACTGGCAGAAACACCGAGGCTGGTACTTGAGCGTGAGGTATTAATTGCGTCCGAGTACCCGGACTCCTACATGGGAGTCTTTGGCCTTTTAACTGAAACTGACAAAAGGAGACGCGACAATGCTCGAGCTTAATAACGCCATTCGTGAGGCAATCAAACAAGACCTGAAAAGTGCAGCGGCTACGGAAGTGGCGGAGTTCATCAATGACGCAATGGCATTGCAACAGAAGTATGATGCGTTGACAAAAGAACACGCAGCTCTTGTCCGGGAGTTTACGGAGCTTCAGGGAACCTATCACAAACAGGAGAAGCTGTGCATCGGCATGAAGGAAAGGGAAGTATCTGTGGAGAAACGGGAAAGCGCCGTTCGTACCCAGGAAATGCTGTTGAACAAGCGCGACAATGACCTGGAACTAACGGTTGCCCGTGCCGTTCTCGAAGAGGTCCGCAACTCTCGTGCAGAGGTCGGCAGGCTGGTTGAAAGAGTTTTCGGACATCCGGGGGTTAAGGTTGAGCGTTTTACCTCCTCAAACGTCAACACTCCAGAAGGCTATTCCTCCGATTCCAGAACTGAAACTGTCACAACTACGGACATTAAAGAATGAACACTGAAGTAACATCACTCTCACCAGGAAACACCACCGGGCAGATTCCCGGTACAAACACTCTCCTTCTCGGGCCAACGGGAGTGGGGAAAACCTATGCCCTTCGCACAGCTGTTGCCGCCGGTTTGGAGGTATTTGTCCTTTCAACCGAGCCGGGAATTGCCTCTACCCTTGGAGATATTCCGTCGGATAAACTCCATTGGAAATACGTTGCACCAGCTGACACCTCCTGGGAGGATCTTATCGACTCTGCCCAGAAGATCAATCAGCTTTCCTTTGAAGCCCTGGCAAAGATGTCGGCTATCAATAAACAGAAGTACACCCAGTGGATCGAAGTCATGTATTCCCTGAGGAACTTCATTGATGATCGGACAGGAAAGGAATTCGGAGATGTCACCTCCTGGGGGCCAGACCGTATGCTCGCCCTGGATTCCCTCTCCGGCCTTAACATTATGGCCATGAACCTTGTTGTCGGCTCCAAACCTACAAAGTCCCAGGCTGACTGGGGTGTTGCAATGGATAACCTCAAGCGGTTTGTCCATAAGCTGGTCTCTGATACCAACTGCTTCTTCACCCTCATCGGACATATGGAGCGGGAGAAGGATGAAATCTCCGGCGCGGTTAAGCTCATGCCGGCAACACTCGGGCGTAAGCTCCCCGCTGAAATTCCACTCTTTTTCGATGATGTCATTATGGCAAAACGGGAGGGAACTTCATTCAAATGGAGTACCGCTGCGACCGGCGCTGATCTCAAGGCTCGCAACCTTCCCATCTCTGACAACCTTTCACCAGACTTCAAATTGATTGTCGATGAGTGGAAGAAAATGGGAGGTATTCTCTGATGTCCAGTTTCGTTGAACTTGCAGATGGAAGCGTAGCGCTGTACGATGTTGAATGCGTCGGCAGTACTGAACTGGCCATTCAAATCAACTTCGAAGGCGAGCGGATGTGGATTCCCCGCTCACAAATCCAGGACTTCGACGAGGACTTTACCTATCTCGAAATTCCTGAATGGCTCGCCCAGGAGAAAGGAATAATCTGACGAAACATAGGAACACGGCAGACGCGGAAGGTCTTTGCCTATCTCCCCATCCGCTCAATGGTTGGTGACCGCTGTCGTGTTCCTTGTTCAGGCACTTGGGTATGTGCCTGCTGATGAGTCTACCCATAACCGTTACCTAACAGTAACATTTTTCCGAACAGAAAGAGGAAACAAACCATGTCTTTCAATCCTGAAGAATTCATGCAGACAACCACCGAAGAAGCAACCTCAACCGAATACGTTCCGATTCCCGAAGGCGAATACAACGCTGTCATTGACAAGGTGGATGGTCGCGAAACCCAGAATGGTTCCCCCGTGATGGATGTGACCTGGAAACTGGACGCACCCGACAACGAAGATGCACATGAGAAATCCGTCCGTCAGTCCATTTTCCTGGACTTGTCCGAAGGCGGTGCACTCCTGACCGGCAAAGGCCAGAACGTCCAGCTCGGACGTCTCCGTGCTGCGCTCGGCCAGAACACTCCCGGACAGGCCTGGGCGCCCAGCATGCTGCAGGGGAATGTTGCAGTCGTGACTGTCAAGCATCGCATGGGTGACGAAGGTCAGATCTACAACGACGTCAAACACGTTGCCGCCCTTTCCTAAACCGTAACCGAATGGAGGCGGGGGCTTCGGCCCCTGCTTTCTGAAGGAGATATCATGGTACATAAAAATATCTTTGGTTCCAGACGCAACGGTTCCGTTGTTAAAGGACGATTCCAGGCCTTCCGTGCCTCTGACATTCTTGCAAAGGAAATCGAGCGGAAGGCAGATGTTCAAGCACAGCGTAATGCAAAACGTATAGAAAAACGTCGCCGGAGTTCCTAATGGATCAACTCGTAAAACTCTCCTCCATCAATAAGGATACCCGCCAACGCAAGTTCTTCGACGAAATGAAGATCGTTGAGCTGGCAGATTCAATCCTTGCTCATGGGCTTCTCCATGCCGTTGTCCTCCGTAAGGATGTCGATGATCTCGTTGCCGGTGATCGCCGCTCCCGAGCCGTCGAGCTTATTTACCGCAAGGGCCTGACATTCTCGTACAATGGAGTGGAGGTCCCTCCTGGTTTTATCCCTGTCACCCGCGTCTCCCCTGCGGATGAACTTCAGTTCCGTGAGATGGAGCTGCATGAGAACATTCAGCGAGAGGACCTGACGTGGCAGGAAGAGTCCGAGGCCCACGCAGAACTCCATCGACTCCGCCAACTGCAAACGAACGGGACGCAAACACTCGAGCAAACGGCGAGGGAACTTAAGGGAGAGCGTCCCTTCTCTGGCACCGACACCACCGCGCTATCGACCGATATCCTCATCGCAGATAACCTGGGGGACGAGGATATTGCAAAGGCCAAGTCAAAGAAAGAGGCGTTGAAGATTCTTCAGCATAAAAAGCAGAAGGAGAAGAACGAACAACTGGCCGAAAAGTTTAACCTGAATTCTCAGCTGGATCATCGCCACCAGCTTACCCATGGTAATGCTATTGTCGAACTCCACAATATGACCCCGGAGCATTTCGATGTCATCATCACAGATCCTCCATACGGAGTCGGCGCCCACACCTTTGGCGACCAGACACTCATCAACCATGAGTACGACGACTCATTCGAGTCCTGGCAAAAGATTATGGTTCCTTTTGCTCATGAGTCTTTTCGTGTCGCAGCCGCTCAATCACACGCCTATGTGTTCTGCGACATCAGGAATTGGCCCACTCTTGCAGAGATGTTCCGAGAGGCCGGATGGTATGTCTGGTCTCGACCACTCATCTGGGACAAAGGCAACGTGGGCACACTTCCGAGACCCCAGCATGGGCCACGCCTTTGCTACGAGGCAATCCTCTACGCCATCAAAGGCGATAAGGAGACCACAAAGGTTGCCCACGATGTTATCAGAATCCCGGCAACCGCAAAGCCCAGACATGCGGCGGAGAAGCCTGTCGATCTTTACGTCGAGCTTCTCTCCCGTTCTGTGAAACCCGGAGATAAAATCATAGACCCGTTCTGTGGCTCCGGTCCCGTGTTCCCAGCGGCAAACAGGCTTCATCTTACCGCAACGGGAATTGAACTCGAACAGGCGAACATTGGTATCGCTTCAGAAAGATTAGAGGAAAAATAATGTCCATTAATACGAAAGGGCCAGAAGTTGTGCGTTCAGCAGAAAATAAACTGGAGTACGCTTATAGTCAGATTGATTCGGCAAGCAGCCGGATAACTGTCTTAATCGACCAAACCGAGGCGCTTCTTTGCAGGCTCCGTGGGGACATACCGCAGGAGGCGAGTAACGCCAAAGAGACATCACCCTCCAGCGGTTTTCTGGGCCATATGGTGTATACCGTGGAGATTCTTCACACCCGTATCTATCATCTGGAAACCCTCCAGGAAGAGCTTCGGAGTCTCCTTCCGTGATAATCGCTTCCGGCCCACAACCAGCAGATGTGCTTGTGGTCGGAGAAGCTCCTGGCGTGGATGAAACCAAACAACAAGAGCCTTTTGTTGGGAGAGCCGGCCAGGAGCTAACCCGTATGCTCCATGAATCGGGGTTCCTCCGCACCGAGTGTCGCATCACCAATGTCACATCTCACCGTCCTCTCGGAAACCTGATCTCGAACTTCTTTCCCCCGAAGTCAAAATGCACTGGTGGAGAACAGTTCGTTAACGGTCGTTGGTGTAAACCAGAAATCCTTGAAGGGCTTATGCAGTTGAAGCGTGAGATTGCCTTAACGAAACCCAAGATCATTATCGCTCTCGGTGATACCGCCCTCTGGGCCTTAACCGGAGAATCCGGTATCACCAAATGGCGAGGATCTCTTTTATGGAGTGATGAATACAATGCCTGGATCATACCAACCTTTCATCCGTCTGGTATACTCCGCCAATGGGCATGGCGCTATCCAGCTATGCACGATTTGCGAAGAGCGCGGAAACAGTTGGATAACCCTGTACACGAACCTTCCTGGTCCTTTCTTGTCCGTCCAGACTACGAGAGCACTATTCAAGTGCTCGACATGCTCCTTGCCCGGGTGCGGAATGAACGAACTCGAATCGCGTGCGATATTGAAACCAGGGCAGGTTATACAGATTGCATCGGATTGTCCTGGTCTGCAACTGAAGCCATCTGTATTCCATTCTTTTCTCAAGACTCTTTGGAAAGCTATTGGTCGTTGGAGGAAGAACTTCAGATCGTTTTGAAACTTCGGGAATTGCTCACCCATCCAGGTGCTGCGATCATCGGACAAAACTTCCTCTATGATGTACAGTTCTTTGCCCGTCACTGGGGATTCGTTTGTATCCCAGCCATGGATACGATGATTGCTCATGCGGTTTGCTTTCCTGGAACTCCCAAGTCCTTAGATTATCTTTCCTCCATGTACCTCGACTTTCATCGCTACTGGAAGGATGAACGCAAGGAGGCAAATGATAAGGAGGACGATGAGCAAAGGTGGATATACAACTGCAAAGACTGTGTCGCAACCTGGGGAGTTGTCGATGGGCTGGAGGCTACTATCGCACACTTCAATTTGCAAAAACCTTTCGAGCTCGAAATGCGTTTATTTGAGCCTCTGCTCGGTATGATGCTTCGAGGCGTCAAGATTAACAAACCGTTGAAGAACTCTCTCGGTATGGCATTACTGGAAGAGCGGGCGCGGTTGGAAAAATATTTCCTTGAAATCAGCAAAGGGGTTTGGGATGATGTTCAGCTGGTTAAATCAAAAACGGCGGCGCCGTGGTACGATTCCCCAACACAGCAAGTCAAAATCTTCTACCGTATTCTCGGTCAACAAGAAGTCAAGGGGAAGAACACGAAAGGCGCCTCGTGCGATGATGACTCACTTACGGTTGTCGCCCGTCGCGAGGTTATGCTTGAGCCTCTTATTGACCATATCCTTGGTTATCGGAGTCTTGGCGTTTTTAATTCTACTTTCGTTGGTGCAAAACTTGACTGGGACGGGAGGATGAGGTGTTCCTA
>Ga0099848_1000250_pt1 | contig 24431 bp, 17 predicted proteins | sample CB_VirMetaG_3_FD_78179 | JGI IMG/M metagenome (GOLD analysis project Ga0099848, IMG submission 78179) | Freshwater to marine saline gradient viral communities from Chesapeake Bay - CB_1508_1S Viral MetaG | ecosystem: Environmental > Aquatic > Marine > Coastal | place: USA: Chesapeake Bay...
ATCCACCACCACCGCCGCCTGTTCCACCAGAACTATTATCAGCACCACCACTGCCGCCGCCACCACCAGAGGTGCCACCACCCCCGCCGCCACCGCCGCCGCCATCTTGTCCAGGGGTGTTACCTTCTGAACCGCTTCCTTCTCCCGTGCTACTACCAAATGAACCAGCAGTGCCACCACCACTAGCACCTCTATTCCAGGATCCACCGCCACCACCACCGCCGCCACCGGCGACGATGATTCTTGATCCGTCTGATCTTACAGCAGTTCCTCCGCCGCCGCCGCCACCGAATCCAGAACATCTTCTTCCATCACCCCCAGCACCAGCCTGTCCTCCTCTTCCTCCACTACCAGAACCAGACCCACCATCACCAGGAGATCCAAAGCAACCTCCACCTCCACCACCTTGTTTTCCAATTGTCCATGATAAAGTTCTACCACCATTAGCAAGAGTAAATTTACCAACTCTACCGTTACCACCACTGCCGCCACTACCGCCGGCATCAGATCCACCACCACCACCTTTAGCTCCTGCCACAGTAACAGTGATGTCCTCAGAATCTGATGGTAAAGTAACAGAACCATTACTAGAAGATTGGACAAGTTTAGTTCTTGCATCAGTGGTGTCAGTTACTGTTCCATCAGAAACTGCAACTCCATTAAGGAACCACTGATACTGAACACCACTAGTAAAGAAAGAATCGGTTAATCCAGCATCAATTGTAAAAGTAACACTTGTTCCAACAAGTCCAGAAATGTTTGATGGTTGTGAGACAATTTCAAGTAAAGGTAATACAGAAAGAGTTGCAATTCCAGATGAAACTCCATCATTAATTGCATTACCAGTAGAACGTGCAGTTCCAACAGTTACTGCAGATCCAATTGGTTGAGAATATGCAGATGGGACATAATCTGCTGTTAAGAAAAACTCCCTTCTATTATCTGTTGGAGTGATGAGATTTGAAAGTGTTAATGTTGTTGTAGCAGTTCCCGTTACATAGGTACTATCTGATAATGCACCAACTCCAACCTCATTCCAACGATAGGTAATGTATCCAGTATTTGTTGCTGGATTTGTAATGATACCAACAGTGTGGAAAAAAGCAGTGGCGATGCCACTAAAGGTAGCAACACCACTGCTTACAGTTCCAGAATCTGCTACAACAATTCCAGTTGTAGCAACCCCAACAGGATTTGAGGTAAATTGTAATACTGGACCGTTTAAGTCTAAAGAAGTTTGCTTATCAAACATTATCGTTTACCTCAATTGACAAAGTTCTGACCAACTACGACTCCGTAGAAATTACTTCCTCCATCAAATGTTTTGTATGAGTAGATGTCTGCTCTACTTGCAGTTGTTGTGATTCCTGGTAAAACTCCTCCACCTGGCCAGAAGACTGGAATGTCAGATCCACCAGAAGTCTTGAATGTATCAAGTCCAACATTGTGTCCGCCAGTTGAGTCTTGTACGATCTTAATCGTAAATTCACTTGCATCATTTGGAATATTGGTGATTGTGAAGGAATCAACCTTTTCATTCAATGTTAGAGTGAAGTTCTGAGATCTAGAAAGATCAAGGGTGACAACATTTGATACACTAGTAACGATTCCAACATGACCGTGGATAGTCTTATATCTAATTCTTCCTTCAACATCAAATTTGGATCTAGCAACAGAAGTACCAACACCAACATTTCCAGTTGAAAGAATAGCATTGAATACCGTTCCTGATGTTCCAACATGAATGATATTCGATGTTGTTACACCTGCCTTAATTCTACCATCAGTATTTCCTGTACTAATCAGTGCAAACTTACTAGAACTGAAAGTTCCACCAACAGAAACTTCACTTTCAAATGTTGCAGTAGAAATAAATCTAGATCCGTTAGTTACATACAGAGATGTTGCTGCAGTTCCTGCGATTTGAAGTTGTGCTGTAATACCGATACTAGTACCAATACCAACGAAGTGATTTGGATCATCCTTATCGTAAATAAATGTTCCACCAGTGTCTTCTTCCCAAATACTATCAAGGTTGGTAAGACCAGAACCATCACCAACAAAGGTTCCAAATACATTACCATTGACATACATTGTATATCCTTGGGTTGAAGTTGTTCCTAAACCAACTTGTCCAGAGGAATTAACAGAGAATGAAGAACTTCCAGATCCAACTTGGAAGGTTGTGCTTCCAATTGAAGTTGTTCCGACACCAACTTGATCAAACAGATTAATATTAGCAGTCTTAGAGATGCTGATGTTACCGAAACGATACCAATCATTATCTGTTGTATAAACCCAACCAATATATCCAGACTTAGCAGGATTTGAATTATAAACAACATCTCCAGGGTTACCTGCAAGAGATGGTGTTGCAATACCTACGGTGTATTTTCTGGAAATTGTTGCATCACCTTGAATAAAGATAGATGATGCTTCGAATCCCTTAGTGGATGTTGAGGTTACTTTATCATTGAATACGACTGGTCCATCAAATTCTGAAATAATGTTATTATCTGGACCACCTTCAACTCTCAGCGAACGACTGATAGTAACTTCAAGTGGAGAAAGAACGTCAAATCCAATACTAATACCAGCAGGTAATACATCCTCACCAGTTACAGTTGGAATAGGTGCATCAAATACTTCTTCCTCACCAGTTGCAGAACTTACTTTTTTGTTACCAATATAGAAATCACCCTGGTCATTCATACCAGTATAAACAACAATACCACCGTCAGTCTTAGTTGATTGTGCTAAGAATTCTTCCTCAATTGAAAGTTGACGATCTTGTGTTTCGGGTAGAGCAGTTGAGTAGTTACCAGGACCATAACCAACATATTCAAATGTATGACCAGATGCGCGAAGAATTGAGTTTCTTCTGAGTTCAACTGGTGTTACATGTACTCTTCTTACGACTGTGTTAATTGCATGACTTGATGCCTTTGTTCCCAAGACACCACGGAAAACAGAAACTGGATTTCCAGTTACTTTTGTTTTAACTCTTACAATCTCATCATTGATCTCAAGATAATCACCAATCTTAACATCAAGATTGTCTATATTTTGAAGTTCAATTGATGTTGTAGATGCGTTACTTATTACTGCAGAAAGAGTAGTAGTAATTCCAGCATATTGAAGAACTTGGCGTCCTCCAACATTTTCATTATCGACAGTTATATTACCACTATTAGCGGAAATTCCATTTCTAATTGCAAATTGTGTTCCAGCAACCGTTGGAGAGTTTGTTGATACTCCAAGATTGACAACAAATTCAGTAAGACTTGTATTTTTTGTTACAACAACTTCTTTGTTATACAGATCATTGGTTGCACCAGAAAGTGTAATAACGTTATCAACTTTTAATCCATGATTTTGAGAAGTTACAACCGTTGCAATTCCAGACACGGAATCATAAGTAAATGATGTGATTCTCAGTGCTTCACCAGTCAGATAACCAAAAGCACTAGAAGTTAGATCAGATCCAGTTCCAGTTAAATGGGGATTTCCAACAGTTGATGCAGAAGAAACTACAAATGATTTTGCAGCACCAACATTTACCTCACTAATTCTGTAAAGTTGATTATAATCTTTCAGAGTATTGGAGGAAACGCCAATGATTCTTAAAGAATCGCCAACGTTGTTATAAACATCATCAACAGTAACATATCCTTGAACATGTCCAGTGGTGGTGGCAACACCAACAACGGCAAGTGTATTTCCGATTCCGTATGCACTACCACCATCCATGATTTGAACAGCAGTAATACCACCGATAGCATCAACTGTGATTGCTGCAGTAGCATAATCACCAGTTACAGATCCAGCAAATCCAACTAAACGGGCATTATATAGAGTTGCTGCAGAACCACTTCCATATGCAGTTCCACTTTCAGCAATACTTACTTTAGTAATTCGATTTAATCCAATATCATTAGTTGTGTGAATGATATGTGATGTTCCAGCAGCAGAAACTGATACGATATCAGTAATACCAAATCCAACTTTATCATCAACCAGTTTTTTATTGACAGTCTCTTTTGTCAAACTGTGTCTTGGTTCATCAACAATAACATTTCCAACTGGTGTTGGAGCAGCAAAACATACTGATGCATCTGGATCAGATTTTGGAGTGTCTCTATCAGTTTGTGGATATAAGAATTGAACGGGTTGAGAGAACTCTTTTCCAGTGAATGGAGCAACAGAAGGGGCGTTTGAAGAGTTCAGAACAACAAGATGGTAGATACCGTCTTGTTCACCAGCAATGTATTTTTGAACCTCTTGAGATCTGTAGAGATAATATGTGTTATTGTATCTCTTTCTCTTGAACGTTGGCAGACTTGTTGTTCTATTTGAAGTATCATTAGTGAAAGTTCCTGGGTCACTGCCAAGTGGAACAGTGAATGATTTGGAACTACTAATACCTGTTACAGTAAAGGTATTGTTGAATGCAGAACTACCGATTCCAACACTATTAGACGATGTTGTGACATTGGAAATTTCGACTACAGACCCTACAGAGAGGTTATGTGGCAATTCTGTCTCAAAGACAGCATTTGATCCATCCCAAATTGCATTAGCAATAAATCTGAAGTTTCTCTGTTCATTAACATTTGAAAGAGAAACAACAGTAGGACTGAAATAAGATTCGACTTCAGTATCGGTAGATCCAGTTACATCACTTGATTCTTGGAGGACGTATCCATCAGCGGGTGGTCTTGCTGAGGTAATTCCTGAACCAGAAGGTATGACATATCTTAATTTATAAATTGTATCAGATAAGTTTCTGGTATCTGGTGTTCTAGAAATAAATGTTCTTGGTGTTGCTGCACCGAGACTTGTTGTTCCCAGAGAAACAATCTTTGTTGAAAGATTATTATCTGTTGCAGCGGTGGCAACGTTAATATACCACTGATTTTCAGTAGTATCATATTGAATTGGGTGTCCAATGTCACCAGAGTTTTTATCAGATACTCTGGATACAATTTTTAATCTTCCGCCAGAACTATTGATTGTTACTTGAGAAGCAGCAAGAGCATCATTCAGAGTTTTAGCAAGTCTAACTTGATCCGTATTAAGACCAGATGTAATAGCATAATAAATTTTATTAGCATCAACCCCATCTGGTAATTGTGCAGTGTCACTTAGAACTCTGATTGATTCACCCTCAATGAAGTTATGAGGACTTTGTAATGTAATTGTATCAGAAGAAATACTATTAACACCAACAGAACTTCTACCAACATTAAAAGATTTTTCAGATGTAACTTCATTACCGGAATATCCAGTATTTGGAACAATAATTCTTGCAGAATATTCTGCTGAGGTATTTGACTCCGAGATTAAAGTCTTTAATCTATCACCTTCTCTTGCACCAATTCTATATCCTTCAATAACGTTGTCAGGAGCAACGTCTGAGTTTGTCTGATTGTAGAGATAAAGTCTATCAGTTGTTGCTGCACCAATTGTTCTCTCGACTGTCTTGGCAACATCAATTGCATTGAATTCTACATTTGCCGTAATGTCAGAAAGTTGCTTTGGTGGAATAATGTGAGTGATGTATCCAACATCATCTCTAGAAAATGCTGAATTTCTAAATCCTTTTGCAATAAGTGATTTTGAACCAAAGTTTGAGTTGGAGTTGGTGATTGATTGATCGCCGCCAGTATCAGCAACGAAGTGTTCAGCAAATCCAATTGCAAATACAGAAACGATTTGCAAAATAGCATTGTTAGAACACTTAATGTGGAAACTGCTATATTCTGGTTTATAGACTGCTAAAGAATCACTGTGTAAGTTTTCATTTCCAGCAGTGGTTGAGTCTTTGTAAGTTCCACTTGAGGTGTCATATTTTACAAAGGCATTATCATCTTTTTGCAGTCCAATTCCAGTAAATTGGGCAATAACCATCGACTTAAATCCAGTCGCTTTGTCGCCATCAGCATGAACACCACACATTCCGAATACGGATCTAAGTGAGATGTTGAAAATATATGGAGATGCTGAAGTAACAGTGTCGACATTCAGAGTTACAATTCCTCCAGTTGGAGTTGGAAGAGCATTTGTTGGTGCTGCACTTACAGCATATTTAAATTCTGTTGAACTTACAACATCACTTACAACATATTGTCCATTATATCCGCTTGCAGTGATTCCATTAACTTGGAATGCTGTATCAACTGCAATTCCATCGAGAGCGGAATCTGTAGTTACAGTAATTGTTGTTGATGAAGTTGTGCCGTCGCCTGCTTTTATACTTGTGATACCAACATTGCCAGACTTTGGTCCAACAATTCTGTATTCATCGATTTTTGGTTGAATATCTAATCCAGATGCTGGATAATCTGGTTCGACTTCACGACCAGAAGAAGGTCCATAAGCAAGACCAACTTTCTCATAATACATTTCCAGATCAGTTCTGGTTGAAGTATATGTAAGGAAAGCATCGTCAATTTTTACTGGATTGACACCATCAGCATATTCAAAGCAAGTTAATTTATGGTGTGAGAAGTTTGGAACAAAGGTATTTGAAGTATAATCCTTATAGATAACTCCGTTTGGATCTCCATCCAAAAGGGTAAATTGCCAAAGATAAGAAATACCAGTTAATCTGAAGATAGCAGATCTTTCAATATTATCATTCGATGGATTTGGTACGTATCTTGGACGAATTTTAGTTTTTCTTAAGTCAAGACCAACGATAGATGTTCCTCGTGGAAGAATAACACCACCATGAATACTGTTTAACTTATAGAGAGCATTATCATCAGTGGTGAGGTCAAAATTTGTTGTCAGGTCAAATTGAGAGAAATTTGTGGATGTGGTTCCATTTCTCAGTTGGAAAGTATTAGCAGTGGTTTCGTGGATAGGAATCCATCCTGGTCGGTTATCAATTAAGTGCTCACCAGGATAGAGTAAAATAGTAGTTTGACCGAATCTATCATTATCCAGTCCAGCTTGATATGAGAATCTTGCTGCCTCAACTAATGCTCTCTGGATTGTCTTGAATGGGCGAGCAAGAGAGTTGCCTTGATTTTCTATGCTGTCCGTGGCATCCAAATCATTTGGATTAACATACAAGATATTTCCACGCGCATTCTTTAGGAAATTATCTAAACGACTGAGAGGCATCTTATTTGCACGATAAGTTCTGTTATGGATTATTTATCATAAGAAAAAAGGGTAACCTCTCTGAGGTCACCCTTTTCGCACTTCCTTCACACTGTTATATATTAGCATAACTTTCTTGTTTCCACAAGAGGTCTAACTTCTTATCAAATACCATTACATATCTGTGTTTACGGGAGCGATTTTTCCATTCTCCATTGCACCCCTTAACAGAACCTCTGGAATGCTTGGTGCCATCGGCATAGTAGAAATCTTTCTTTGAATCTGATAGACCGCAATACCTAAAGTTGCAAGCCCGATAAATTGTGCCGTTATGATAGTCGCTATCAGCGTATGAGATGATTGCTTTGACTTCTGTATCTTTTCTAAGTCTCTTAATCGCCTTTGAAACGAACCAAGAAGTGATATTATACTCTCCCTGCTGAGTATCGGGGTGGATGCAGAGCCTTGAGAGTTCGAAGAGTCCTTGCTGTTCATTTCTTTCTAGTCCAAATGCACCTTTTGCAATTTCTGGTACGGGAAGTCCTGTAAAGATACAAACTCCCAATGTACCTCCAATATTTAGAGGTGAAAAGTCATTTTTCTTAAAAAGACCGTAATTCCAACCTGACTTAAATCCTTTAGAAAAGTCCTTCAAATAGTGATAGGTAAGTAAAAGTTCTTTTGCTTCCTTTTTACCTATTCTATCAATATAGTAGTCAGATTTCATTCATCATGTACTCCACAGTATTTGCAACATCACTCATTGCATCTTTTAAATTTGGTCTTTGTCCAGATTCCATTTTAGTAATTGGACGACGATTATCGATAAGAGTCCATCTCCATTGACCCATTTCTTTACAATACCAGAGATTAATTTTCATGTTACTCAGTCTATTGGTAAACATTCTGGATTTTCTAATTCCAGTTCAAACATTAACGGATGGCATTGTTCATCAATTAGATAAAAAGAGGAAAGGTACAGATTTTCTGGTTCATATCTCAATTCTTGATCTGCCATTTCCAAGATCTCAGAATCATAATATAAACTCTCTTCACATTCATCGAAAGTAAATGCTATTCCATTTATAAAATACATCAGAACTAATAGTGTTCCCTTATTGTACCACACATATCGAGTGTCAATACGGTATTTCATTAGTTTTTTTGATTTTTTGGTATTTATTACCAAAGCCACTTGTCGGACTTGAACCGACGACCTACGGTTTACAAAACCGTTGCTCTATCCAGCTGAGCTAAAGTGGCAATAGGAGCGGGGGGACTTGAACCCCCACAGGATTAACTCCCAACGGATTTTAAGTCCGGTGCGTCTACCGATTCCGCCACGCTCCCAAAAAAGTCTTTAGACTTCGACTTTTACAACATCAGTTGAAGTGGTGTAAGTAGGAAGATGAAAACGGCAATACTCATTAAAGGTGATTTTCATTTCCTTCCAGGTAAGACCACAATTATCCGCTGCTTTGGGTACATTCCATTTTGCCGCAAACAGCATTTCCATTGATTTTCTGGTTTCTGGACGCATTTGAAAAAGTAATAGAGTAAAAAATTTGCCGGGAATTTTTCCGCCGAAAAATGGAACTAAAAGCTAATTTTGGTGTCAGAGAGGACTTGCATAAGTAAGTACTTCTTCATCACAAGTAGCACGAACAAATTCAAGCACGTTCATAAATTGTTCAACGGTTTCACAGGTCACGGTTTTCTCATCACCCTCATTAGAATAAAGATAGACACTACGCTTAGCAGGATCTACGACACAACGGGTGAGGTACTCGTCTTGCATTGGTTCGTTTGTTGATTACCCAGTTATTATAGGATGATCACTGCTCCGTGTCAAGTCTTTGCTCTGCCTTGAGTGGAGAAATGTCCTTTCTCTCACCGAAAATAAGGTAGTAACAGTCAATAGGCATATTACCCTGTGATTGGAAGTAAATTACTCCCTCACTAATTCTTTTAATAATAACATTTTGATGTGATCCGATCATTGTCAAGTGAACACTAATGGTTCTCTCCTCAACAATCTCTCTATAGTAGTCTGGAAGTTTTAATTCGTATTTTCCAGTCAATCTACCTCTCAAAAAGACCGCATTTTCTGGTCCAATTAGAGATTCTAAATTTAAATTGTAATTCTCAAGTGTTGGGTGCTTAATTGTAATCATGGTATCAGTGAAGTGATGGTTGAAATTCCAAGATATGCTATTGCTGCATCATATTTTTCTATTTCATCTGCTTGCCCACCAATCGCTTGGCGGTTACCCCAGATTTCTTTTTGAATGTCAGATCTCAAGTCTCTAAGCGCATTTACAGCGGTAACTTTATAGTTAAAGTCACCAAGATCTGACTGAATATCAGATTCCGCTGAGTCTGCTGTGCTAATTGCATTTGTCAGTGCTGTTTCTTCGGTAGAACAAGAAGGAGATGCTGTGTATAACCCAGATGTGAGGTTGATGTCCTCAATAAATGCAGTTTCTCCCTCTACAACTCTACCACCACCAGTATCTGGATGACTTGAGAATCCGACCTTATAATATATCTTACCTGCACCTACACTTGGTTCTCTCTCACCTGTAGAGTAAGGTTCTATTCCAGCCAATGCAGGGTTCCATGACTTGGTACTTGGATTAGCACCAGAGTTATCATAGAATACGGATTTGCCTAGACCACTAGTTCCAGTTGTCAAAATTCCGATGGTTTGTGGTGCAAATGGATTTTTACCGAACTCCAGACGATAAGCACTAAGTGCAGTTGTCCCAACACCTGCAGGACTTTCCCTAATCGTGAAAGTTACAAATGATCCATCAGACTCTGGAGCAGAGGCACCAAGAGAAACAACCGTTCCCAAAGTTAATTTTGGAACAATACTAATTGTGCTACCAATACCAACAGTTGTCCCTGCTCCAGCAATTACCGAGAGATCAGCAGTTGTAGTTCCGATGCCGACAATCTCACCAAATCCAGATGGGAATATCCCACTCTTGTTAGAGGTAATTAGTTGATTGAGATTAACACCGTCAGTAACACCAGATCCAACTGGTGACATAACAGTCAGAATACTAGATCCAATGCTGATTGTACCAATAAAACTTGTGACAAATGTATCTCCTATACCTTTAGTATAGGGTTCATCATAATATTTTAATCCATATAGATTTTTATCTTGAAATCCAAAGATACTATTTGCTGGATATTGGGTATAAGAACCATCAGTATTGAGAAAAGCAACCTGACCAGAGTTTCCCAGTGCAATGCCATTTGTTGATCCAATACCAACTGATTGATATCCACTAAGAGAAAGTTTTGTTGCGATTAAGTTATAGAAAGTCTGTACTCCAACACCAACACCTTTTGTGCTGATGCCAGCAACTCTCCAGAACACATCTGTTCTACATCCAGCAGTGACCCTATCATCATATGCATCTTGGACTGCTTCAAGTTTTTGATTGACATTGACTACTTGATCATACAGATTAGAGTCAATAGAAACTATCGCAGCATCATACTTATCAATTTCGCCATCTTTTACAACAATATTTTTTTGCAAGAAATCAATCGCTTCTACACTTCTCTCTCTTTTTACATTTAACTCGTCAATAATACCAGTTGATATTGGCATCTTTATTTCCTCTCAATATCCTGATAGATCATTTCAGTACCCTCATATTCTAACTCAAGTTTTGCAACATCTTTTCTTTCACCATAAACGACATAACTACAATCTATTGGACCTCCACCATTATTCATCACATAAATTCTAGAACCCCACTCAATTTTTTGAACGAACAGTTCTTGATATATTCCGTGAGATGTTAGATTGACTGTTATTGTCTCTGGATCTACAAGACCCCTCCAATATTCGGGTAATTCTATCACATTATTATTAGTCAGTCTACCTCTATGATAAACACCATGTTCTGGACCTTCCAAACAAGCATGACGTAATCTATGATTTTTCTTGGTTGGGTGAATAATATCAAAAAGTTTTGTTGTTCCTACGATAGAGGATAACCAGGAGACAAAACCATTAACATGCAATGCACCATTAATAACAACAGCACCGTTAATGACTCTACCAGCGGTGTTCTCTGCAACAGCACCAGTAGTTACCTCTGCACCAGTATCAACAGATGCACCTGCTCTTAATTCAAGACCAGTTTGTGCTTTTAATCCAACAAAGTTCTTAACACCAATCCAATTTAGTATCCCAACAGCGTTTGTAACACCGAGAATGCTAATAAAACTAGCATTGATGCTGATACCAACAGGACCAAGGATGTCTCCAAGAACAACATCAAGAGGAGTTGGTGGAAATCCAAAAGATGAGACCTTAACGATTGATAGTGGGGGTGGCAATGCCTCCAGGTTCCCACTACGACCAATCATCAAGTTTGCTTCATTAAAATTAGGACCCTTCGTGAATGTAAGAGGGGACCCAATCATCACTGGACCAGCCAAATATGCTGCACCACGAATCTTTGTAGGACCAATACCAAATCCAACAGGAGGAATCGGTGCTCCAAGATGGTTTGCTGGTCCTACAAATAATTGATTACCAACGTATAGATCAGCTGATTTTGCCATTATTTAACTAAACTAATTTTATTTTTAACTGCTTGCAAGATTTCTCTAGGAGTTGCTGGTAAGAATGGGATGATTCCAGCAGAACCTTTAAGACTGGTAGCACCATCAAACATTTCTACGAATCCACCGTACATATTTAGGATAGAGTTTCCGATTATTTCTGTTGTTTTTTCGGAAAAGATTGTTGTATCAACATTAGAACGAACAAGAACTGATTGTTTAGAGTCAATGATAATTTTTTCATTTGCATTAATGTTGATGACTCCATGTTCACCACCAGATCCCGTCGCAATTATGTCAATATCTTGTGCTGCTATTCTAATTCTACCACTACTGATCAAGACAAGATCACCACTTCCAGAGTCAATAAACACTCCAGGAATTCCTGCTGCTACAGCATCTCCTGCCTTGACTTGGAACGTTCCAGGGCATCTATGGATTGTTCCACCACCTCTACCCTTTGTTCTAGTGTCTCCAGTCCTATCCATTTGAAAATAATGGGGCACTGGAGATTCTGTATTTGAAACTACTTTAAATCCAGAAATTACACCATCACCATTCACATGACCGAAGGTTACTTTCGCATCGCCAGTGCTAATTTCTTTTGCCTTATAATTAATTGGTTCTGACATTATACTCTACCTACACAATCGACTACGGACAGTACAGAATCTTGTGGTGCTGGTTCTCTAAACTCATCCTTATTGATTCTATCTATACAGAATCTAGGAACTATGTTTGCATTGACTCCTGTTTCACTTTCAATGTAAATTGTTGGGAACTCTTTAAATCCTTCACCACCAGAAATTACTTTTACTGATTCCAAATTACCAAAAATACCAAATGTTGGGACAATTTCTGCTCCATAATTTGGTTCAATCACCACTTTATCACCGTCATTATATCCAAATCCTGGATTTGTGATGACAGCATCACACATGTAAAGAACAACTGAGTAATCAAGATCAGATGTTGCAGGAACAGTTGATGTTGGTTCCAGTGCAGTGATAGTTCTTGGTTCTTCTATGAGTTCAGTCGTGCTTGCAGTCTCTACAAGGTCTCCCGCAAATACATCAAACACTTCACCTGGGTCATAAGGAACATCATAGGTTCCGTCTGCCCTTCTTACTGTGGTTTGATTTGCCTCTGCCCATACTCTTCCATCTCCACCACGACTTCCATCTGGTGTTGGTAAGTATCCAAATCCAGGATTATCCATAATAACACCAATGACACCAGTCTCATCTCCATTTGAGTCAGAAACATAAACTCCATTCTGAAGAGAGACTGGACCCAAAACTGGGGTTCCATAAGCACCAGATCCATTTCCACATGGATCTTCAAATCTTAAGAATGGTTCTCCACCAGAGTATCCAAATCCAGTTGAAACAATATCAACCCCTAAAATATCTCCAGTAGCACTTACAATAGCATTTCCTGTTGCACCTTCACCAGATCCTCCCCAGAAAGAAACTGATGGAGGACCACAGAATAGTGCTCGAATGTTGCATGTATTTTCATCGGAAAGAATATCACTAAAGTCCATATCCAAATCGAAGTCAAAACTGTCTGGATCAATTGCTTGAGTTACACTAGAAGCAAATCCCTTAACTTTTCTAATCAAAGATTCTGGATCAAAAGTGGCGTCTGGTGTGTCTGGACCATCCCAAAGACTCCATGATTTTACTTGAGGACATGCAGGTTTTTCTTCACAGGAAAGAAAACTCAAAATTGATTCAATAAATTGCAAAACATCTCCGACAATATCTATAGCTCCAAGAATTGTCTCCAGTGGTTTCATGATTTGAGAAACAAGTGAATTAATCAATCCAGAAAGTTTCCCGATAACTGCTGCAAGAATATTTTCGGCAGCACAAAGAGGAACATTGATGAAACGATCAACAACTTGAAGTAGTGCCTTACGAACAATGTTTAAAAGATTTTTAATAATTTTTCTGAAGAAACATGCCAACAAATCCATTGCAGTTTCCATTGCTGCTTTGGCATTTGATTGTTGATCTGGGAAAAGTAAGAAGTAAAAATCTTGTGCTGCTGCATTAATTTTTCTTGTTATCCACTCTTGAGCACCAGCAATTCTATCTTTTACAAAAGTAGTAACTTTCTCTGCTGCTTCACCTACCTTGATAGAAATATATTCTTGGATACTTACCTGTCTTCCTTTGTGATTGATTGGATGAGTGAGACTATACTTAAAATCTTTTAATCCTTTTTGTGCTTTCTGAATGTCCTGAATCATCTTCTGGATGTCTTTTACAATCTTTCCAGGAGATTGACTCTGCGTACAAACAAATGGAAGTGGAATACTAGTTTCTCCTCCACCATCATCCCTTTCAAGTTCTTGTTGAAGAGTCTCTGCAGCAGGAGTAACACCTGTTGCTTGCCTGATATTTACTGGAGTTGCAGATACAGCAGATGCTCTTGCTCTCTCCTGAGGACTTGTTGTTATTGCATACCTAGGAATACTATCACGAACTCCGTATCCATTAAATGGAGTAAAAGGTTTTATTTTTGGAGTGTCTTTATAAATCGAAGTGTATTGATTATATCCAATAACCCCCATGATGATTGGTTGCTGAGCATCCTCGCCATCTAAAAAGAAACCATAAACAAAATCTCCCTTACCCAATCCAGGAGTTTCTGAGATTGCAGAAGATCCACTACCTGAGGTAACAGGATACATCAAACTTGCCCAAGGCAATTGATCATCTGGAAGTAAATTATCGTCCGCAGTATGGTATCCCATAACACGAACTTGATATCGATAACCAAATCCCTTTTGTTGACCTAGGGGGGTTCCTGTTGCATTTAATCCTGGAGCATTAATTTGATGGGCATCATTAGCGATCTGACCGATCCACCAAATGAATCCATCTCTGCCTACAAAATTTTTCTTAAGGAACCCTTGTTCGATCACTATCAGTCCTCGTAAATTCTACACTCAGATGCGTCTGGATGCTCGTCACAGTACATCTCAAGAGGTGTTGGATCATGATCCTCATCTGGATGCTTTGCTTGATACTGTTCGAGATGATCTAACTCATCTGCCACATGACGGCGCATTTGTGGAGAGAGTGTTCCATTCTCTAACATGTCTTTATCATCATTAATATGTTGTTGAATACTTCTATCTGTCATAGTACTTTAAATGGTTTTCTACCGAACGTGTCTCTAACTAATGCTAAACTGGTATAGCAGTTATCAGGTGTTAGTCTGTGACACAGACTTGCTATCATATATATGCCACCAGTTTCCTTGTTTGGTTCCTTGTTGGCATCACCAGTTAGTTCAGCAAAGTCACAATAAATTAAATCTCCAGCCCTTAGACTGAAGTCACCTGGTATTATAACATTAGTTTTGATTGTGAACAACTGGTTGTATCTCATGATAGATTGAACCATCGCATTTGGCGCATCAAAATTAGTAGCGGTTGGATCACTCTTCCAAGTCTCTAATTGTTTTGTTGCTGTTGGTCCAAGCGGTATCGTTCCCACATCCAACACATGGTTCATCAATCTCGATGGACTCTTTCTAAACTCCTCTGCCACCCAAGTTATTTCTTTTGATCCTGCGTTTTTAATTTTGTCTTTTTGGTTATCATCAACGTTGTATTCCTTGACTCGGTATCTCATCTCATAAAAATCAAAGAAGATACTTCTATTGGAGTAAGTTCCAAGAGTAAGATTTTGTTGTAGGTCGATATCTCTTTCTATATTGACACTAACAATTTTACCATCATATCCTTCTGGTTTCTCTGGATTTCCTGTAAAAATATATCTCTTGGTGCGTCCTCTTGTTTTTTCATCAAGCAGTTTATCAAGTGATTTAAATTTAAATCCATCATAAGTTTCATAGAAAAAATATCCAGCAGCACCACCATATCCAGTCTTACCATTAACGGTTAGTTCTGGAATTGACTTTGATGCTAACCATGTGCAAACATAGAAAGGTTTTTTATCGTTGCCAATAAAATTATAATTCACAACGGTCTTATCAATCTCAACATTTTTGGTGGTTTTGATTCCACCATTTTCCGTTAAAATCTTATTGACACTGTTTGATATTACACCATCATATCTTTTAACGACTCTTGTTTGTTCGTTTGCAATGAACTCTCTGGTACATAAATCGACACTGTACAAATCCTTTTGAGTTCCAGGGTCTATGCCACGAACTCTATTAACATAAAATGACTTATCAGACTTGAAAGTTAATTTATTTGGTTCTGGTTGTGCATCTTCAAATTCAAGAATGACTTTTTCTCCACCTCTAACTGGAAGTGCATCCAAAACTCCTCTTGGTTTTGTACCATCTCCAATTTTCTTATCAGTGAATCCAGTTTCTATGATTGTTGCCGTAGCAGAGACTGAATTTGATAATACACTTTCATAATAAGACAACTCAACGATTCCAGGAGACATATCGATGGAGTCGCCATTATTCTTCGCTTCAAATATTTGAAACTTACTAATATTACCAGATGTTGCTGCTGAATTATCTGCCATTAACCTATTTTATAAAGGGTTCCCAACAATTGTGCTTTATAATAACTATTTAACGCATCTTTCACAGACATTCCAACTGGTATTATAGAAGGTCCTCCGCTACCCATAGGACCCATGGGAGCAGAGGATTGCATTGGTGCCATGACAACTATTGGTCCTCCAGGTGCTGCTTCATAAGATGCTCTTTGACTTAATGCAGATACAGCAGCACTTCTACCCTGAATTCTTTGTTGCGGTGGGAGTGGATGTCCTAGTTGATGTCCCCCATGAGGTTGAGGTTGTCCCGCTCTAAGTTGCGATGGTTGTGGTGTTGATGATGGTTTATAGTTTGGATCTAAATTTTTGAGATAACCCTGAGCTTCAGCAAACCTATCATTGAACTTTGGATTGTTCCTTTGGTTTCTTGGCAATCGGGTTTGACTGCCAGAATATCTTTCGACATCTTCCCATGCACCCATGATGGTTCTCAAATCATTACTATTTTTATAATCACGAACTAATTGAGTTCCCATTTCGCGTTCCATCATATATGCTACAGTTAAACCAAAGACTTGATCTTTATACTTTGCTCTGTCTGGGTTACTTGTATTTGTAAATAACGCTTGTGGATTAGGTATTCCAGATGCTGTTAAGAAATCTAAGAATGGTTTTCTTCTATCTGCCGCGTCGTTGAATTGGAAAAGTCCATAAGAATTACCATTGTCTCCAACAGCATATGGGTTAAATGAAGATTCATTTAAAATGGTTGATAGCATACCAGCAGTAAGTGCTTTGCCATATCCCTTGCTTTGAGCATATTTTATTGCTGCTTGGACTCCTGCTGCTCCAAAATTTACACTAGCAGGTTCGATTCCAGGCATCAATGGACCTTGATGCTGAGAAGATGGAAGACTGTATGCACTAGATTGTAAGAGTTGTTCTGTTGGATTGATCTGCGATATTTGTCCGCTCAATTTTTTATAAATTTCTTTTCCTGCCCAATCACCAACAGCAGCACCAACTGCTCCACCAAGAAATGTTCCAAGTCCAGGGATAGGTATGAGTCCAGTACCAATTGCACCACCAATAGCAGCACCCAGAGAAGCGCCAGCAGCACCAGCAAGGGCATTATCCAATCTCTCTCCCATCGCAAGATCAATACCAATACCAATCAGTGCTCCAATAAATGGTATCTTCTTGAAGACAGCAGATACTTTTTTAAAGTGTTTAAGTCCACCAGGTTTGAATAGTTTCTCTCCTGCTTTTTGGAGAACCATTTGAGACGTTTGTCTTATTGGAGCAGTCGCTCTTGCCACTGGTTTTGCAAATCTTCTTATGTTATTTGTCGCTACTCTTCTTATACCAACACCAGTCGATCTAGTGACTGCGCTGCCAGCACCACCAACTGCATTAGATACTCTGTTCAATTGATTTTTAACAAATCCAGCAGTTGTCTTTCCAACATTGACTAGTAAATTTTTTACTTGAGTTCCAAGTCTTTTCAATAACTTTTGTGTAAGATTTGCAGGACCTTTTAATAGTCTCTTACTAAGAGAAGCAATACCCTTGACTAGTTTTGGCATTGTGGTTGTCAAGGATATGACAGTATATCTCACTGCATCTAAAATGTTTGAGAACCCTTTAGAAATGTCATCAAACATTTTAAAGATTGTATCTTTATTCTGCAATAAGAGATTGACTATACTACCCAACAATACATTGGTGAAAAAATTAATTATAGAATCAAGGAAACCAATTTTTGGTTTGGGAATTTTACCTTTGCCAGTAGATTTTGGTTCTTTCTTCTTCTCCAGTTCAGATTCTCTCTTCTTTTTCTTTAGTTGTTCCTGTTTCTTTTTGTTCTCTGCAATAAATTCAAGGTCAGCAAATAATTTTTTTTCTAAAAGATCTCTTACATTTGTTACACCAAGTTTTAATTTCTTGACCTCATCAATTAAATTCTGATATTCAGATGAATCAGATTCACCAGGATCTTGTTTGATAATATCTTCTGTAGATATTTTTTTTCTAGAAATTTTTGGTTTATACGGAACCAAAGAAGAGTTTGGAGACCCAACTGATGCTCCTGTTCCACCACCAATTCCACCACCAGAGGGTGGTAACAGTTTTTCCGAACTTATTTTTTTCTTTTTCTCATTGACTTTACTATCACCCTTCTTTCCTGAGGATAACATTTTGCTTGCCGCTGAAGCTAGAAATGATAGTGCCATTGTCTTATCCTACCATATTATACATTGCTTTAACGACCAAAACACTCATGTTCATTGGATCCTCTGGAGATATTGTAGGAACCGTTGGTTGATTTGGAGTAGCAGAACTAGTGATTGTTGTTGGTGCTGGAGCAGGAATTGGTAAGAAGGTAGCACCAGATGGTTCTTTCAGTGAAGCAAGATTTAAATTAGCAACTTTCTGTTGTGTGGATGAACTTGCTAAGAATTGTGCAGGATTCACCGTTCCAGATATACCAAATCCAGGATTGCTTCTGATCTCATAATGAATCACACCAGTTTTAGATTCACCTTGGGTGATCGGATGTCCAGGTGAAACCATTTGTCCCTGCGTTACAAGGACTTTTTGACCCTCTGCAATTCTTTCATAAACACCCAAGACAGAATTGAAAATATCAACGTAGTTTCCATATCCTTGTGCTGTACCAACTTTTGTTACGATACCACCAATTCTAGAAAAGAACTTGTCATTAGGTCCAATGTCATAATCTACACCAGCATGTTGTCTGGCACCACCATCTCTAGAAGCGCCGTAATGTTGTCCTTGAATTGTGTTGGTTGGTGGTAGAGGAGGAATCATTCCACCACCTGCTGCTGTCATAATATTGAAAGGACCCATTCCAGGTTGGTTTGTACCACCTGCCATCTTGTTCATTGCAAGCAAGGTATCTCTTCCGAAGAAGTCACCTGCTTTGTTGCTCATCACAACTTCTCCAGGAGACAGTGCAGTAAGTTGTGTATCTGGTCCCAGTCCAGTTATAGGAAGACCTGTTGTTTTATCAACTTGTCCACCACCTTCAAATTGAAATTTTGGAATTTGTGGCGGATCCGGAATGGTTGGAAGATTAGATCCCGATATTGGAGGCAGTCCAAGAAGAGAAGAAAGTCTATTAATTTGATTTACTAATTCGTTAATGCCCGCGTTAATTCCATTAATAACCGCATTGATTGGAGCAACAACCAAATTATAAATGAATGCTATTACATTGTTCAAAAAATCTATTATTTGATTAGCAAAACTTTTAAGTGGATTTAAAATTATCGACGGATTTTTTAAAACAGAAAGTAAAAAATTAACTGCAGATCCAAGCAAAATATTCAAGAAGAAATTTTTGATCATGTCAAAAATATTAGTAAATGGTTTGGTAATTTTACTAACCAACTCCTTTGATTTTTTAGAAACTCCTTCTAGTTCAGACTCTCTTGTTTTTTTCTTTTGCTTTTGCCCCTCTATTCGTTCCTTCTCTGTTTTTTTCTTTTCAAGATTAATTTGTTCCTCAAGTATGCTGAGTATATCTGAAACAACACTATTGATAGACTTGAGAGACTCTGTTAATTCTTCTAATATTTTATTTGGTATTTTTTCTTCTTCTGGTTTGTCTTCAACTTGTGTTGCCGCTGGTGGCAATAATCTTTTTGGATCTAATTGTACTTTAGTTTCTGCACCACCTGGTTTTCTACTTACAACTTTTTCAGCACTAATTTTTGTTGCCTTTACCTTGAATCTTCCTGTCTTTCCTTTGACCCGCTTGAATTCATCAGTAATTAATTGAGTCGTATCAGTATCACCCGATCCAGTTAATCTTCCTTCTGCTGCTTTTTCTTTTAACAAAGAAAGATATTCTTCATAAGTAAAGTCAAATACATCCTGGAGTCCAAGAATTGCTAAGATCTTTTCATCAATTTTTTCCTCTACAAGATCAGTTCCTTTCTTGCCAACAGGAACAATTGCGGAGGAAGTTGGTTTTTGTTTCTTGACTTCTTTTTTCTCTTCCCGTATCTCTTTTAATATTTCATCCAGACCAGGTGGTTCACTACTATTCAGATACTCTTCTACTAACCAGTTCTGGTATGCTTCCAGATTATAATATCCACCATCCTTTCCTTTTTGATCTACTTGAGGATACCCACGGGGATCCTTCTTCATCTTGGCAATTATTTTATCAGCATCTGCTGATGATAAGCGAACGAAAGAAGAATACTCTATACCAGCAGCGTCCTTACCACCAGTTAATCGTGCCTTAAGTCTGTCCCAAAGCGCATCAGAAACTCTTCCCTTATACCAAGGTTGATCTCTATCTAAAAAGTCTAGGGAAGTGGTTGGCATTTTATTGTTTTTGCTGTTGCTTTAGTTTTTCCTCTTCCAGATGCTGTTGTAACAGCGCAATGTAGATATCCCTCTCCCAAGGTATCATATTCTCAAGTTCTGTTAGTGAATATTTATGGTACTGCATCAAAGCAAAATTGATCTTGAAGTAGTTTTCAAGATCCATATGCACCATTCCTAGCCGAAAAAACTGGACAGACCCTCAAGAACAACAACACTTTCAACACCAGTATTGGGATTTTTTAGAGTAACTTCATGAGAAAGTTTTGGCATAGTCTCAAAAAATTTCTCAATTTGTTTGAATTGAACACTGTTCATCTGTTCTAAGAAGTCATTAATTTCTTTCTTAGTGCAGTCAGCGACAGTCCATACTTCTTCTTGATTGTAAATCTTATCGATACATGTTGCGATCAATTCAAATGATTGATCCAATCCAGAATCAGTAGAGAAATCAAAATTATTCTTGATAAACTGTTCCAAAGAAGGATACTTCATTTCCATGATGAGATTATCATCAAGTTTAATTTTTTTCTCGTGACCTTCTTTGGTCTGAACTTTGATGTCATCAATATTAATTTTTACAGTAACAGGAGTCACTTCATCATCTGGTGCAATGAAACTGACTTCAATTTCTTCACCAACAGATTTACCACGAATATTCAAAAACAAATATTCAATATCAAATGTGGGTAAGGATTCTACCTTGACACCTCTTGTTTGAATGCAACTTTTTAATACTGCTTTGATTGCACTCGATATCTCTTTTGTACTCTCACTTTCTAGTGCAAGAACCAAAAGTTTTTCTTCTTTTACAAGGAAAGGTCTATACTTAATTGTTTGTCCTGACGAAGGCAACTCAAGTTCATAAGTTGGAGTCGCAATTGTTGGTAAAGGCATAATGTCCTATAAAGTATTTCAGTTGTGATTATTTATTGTCAGTCTCTGGGACCTCTAGGCGTTTCTCTAGGTTGTCTCGCCCTACCTACTGTAGCAGTGTATGCATCATTATACCATTTATTCAAGTCAGCCTGACTATTCAATCCTATTGCTGTTGGTGCTCCCTGGATGCCGTTAAGTGCTGCTTGTGCTGGAGGAGGAACAGCAGCGCCAGCAACTGCAGTAGAAAGAGGTGTATCTGGTTTTCTATTACTTCTCTTTCTAATATATCTCATATAAGAGAAAGATGCTGTGCACTTCAGAATATTACTTGCTTCATATGAAACAGGTGAAGATGTTATGCTGAGAGGAAATGCACCAATAAACTGATAGGTCATATTAATACCACTGGTATCTTTCTCAAATTTTGTTATGTAAAGATTATCAGTCTTATATGAATTGGGATAGTTCATTCTATAGTGAGTGGTCCTATCAACGTATTGGTCTGTGGTGAAAGTTGTTTCTTGACCAGTTACATAATTCATCCATGCATCAAGATATTCAATGACATTATAACTTTTATCCACATAGAAAGTAAAGTCTATTGTTTCATCATATATTCTTCTATATGCAAACTTCTCAGTAACTCCAGGATAATCATTCGTTACATCATGTGTTGCAAGAGATGATCCAGGAAGATTTGTATCACAACAAAGAAGTTCGATGTTATTAATATCCGCACCATTAATTCCTCTTGCCTTGAGAAAATCACTTCCGTTAAGTCCTGGTGGTGGAGTTAGACCAACAATATAAACAGAGGTTTGAGCAAGATTTAAAAGGTTGCTCTTTATCTGATTTATTGATAGTGTTCTTGGAGAAGGCGCTGCCATCTATAAATACTATTTGACCGTATATATTATGTATGCACGTTATGGCAGAGAGTATCAAAAGCAGATACAAACCATCTTTTCCAAAAAAATATAAGGGCAATCCAAACAATATTATATGCAGGAGTAGTTGGGAAAGAAAATTCTGTCATTGGTGCGACTTAAATGAAAACATTCTTGAGTGGGGTAGTGAGGAATTTTATATTCCATACATCTCCCCAATAGATAATAGAGTTCACAAATACTTTCCAGACTTTATTATAAAGGTAAAAGAGAGCACAGGTCAAGTTAAGACTTATGTGATTGAAGTCAAACCAAAGAAACAAACAGTTGAACCTCAGAAAAGATCAAGGGTAACTAAATCATTCATATATGAGTGCAAAACATATGCAGTGAATCAAGCAAAGTGGAAAGCAGCAAGAGAGTTTTGTGCTGATCGGTTGATAGAATTTAAAATCATTACCGAAGAAGAATTAGGTATCAAGGATGTCAGCAAGAACAAGGGAACTGGAAAAAAGAATTGAAGGTCTGGTTGATCCAGAATCCATTATGATAGAGATAATGGATGTATTTCAAGAGACTGAGATAATTCCTGACGTTGGAAAATATTATACTTTTATATACATACCAAAAACACAAGACATTGCTTTTGATCAACACCCCCTAGTTGCAGTAACAGAAATATATCAATGGGGATTTAAAGGATTAAACTTTCATTGGAGAGAAGTTAGAAATTATACTTGGTTAGAAATAGCAGGATTTTTACACGTAATTAAAAATAATGAAATTGATTATATGAGAGGAATTAAATATGCAAGGTATCTTGTTTCGTAACTAAATAACTAAAAAGTCTATAATGTCTCATACTCTACAAAAAATTGAGATGAACAATCCTCTTGTAGTTGGGGAGGATTTCTGATGGCAACTAAAATTGTAAATGGAACTGTACCAGGAAGCAGTTTCAGGTATGTGGTTGTAGAAAAAACAACTAATAGATCAACACCATTATTTTTTAATTACTATGTGACATATGAGGACATGGGTGTCCCTGGAACAGCGAATCCATCTACTCTGAAATCCGTATTAGTATATCAGAAACCCGGACCTGGGGGTACAATTCAATACGTTGAATCTGCTAGATTGCAAGCAGATGGTACATGGAAACTTTTAAAAGATAATGAAGCAAGAGTTATAAATCCACCAAGTCCCGGATTTCCAAACGGATCTATAGGAGGAATAGTAGATGCAAATTCAACTGATTTTGTTCTTGGGGCTGGAGCAAGACGATCACTAGTAGAGAAAGGACCAAATACACTTAATACTACATCAAGACAAAAATTACTCGATGCAGTAACCAAATCAACTCCACTATCACGTCAGCAAGTAGAGCAAGCATATTATATTAGTCAAAGCACAGCTCCTGATGGAACCCAAATAGGACCAGTGATAGCACTACCTGGACCTGCAGTTGTAGAACCAACTGCTCCAGTTGTAGAACCAACTGCTCCAGAAGCAGTGACCGCAGCGCCACTTGCTGAATCATCTACAGGTTTTCAAAATGCACCAGCATATTTGAGATATCCACTCAAACATACTAATGATCAGTATGACTTCTTGCAAATACAACCAGCAAAATATGTACCTGGTATTTCTGTTGGTGCTGGAGCAGCTGACACAACTAGAATAGGATTGCAATCGGTAAAAACAAGAATCAAAAGTACAGAAGGATTTCCAAAAATATTTTTACCAATGACTCCTGGTATCACAGAGTCTAACCAAGTCGGGTGGGGTGAGGATAGCTTAAACCCTGTTCAAGCAGCATATGGTCAAGCCGCAGCATCAATTATTGACGATCCGACAAAGGTATTTAAAAACTTAGATAAATTAAATGAAACTACACAAGGTCTTTTAAATCAATCTGGTCTTGGAAAGTTTGTTACTGCATACTTTGCAGGTCAAGCAGTGAGTGCTAATCTCTTGGGAAGAAGTGGAATTGTTTTGAATCCAAACCTTGAACTCTTATTCCAAGGTCCAAAATTACGCAGTTTCAAATATAGTTTTAGATTCACACCCAGAGATGATCCAGAAGCAAAAGAAATTAGAAGGA
>Ga0099848_1000253_pt1 | contig 24195 bp, 27 predicted proteins | sample CB_VirMetaG_3_FD_78179 | JGI IMG/M metagenome (GOLD analysis project Ga0099848, IMG submission 78179) | Freshwater to marine saline gradient viral communities from Chesapeake Bay - CB_1508_1S Viral MetaG | ecosystem: Environmental > Aquatic > Marine > Coastal | place: USA: Chesapeake Bay...
TATGGTCTTTTGTTATATTTAAAAGTTGTTGATTTAGTTATAGAAACCCAAGTACCTGGATCAGTTCTAAACATTTCTATACTACCATCTATTGAAGACACTGTGCGTATAATAGGACCAAACATACCATCAAAAATTGTTGGTAGCTTTTCTTTAGTTCTTTTGAAGTAACATCCTGAGTAAACACCGGTACAACCAGCCTCCACCTTATCCACATCTATTAACTCTACATAAGGAAGAACATTGAATATAGAACTTAACTTCATAAGTCTAAACATATTGTCTTCTCTCTTTAAAAGAGTTTTACCGTACTTAATTATGGAATAGTAAATAGTTCTGTCTGTTAAGAATGGGTCTTCTTTTACAGCCTTCATTGTATTTCTTACTCTTGATATTGCTTCTCCTATTGTTGTCATATATCAAATTCATTATATGTTTTTAGCCTTTCTGAATCTAAATAAGCATAGTGTTTTTTCACATACTCCTTTTTATCATAGGCTAACTTTAGTTTTTTTCTTGCATCCACTTCAACATACATATTCCAGTTTTCTGGATATGATTTAGCAACAGCTCTTTTAAATTCTCTACATGCAACAAAACTCCAAAACTCTCTATTCTTTATTTTGTGTTTTGTAGCATAATTTGTAAAAAATATTTTAGCAAGTTTTCCATCACTTGCCCAATTTTTATTAGTTACTTTTACTCCATATTCTTTAGACTTTGCAAAATCTATATTTTTCTTTTTACTCTTTTGACATGTACCAATAAAAAGCCAACCTATAGATTCTGGTAATCTTATACCATCTCTTGTATCTATAACTTTTTGAAATAAAAACTTATTAAATTTTTTAATAACTTTTCTTATTTCACCATTATCCAAATTTTTATATTTTGGATGCTGTTTTTTAAAACTTTCAAAGAACTCCTTTTTTAAAATGTTGTGGACTTCTGGTCTATATCTTGGAGCACTTAAATTAGGCTTATTAAAACTTTCCATAGATAATAAATAATATACTAAAAATTAATGACAATAACAAATATACTAAAAAACAAAACCCTCACTAGTGTGAGGGTCTGCTTTGTTTGTCACAGAAACCAACAAACCTGTAACAATATTATCCTATTACTACAATTCTGTCAATATTAGAACTACCGTTTGCAAAAGTTAATTGTGTAGTACTTGTCATTGTAAATACAGTTGTACTTGTAACATCTGCTGTTCCAAGAAAAGCTCTAGCAACAACCCACTGATTACCTAAACCATGATTATAAGTTTGTGCTGGATCACTTAATGTATATGTTACAGCACTCTCACTTATATTTACAGGAGATGTTATAGTTAAAGTTGTACCTGTAGTATTTGTAGTAATACCATTAGCACCCGCTACAGTCAATGCATCAGTTGTAGTTGTGGCCGCAATTGCACCACCTGTATCACCCTCAAATGTTAACCATAACAATTGATCTACATTAGGAGCATCATTAGTAATAGTTAATGTATCACCTACAATAGCTGTAGAAATACCAGTACCTCCAGCAACTGTTAAAGTATCTGTTGTTGAGTCAGCAGTTGTGCTACCGCTATCTGATGTAATAGTTTCCCAAAGATTTTGATCAACGTTAGGAGCATCGTTAGTAATTGTAAGTGTATTGTTAGGTCCTACAACTCCTGCTGTAGAAATGCCTACTCCACCTAAAATTTCTAAAGTAGAAGTTGTAGTAGGTGCTTGTAATGATACAGCATCATCACCAACAATGTTTGAATAAATGTTATCAATTGTACAATCAATTGTAATTGTATTACCTGTTGATGTTACATCAATATCAGATCCACCAGCAATTGTAAATGAATCACTATTACTTGCAGCAACAATAGTACTTGCATCATCAGGAATATTTATTGTTTTAAATATATTTTGATCAGAACCTTTATCTGTGTTTGCTAATGTAAATACAGCAGCACTTCCTGTTCCTGATAAGATAGCACTAATACCATCTGTAACAGAATCAGCAGTAATTGTCAAAGAAGCATTAGCTACACTTGGGTCAAGGGATGTTCCTGCAAAATCAAATAATCTAAACCATCTTTCAGGATCAGTAAATGTACTTGCAATAACAGCTTGATGTAATACAGGATCATATGTGATTTGGATACCAGCTCCTTCAACAAGACCTAAATCAGTAGGACCTGTTGATACAAGTTGATCCATTATAGATTCCATTAAAGCAACATCATCTAAACCAAGTGTAAATAACTGATCATATGCTGGTGCAATACCACCTGTTGCAACTACAGTCAACCTTGCATCTCCTGATTGTACATCCGTAGATACAACATCTAATCTATACTGAGTATCATTTGGGGTAGGAAAGTTATTTACAGTAGTTACAATGACATTATTACTTGTTCCTTGTGCTACAGATACTTCTCCTAAGTCTTGAGCTACTTCATTAATATCTAATGTAATAGTAACTATATCATCATCACCTACTTGTGTAGTAGTAACATCAATATAATCATCTCCAGATTGAACATCTGTACCTTGTGCAGTTACAGTAAATGTAGTTGTTGAACCTACTGTATTTTCATCCACAGTTACATTAGTTCCACCTGCTTCTACAACATATGTTTGTTGACTAGGAAGATTAACTAAATCTAATACCCATGTAGTTGTATTTCCTACTGTAGTAGATGTAACAGTTAAAAATTCTGAATCAGATTCAATTATAGTAACAGGCATGCTGTTTTTAACTGAACATATATAATTCACTAATTTTGTGATTACTGTGTCTAAGTAATCATATCTCTTGATTACAGAATCTTGATCACAAAGAATATCAGTACCTGTATAAACAATGCACTGAGAGTTAAATACCTCTGAACATGCCGGAGGACACGGTGGTGTAACAGTATATGTATTATTACATCCGCAATTTTGATTACAATTTGAAGTTGCCATTTTTATTTATTTTAATTTATATATATACATTTTTAAGGACAGCTTGTTGGTTTTTGATCTGTTGTACAAACATCTACGTAAGCTGTTAGACCATCTAAGTTAATTCCAAATCCTCCAAGATTATTTGCTATACTTGCATCTAAACCAGATGCATCTACAATGGCTGGCCATTGAGTACCTAGTCCACTTGCAGGATTTGTATAAAAAGTTGTTTCACTTCTATATTTATATAATAACTGTGAAATACCTGTTAATGCTGTTGCGCCTGTAGCAATAAAACTTGTTCCAGGATTATTATTTACTGCACCTACTAAAGTAAAGTCATCTGCTCCATCTCTAGCAATAATAGTATATAAAGCACCTGCAGTAAGACTAGTACCAGCAGCTATTATAGGTGAATCAGTTGCTGAATCAGAACCATCATAAAAAGGAGTATTTCCTCCATAGTTTACCATAAAAGATCTACTATTAAATTTAGTTGTTATATTTCTTAATGATGCATTACCAATTAAATTAGCACCTGCATCATCATAAATACTTTGTTCTAAAACAGATAATGGAGAAAACCTTAAAGTTTTATTAGCATTTATTCTTAATGTACCTGCTGCTCCACAAAGTGCTGTTCCAAATATACCTGAACCTTGAAAGGTTTCTACTGCTAATTCTCTATTTAAATAAAATCTAGGATGTCTATAGGCACTATCTAATGGTGTAAGTGTGTCAACAACAGATGTTGGAATAACAGGCTGTGCGCCTATTCCATCATTGTTAAAGAATAAATTACCATCTGTATCAATAAATACTCCATTAGGTCCTACATAAGGAGTAACATAATTATGAGTTCTATATGTATTAGCGTTAGCTATAGGTAATACAGCTGTGCCTGCTGTATCTCTTAATGGTATTACAGCAAGACCTCTAAAGTGAATTACATTACCAATTCTTCGACATTGTGGTAAACCTATTGCAGCTTGATGAGCAAATCCATTTAAATCTACCCAACCTGTATCATTTATTGTAGCTTGTATAACACCACTAGTTACTGTTACATCAACTGAATTTGAAGTAGAACCTGTTACGCTAATTGCAGCTACAGCATTATATATATCACAAAGTGCCACCCATAAATTATTAATAGCATCTGCAACAGTATCATAGTTTCCTGCAGTTACCCAATCAGGATTTGTAGAAAATGCTGTACCTGTAGTTAATTGTAAATCTGTATCTAATATACATATAGATTGTACAGCATTACTAAGTTCTGTAGAAGTACCTGTAGTTGCTGAAAAATCACACCATATATTATTTATAAATTCTTCAAGAATAGTATTTATAAATTGTTGACCACTTAATGTACCTATTGTACAAGCTAATGTAAAGCTATCTTGTACAAAAGTTGGTGTAGGTGCGTTTTCTAAATTTTCAACCCTAATTATAAGATCAGAAATTTGTGAACTTAAAAAACTAATTTGAGTAACTAATGAACAAACTTTATTTGCAATCATTTGAACATAGTCAACAAGTTGCATTGTAGTTTGATTGTTCTCTACAAAACATTCAGCTACTGTAACAACACAATCAGGGCAAGTCGCATCTGTTCTTGGAACATCTGTAGTTACACCTTGATTTTCACAAATCTTATCTATTAATAATTGTATGAGAGCCTGAAAGTCTTTTGGTCCACATGTAGTAATACCAAGACATGTAAGATCATAATTACTTACATTTGTTTGATCTAAAATAGTACATAATTCTGTTGCAAGAGCAGCTACTACATCAGATACCGTATCTCCTTTACAGATATTAATACAAGAAATATCAGGTCCTTGCCATACCACACAATTAGATGATATAGGAGAACACGGCTTATTATCTAAATTTAAAGGCTTCATAATTTTCTCTATTTATAATATACAAATTAATTTTTACAATTGCAAGAAGATTTAGTACATGAACAGCTACAAGCAGAACATTTATAATTTGGATCTTTTAGTGCTTGTAAGTCAATTAATTCTTTTTCTATTATCCATTTCATGTCTTCATCTGGACAGCAGTTACTAATTCCGTATCTTTTCTCCAGTGCATCTTTATACATTGCTTGTGCAAACTTACATGTTATCTTATCATATTTTTCTGCAGAGCATATAGGTGTATTATATCCTGGTTTTACAGTTCTATTGTTTTTAAAAACTGGCTGTGGACATACTCCATGTTGACAATCTCCGAAGTATTCTGGATATAAAAACTCATTAGCTGGAAGAGGTTGTTCTGTTGTTAAATCCCACTTCTTTAAACATATTTTTTCAGATGTTTCTCCTACAGCTAAAGTAAGTTGTTGTATTTCATTATTACAATCAGTATAACTTACTGTTTGCTCAGATGATGTTATATTAGTTAGTCTAGAACATACGCAAGGTATATCTATACCACAGTCTTCACAGTTATCATATGATTCTACTAGTGTTACAACAGCAAGTTCTGTAAATACTCTAGTTTCAGATACTTCCCAACAGGTATCACAATTTTCTATTTTTATTGTTTGACCTAAATAGGTAGATAAATCAGTTGCTGTTACAATATCAGCTGCTTCACCTAAACAATCTGTTAATCTATAATATTTAGATAAACAAGCATTACAAGTCTTAAATGAATTGTCTACTGTAATTAAAGTAACTGATGGTGGTACGTAATTAATTTCTTCAACTGTCCAACAACCGCAATCATCTTCTATTACTTGTCCTACATAAGCAGAAAGGTCTTGTAAGGTATATTGTACCTCATATATTTTCTCACAGTTTTGAAGTTTGTATGCAATTGTTGGTTCACATGCTGTACATGAATCATATTCTTGAATTATTGTAACATCTACTGCACAATCACAAGGTCCGACACATCTCTCAGTTTCTAATCCAATATATTCTACACCATCTTCTAAAACCCAACCTGTTTCTGATCCATCTGTAATTAATTCAGGACAATTTACATCAGCTTTACTTGTAGCAATAACAGGCCAAATAAATTCTCCTATACCAGGATAACCATTTCTAGTAATTTGCCATTCTAAACCATCAAACCAAATGTAATACAAAGAGGCTCCAATTTGATAACTGTAGACATTTTTACCATTCCAAATACCTATTGAATTTGCTATATATTCTGTTGTACCTGTTTCTTCTTGTATAGTTACAGTAATACAATCACAACCTGGATTAATAGATTCTTCTACTGACCAACAGCCTGTATAACCAGCTAATGTTAATACTGAAGATGTGTTTACATATTGAGATAAACTTTGTAGAGTAGAATAAATTACTTCATCAGTATCACAGTTTGTAAGTTTATAGCAAACTTCACCACAAGCACCATCTGAACATAAACCATTACTTGCAATTGCAAAATCTCCTGGAGTACCCGTTACAAATGGATATACTCTTGAACAAAACTTAGTTATAGTAAAATCTTTAACTATCTGATTATCGCAATCTACATATAATAAAGTTTTAACAATACCGTTTATTTCATAACATATACATGGACATGGTTCTGGGGCAATTCCTACAACAGTTATTGGACTAGCAGGATTATTACAGTTACCATCATTTTCAATAACAAACCAAGTACCAGCTTCTTCTTCTATTTCAATAAATTGACCTACATAAGCAGATAAATTTTCTAAAGTATTAAAGAAAATACCTTCACAATTTACTAATCTATAACAAGTAGGAGTACCTCCACAATCAGGACATAACTCATTTTCACAATCATTTAAAATTGCAGATACTTCTACAAACTCAGATATTGGTGGAGCAGAAGGATATGGTGGATTAAATTGTGCTCCTACATTCTCAATTGAATAACAATTACCATTTATAAAATTTACACCTCCTATTGTAACATCTGTTCCTGTAAATGTAAATGTTCCGCTAGTACTTGCTAACGCTTCTAATATTACAAATGTACCTTCTTGTGTTGGGTCACAGCAAGATGTAATTCTAAAATATGGTGAACCGGCCATTATTTAATATATTTACTTAAATCTTCTTTTAATTTATTTTCATAAGAGACTTTGCATGAAGCGCAAACTGTTGTACCATTTGATGCTTTTTTTCTTTGACATCCGCATGATAATTTTTTTCCGCAATTAGGACAAGCACTCATAGTTGTTGGTTTTAAAGTGTTTAACAATTTCTACAATCTAATTTATTTAAAAGTTTTACAGCATAATTAAACAATGTCATTCCTTCTTGATTTTCATGACATGTTTCTACTTTAGCTTTAGCAGCATCTAAGTACATTTTAATTAAATGTAATTCTTTTAATTTTTCTTTTACTTTTGATGGTGGATCACAATCTGATACACTTATATCACAAAGTATTTTTTCATATGTATTAAGAGCACAAGTCATTCTTAAATGATTATACTCTACATATACTGTACAATCTGGTGATGTAACATATTTTATTCCATATATCCCATCAGGTAGATTAACATATGATGAACCACAGTTTTCAGTTTGAATTCCTAAATCACATCCTGTTAATGTAGGACTAGATTCTGGTACAAAAGATACTTCTGCAGCTTCTGAAAATCCTGGAACTACTATCATTAAAGTTGGATTAACTAAACCTACTAATGGAGAATAAACACTTGTATCAAAAATCTTCATTACACATGAATTTGATACAGTTGGAATTTCTAAACTTAAAACATGATTTGCCATAATATTATAATAAAAAAGGAGAGGAGAGATAACCTCTCACTCTCCTTACTATGAAAGTTAATAATAACTAATTAAGCTCCTGTTGGAAGCGGAACCGATGGACTAGCACAAGCTGCACCAGATTCAGCTCCAGGATCTGTACAATCATTACCACAACCAGCAGCATAACCTTCTAGGAATGCTTTTACTGTAGCAAGATTAGCAGAACCAGCTGCAAAAATTAGATCTACTAAGTATTGATCATTATCAAATGTACCTGTTGGATTGTTAAATCTTGGAACATTGTGTAACAAGAACAATCTGTCATAAAGTGCATTTCTATCAACCAAACCTGCACAACCTACAAGTGCATCACCTTGAGTAATCTCACGGATACGTAGATCAGTTGCAAAATGATTTTGTCTATAAGATTCTGATAAGATAAAGTCTCTTGCTACTGTTTCACCAAGACCATTTGCTTGACGACCAGCACATTCAACTACTGTACAAATACCTTCAAACTCACATGGGTTACCATTTAAGTCTGTTTCTGAAGCGTACAATCTTACAGGCTCTTTTTCATAGAAATCACTTGTTTGGAAAGTACAATCTCCAAACTTAGTATCTTCATAAGCACCAATAAGAGTAAGACCTGCACATTCACCTTCAGTATGACCCGCAGATGTATAATTATCCCAAGTATCAGCACCTACAGGAAGACCTGTTGATCCTGGTGGGTAATATAAATCACCATCTTCAGATGTTACAACTGGAAATACAAATGGAGAAAGAATAGGAGATTCTACAATTTGTTCTGCCCATTGAATCATCATTAATGTTGAATCTACAGCTACTGGAGCAATAGTTTCATCAGCACAACATCCACCATAAGCAGATACTGTTAAGTATGCTTGATGATTTAACAAACGTAGTGCAGGAGATCCTTTAGCATCAATACGTAAATAATAAGTTTCTCCACACAAGAATGTTTTACAACATTCCCCTGTTGCAGGAGGATTAGCTGATGAATAAGAAGTATTACCTACATGCAAGATGTAGTTTTGAGCAGCATTTGATAAACCTCGATATATTTTAGAAATATATTTAGGGTTTACTGCTTTAGTTTTGATAGATTCTTGGTATCCTCCGTGAAAAGGTCCAATCTTATCATTTGGATAAGGAGATCCAACTGCAAGAACAAAGTTACAGCAATCATCTGGAGTAGCATTAGTAATATCTAAAGCTTCCCAAGTTTTTGCGTTAAATGCTCCAAGTTGTCCAGGGTTAAGAGTAATGTCTACTCCTAAAACATCCCCAGCTTGACCAGCTGATGTTAGACTACTAACAATCGCTGATTTTCTAAAAGCGTGATTAAAATAAGCCATTTTTTAAAAATTTAATTAAACAAAAATATAATATAATATACGAAAAAGTTTTTAATAAACAAAATTATTTCAAGAAAAGTAATTTATACTTTGCTGAGTTAATTGAGTCTTTAACTAGATCTAAATTATTTACTATCTCAGAGTAAGGTAACATACCCTGTAATTTATTTATCATTCCGTACATATCTCTTAAATATGATATGCCGTCAGCCACGGTATCCAATGATCTAGGAGATACTTCTTTATATGATAAAATCTTTTCTGCTACACCTTGATATCCTTCTATTAATGTATCGGCATGTTCAGGCATTGCATCATATAGTTCATTTAAAGCTTTATGTGCTGCATATGATCCAACACCTTGTACTTTTAAATGTAGTTTATGAAAACTAGTTGCAGCATTCATAAGTTCAGTTGCACATGAACTTACCATATTATCTAATGAACTACCGCCTACACCTGTATCTTTTACAGGTTCTGCTTTTATTTCATTAGTTTCCATCATTGGTGTCTGAGGTCTACTAATTTTTTTAGCAGGCTCAGTTCTTTTTAACATTCTTGATGTAGTTTCCATAATTAGTTGTTACGTTCTGCAGTTTCTGTACCTCTAGAGAATTGATTACCTGATTCAATATCTCCAGCAATTATACTAGCTGCTTCATCAATTATTAATTCTATAATGTCATCTTTAAACTCACATTGCACTTCTGTTGTAGTAGCAACTTGAGTATAAGGATCTATGCAATTTAAGATTTGAATTTTAACAGGTTGTCTGTAATATATAAGGTCTGCTGACTCAATGTCAAATTCCTCATTAGTATATATATTTACTTTATTACCTTTTAAAGTAGCAAATGTTTCTGCCCATTCAAAATTTGGTTGTTTAGATTTATCTCTTAAGAGTTGATTAAGGTTTCCTTCTTCTGCAAGATATACTGTCATTCTTCTTTTATCACAGCATTCTTTTTTAGCTAAGATATCAACTCTTTTCCATTGTAGATAATCTTCTGGTATTGCACCATCATAATAATACTCTTTGTTGCTAATGCTTAAAGGATCTGTAACTAAAAGAACTTGTAAGTCATCTTTTCTTCTTGTAGAACCTTCATCACCTTCTTTAGTAAGATTTATACCATGCAACTGTCTTCTAGCCCATTCTACTTGAGCTTTATTAAAAGCTTCAACAATTTGCCAGCATTCTATATTATCATAGTCTTGACTATCAAGCTTGTTGAGTCTTTCTTTAATCTTTATGGTAATAGTACTATTAAGCATCTATTTCTTTTTACGGTTTTTAGCAATTTTTTTAAAAGTCTTAGCAAGTGCTTTAGCTTTACCTGTGCAACCTGGTTTAGTTATAGGAGTGCATTTACCAGCAGTACCACGTCTTTTTATAGATGCGGTAGCTTTCTGTATCCACTTCTTATCTTTCTTTTTAGTTGCCATTATTTTTTTCTTTTATTTCTTTTAGCCGCAGTAATAATATCACCTCTAGTAATTTTATTAGGATCTCCATACATAGCTGCTAATTCTCCACCTTTTTTAAGGGATCTTCCTTGAATAGTTCTTGGATTGTTAGAATACTTAGGCATTGATCCACCACATTTAGCACAGGCTATTCCACCTTTTTTCATACTTGGTCTTAGCCCTTGTTCTATTTCTTTATTATATTGTTTTCTGGCACTTCCTCTAGATTTACCAGTTTCATCCATAATTTCATTAATAGCTTTTCTTTTTTTTAAACCTTTAGCAATAGCTTGACCTGCCATACCTGCAAGACCTGCTCCAAAAGCACCAATAGTACCTTTAGGTATAGTTTTTAAAACTGAACCTCCAGGTTGATATTTCATCATTTTAATATCTCTTTTTGTTTTAATTCTTCTTTCCATGATATATATAATTATGTTAACAATTCCATTTACGTAAAGACTTGTTAATCCTAGAGTTAGGATCCTTAGCAGTCTTTGAACTTGTTAGTTTTTTCTTCATACCTTTCATTCTAGCACAAAAAGATTTTCTTCTTTTAGCATCTTTACTGTCAGGATCAAGTTGTGATGGTTTTTTAGTAACAGCAGTCTTTAGTTTACTTCCTGGATTAGCTTTTCTATAAGAAGCAACACCTTTCTTGTTAAGTCCTCCTGATTTAGACTTACCTTCTTTTCTTTGCCAAGCAGGAGTTTTTTTAGTTGCCATGATTACATCTTTTTACCTGAAGCTATATCATTAAATTCTTTAGCTTTTGCTGCAGCCATTTTTTTAATATCATTCATTAAGCTCTTATTCTTTTGAATATCAGCAGCTCTTTGTAATGTATTCATAGCAGATTCAACTTCCCATTTTTTCATATCTGCTTTACTTCCGCCTAAAATAGAAATACCAACTGAAGAAGATTTCTTAGCTGGTGCTTTTCTAGTTGTTGTCTTTCTAGTTGTTGTTTTTCTAATTGCCATTACTTTCTTTTTTTAATTGAACTTGTTCTTCTACCCATACCTACTTGTTTCTTTTCTCTAACAGCAGCAGCCTTTTGAGATTTAGATAAAGACCCCCATGTTCTAGGGGTCTTTTCTGAAACCTTTTTAGTTGGTCTACACTTTTTAGTTTTCTTATTTTCATCAGAACCGCAAGGATTACCTTTTTCATCCTTCCATTTTTCTTTAAACCACCTTTTAAGTGCAAGACCTTTTGCTGTTTTTCTAACCGCCATCACCCAATTTTTCCTTTACGTTTTCTACATTTTGCAATGTATCCACTAGCATAAGCTGAAGGAAAAACTGCATATTTAGCTTTAGCCTTATGATAACAAGCATCTTTTTTACTACCACCCGTTTTCATTCTTTCTAGATTAGCCTCTCTAAAGAACTTTAAAACTTTTGTAGGATTTGTAGTATTAGGCATAACTTATTATTTTCTAATTGCTCCACCTTTTTTCTTAATCTGTCTTGAAGATTTCATTTCTTTACTAGAAACGCTACCTGTTTTTTTAAAGTCTTTTTTACCTTTTCTAGTAAATGGAATGTATACACCTTTATCATCTGAAGGATTTGCTCCCATAATACGATCTATAATTCCTTTACCTTTTCCTGCTTTTCTTTCAGCTGCTTTTTCACTAATATCTTTTCCTCTTACACGTCCTCCCATTTGTGCTTTTGGAAGAGCTGTTTTAGGTGCTTTAGAAATTCCACCCACTTTACCTTTAGAGCTTTTACTAGCAGAGGTAAGTTTTTTAGACTTGGTCTTTGTTACATTTGAAGTTTTCATTTTATTTTAATTTATGTGTTCCAATACTTTTCACAGCTTGCGCTTAAGTCTAAAAGAATATCCTCATTTAAAGGACTCTTTAAAAACTCAACCACATCTGATACATTTCTACCTAATAAAGAACCTTTCTTATTATGATAGATATATCCATCAGGCTTAGTTACAATATACTTAAAAAATACTGAATCTCTAACAATAGATTTAATTTTTAATGTTTCCATGTCAAGATTAACAGCATCCATAAATTGATTAACTGCTCGTTCTTTATTTGTTTCTGCTCCTTCACCATTAATATGTCTATCCATATTTTCATATATAATATCTATAGGTGTTGAAGTTTTATATTGCGGGCTGTTTATGTCAACAACTTTTGCAACATAAAATAATTTTTTACTATTCTTATCAAATAGTTTTTGTAATTCTGAAAGTGCTTTATTACGCATTTTCTTGTACTGCGTTCTTACTGCAACAGTATCTTCTTCTTTATCTAAATAAAACTTAGGTGGTACTGCTTTAGCTTTTGCATCTTCATAGCTTTTAGCAATCATTGAAAACCCTCCAGCCTCTATAGCATACAGCTTAATTAGGTCATATGGATTAGTAGTATCTAAATAAACAGGCTCATTACCACATGCTAATGATATCTTGTTCCAAAACTCCATATTATTTGGCTTAAGTAAAGTTACTTTATTCCAAAAATCTTTATCATCTGGTTCAATAATATTAGCAGCTAAATCTTTTTCTAATTGACAAACTGTTTCTCTAATTTGTTTTACTTTAGCATCTCTTCTTTCAGGATCTAGTTTTTTGATCTCTGGTGCAAATTCATTAAGTCCAGTAATATATCTTATAACTCCATTTATTTCTAAGCAAGCTAATTGTTCAAAATGCTTAACTCCATCAAATAAAGTTATACCATAGTTTTCTAGACCCATGTTAGACATGTCACTATTAAAATAAGGTCTAATAGCAATTTTAGTTTTTTTTGTAACTGAAGGTGTTGTCTCCACCATTGTGAAATTGTTTTCCATTTTTTGTTGGTTTTTAGTTAAAATTTAATATTAAAAAAGGAGGAGTTTCCCCCTCCTTTTTATATTTATGATAGATTAGAAAGAGCCACCAGTAATTGGGTTTCTCATAACAATTTTCAACACTTTAGTTGGGTCTTTAACCCAAATAGCTGGCATTGTTTGAGACATCATTACACGGTAACCATTGAATTGTCCAGAAGACTGGAATCCTTGGCTACGACCCATGTAGTCCATAGTACCATTTTGATACCACCACTTCAATTGATTATCCCAAGATAATTTCAACAAGAAAATGTTGTCATTAGTATTATCTGTGATATCAAAGATAATGAATGAGTATGAGCTTAATGGGAAACCATCAATGATTGGGTTCTCAATGTCATTTGTATGAACATTGTCAAATGCTGGGTTAATTACAAACTTAACATTTGCCAAGAATGGAATTACATATGAAGTATAAGCAAATCCAAAGTTCAAGTCCATTCCTTTACCAGTAATTGCACCGATGTCAGCAGCTTGAATAGTAAGACCTGATGCAAGAGCTTCTCTCTTGATAGCCTCATTTACCATTCTCATACCACCCATACCAGTTTGAACTACTAGAGATCTTTTTGGATCTGGACCATCAAACTCAACTTTTCCATTAAAGAAATTATAAATCTCTGAACGGAACAACTCAAGGCTGAAGTTATTTTTGTTGTATACTCTTTTGAAAGAGTTATCCAACTGCTTCCAAAGACCTACAGAAAGTCTCATATCATCTGGACCATCTTGCTTAATACGTCCACCGTGTCCCCACATTAAGTAAGACTCAATGTCATTAGCAATTTTAGTCAAGTGAGCAGCTTCCATAGTAGTCAAGAATGTTCTTGATAAATCACCGTTATCAAACGCTTTCTTAACTTTATCTTTACCCATAACTTTTACCATATCTTCTAAAGATGTGATAGATGGATCAGAATTCATGTTTCTGTCATGTGTTCTCCAGATCTCAGTTACAGGAACTGTACCATCTGCATTCATACCACCTTTAATCATCAAGTCTGCGCGAGATGAAATAGAGTAATGAACGTGAGCTTCAGCACCACCTACAAAGTTGTAGAATTCACGGAATCCAGCTGTAGTAGTGATATCAGAGAATCTTTCACCATACTCACCACGAGCAGAACCTTTTCTAAAGAATTTAGTTCCATTTGCTAAATAAGCATTATCAAGAAACCTTAGATTATCATTATTTACAAGAGCAACAGTATAGATGAATCCGTCTCCTACAGGAAGAATATCTTCATCTGTTACATATAATTCAGCTCCGTTATACTTGTCATAAGTGATGATATCACCGTGACCAAATTCACGTTTGCTAATTTTAATGCGGAAAGTAGTACCTTCTACACCTTTGTGTTCATTGTTTGGTTCAATGTCCTCAATGATATAAGGTAAATCCTGAGAAACAGGAGTTTGCCACTTATATTCACCTCTATGGTTATCAACCATAATTACATTTTTACCACCAAAGCTAGACATTTGGTAAAGAGGCATTTCTACCTTCTGAGCCATAGCCCAAAGGTCCACTGGACCTAAATCCATTGGTTCTGCATCCTTCAACATGTTAACCAAGTGGTAAGAGTCTACGTGTGAGCTTGCGTTATACGCTGTATCCCGTAGAAAGATACCATTGTTTAAAACTGGAGTTGCCATTTTATATTTGTTTTTAAATTGTTACTAATTAAAATCTCTTGAACAAATTATTTGATCTAGAGATTGTTCTTTTTGGTTTTGAAGAAGTAGTTCTTGTTGGTTCTGCTTCTTCTATACCAGAAGATCCTAATTTTCTTGATTGCTCAGTTTTTAATTGTCTTACTGTATTTTCAATAGCTGCTTTTGATCCTTGTTGTTTTACTTTAGTTTTATATCCATCCGGATCAGAAAGTAACCATAAAGCCTCAGCAATCAAATCATGTCTTGGTTCTACAAATTGATACTTTTCAAGTAAGTGTCCTAATAAATTTGTAGGTTTTCCAGAAATTGATGGATAGTTTGGTTGTACTAATCCTGAGTAAAGATGACCTTGAATTTTTTTGTCAAGTTTTACACCTCCAAGTTCACCTGTAGAAAGTACATTATAAACATTATCCATATACATTTTAGCAGCATTTTCTTGTTGCTTTTTCTTTTGTTCTTGCTCAGCAAGTTGTCTAGCAACAATACTTTCTTGCATCTTATCTAACTTAGGTTTAAATTGTTTAGCTTTTTGCTCCATTTTACCTAAGTCTTTCCAATCACTTATTTCTGCTTCAATTTCTTCTGGAGTTCCAAATTGAGTTGCATGCAAATATTGTCTAGCAATTTCTTCTTGATCTGACTCATCTGTAGGATCTAATTGAACCATTTCTTCTACATAAGCTAAAGTTCTAAATAGACCTTTAAGATCTTGACCTCCATCAGCTACATATTTAGCAGCAATTTGAAGTTCTTCAGGTAATGATTGAAAAAATTCTTTAGGAGTATTTTGTCTAATTTGATTTTCTCTTTCTTGAAAGTTAGCTTCAAATAGTTCTCTAAAGTCTTTAGTAGTATACTCTTCTAAAGGTTTGTCGTCATCAAATCCAAAGAGAGTTCCTTCTTCAATCATCTTTTGAGTTAATTCAGCAAGACCTGACTTATCTACTTTAGGCCTACCTGTTTTAGTTTCTGATTCTTCTTCTTGAGTTATCATATCATCTAACTCAGCTAAAGCTTCATTAACTTCAGAATCACTTGTAGATTGATTAACTGTATTTTCAGTTTCTTCTGGCGTTGCAGCTTTTTTATCAGCTGGCTTGTCAAGGAACGATGTGTCTACAACATCTTTTGTAAACATTGATTTTGGTTTTTCTTCTGCAGGAATCATTACATTTTCTGCACCTACCCCAAATAATTCATCAATATCTACATCTACTTGTTCTACCGTTGTAGAATCTTTTACTTCTGTTTCTTGTGTGTTATCACTCATGTTGGTTTTTTTTATTGGTTTTCTATTAATAATATAACAATTAAATTTTAAAAATTTAAAAATAATATCAAATTATTTAAAAATTTTTGGCACTATATAGCTAAACTATTTTTTCTTTTTCTCATTATCTTTATTTCCTGACTTAAAGTCATATTTATTTTTATTTTCTCTAGCTATTTGTAATTGTTTGTCAGCTATATCTTTTTTAGCTTGTAGTTTTTCTTGTTCAAGATCCATCTTTTGATTATGCTTTAGCATATCATTATTTTGTTTTGATCTTTGTAATTCAGTTTGCTGTTGATATTGTTCTGTTTTTCTAATATCTTCCATAGCATCTCTATAATCAGACATTTGATTTTGATTAAGATCTACCATAGAACCATAACCAGCGGCTCTAATTTCTGCAACTAAGATATCTCTTTGTCTATCTTTTTCTTTTTCAGCAGCTTGAGCATCAAGTTTCATTTTCTCTATTTCTTGTTGTTGTTGCAATTGTTCTTGCTGCATTTGCTGTTGTTGTTGCATTTCTTGCTCTTTCATCTTAGCATTTTTCTCTTCAGATGATTTAAGCGCAGTATTCAACTCAGCTATTGAATCTGACTGAACAACTTTACCAAGATCATAAATACTAGCACCTGTAGTATTATTCTGCATAGCCATTTGCTTTAACTGTTCAAGAACAGCTCTATGATTTGCAGTTGTAGTACAGAATATATTTAAGTCTCTTAATAAAAGATCTGTTCCGTTTATTTCAAAGTTTACTTTTTCATCAGCAGAAGTTATATATGTAAGTCTTGCGGATGGTTTATTAGAATGATAGTACTGAGCTAGATCAGTTCTCATTTGATGTACTCTAGGCATTAAATAATCTGAATGCTGCATAAAGTAAGTTTCTGTTTGAGCATAAGATGCATTTACAGCTTGCTCTACTCCAGTAGCAGTTGTTTGTGATAACTGCTGCCCCATTCTTTGTGGATTAACACCAATTACTTCATATGCCTGTTGTTTAAAGTAATTAGCTAACTGTATCCTAGACATTAGTCTATTAGTTTGATCTAGATCTAATTTTTGGAAATGCTGAAAGTTTAATGCGTTTTCTGTATTTGTAATAGATGTATCTAGAGGTAGCATTTGGAAATTCTTCATTGCTACATATGCTTTAGCTAAATTACCTTTACCCCAATCTTCTCCTAACGAATGTCTAGGTAAAGTATTTTGATCAAGCATGATTATAGTACCTAGTTCATCTACTAGTATATCAGCTATTTGGTTATTTACAATATTGTACCCTATCTGGTATGGTTTCATTAAATCTATTAATGCAGTTGATTTTGTATTTCTATCTGAAAATACTGCACCTTCAACTGGTAACTTACAACCATATAAAGTATTATCACCTTTAAATTGAAATTTAAGCGGTCCAATATGATTTTTATCTACACCTATATAAATAGGAGAAAACCCACCAGGATTATTCATACCCCAAAAAGATGGAATATTTGGTCCAATCTTTACACCACCCCATACTTCATTAATCCAAATCCAGTCTATATGTTCACCAAATATAATATTGTCTTTAGTTTTATTTTTAAATAACCGGGTATCATAAATTGCCTTATCTGTTATTTTATAAGATTCTGTAACTATTTCGTTGGTAACTTCTCCTTGCTCAGATACTTTAGTAAGATGACCTATTCTTCTTTGAGATTTCCAATAACCTGTAGTAACTCTTAATAAATATGCTGTACCTTGATCAAAGTAATCTTCACCTTCAGAAAGTATTTGATTAATGATATCACCACCATCCATAACAGATCCTGACATAGCAGTTGTGTATTGCCTATAAGCTAGTGATGGCATTTGTGTATTCCACTCATGAGATTTAGTACCATCATAGTATGATCCATCATTTTGATAACCTCCAATAATATAACCAGCTGATCTAATAGGGTATACAGCTTCTAATGCTTCTAATTGCTCTTCTGTCATTAGATAACCATATTTATCTATTACATCAGAAGGTGTCATCATATCTGTTTTACCTACCCAGTTACACTGAGAAATATATCTAGCATCTGGAGACTTATGATAGAATGTAAGAACAGGATTCCAAAGTTCTACTTCATAATCATCTTCCATCATCCTCATATGCCAGAATTCTCTATCTGTAATAAGCATATCACGGAAGGCTCTTTCTTCAAGCTCTTCCATACGGAACCTTTCTGTATCAATTTTATGCTGATGAGTAGCCCATTGCTCAATCATAGATCTATAACTCTTTTTAAAGAATTGTTCTATTTCAGGAAGGCTTTTTAAATTTTCTGGAGCTAATTGTTGTTGAGCTTCTTCAGATTCTGGATCTAAACCTTGCTCAAGCATAGCAGCCATTATTTTAGTATTAGCTTCTGCAAGTAAAGTTTCCTCTACCATAACTCTTTTTTCTTCCATCATCTCATTATATGAGAAGTCATCAACTGCTCTATAATTTAATTTAGTAGAACGTTTAGCAAATTCAGCAACTAATACATTAATTACATTTGGAATAATTGGATAAAATTTTAATTCAAGAGCTGAAGCATCTTCTTTAGTTAAGAGTTCAATAACATCTCTATATTCATTATCCTCTTCAATTATATAATCTGATTTATCTATAATACCTTTAGCAAGCTTGTAGTTCTTCATTAACCTACGAGCATTTCTACGGATTTGTTTAAGACCATTCCATTCTAGCCAATCAAGATTCCAAGCTGCCCACTCATCATCTTTTTTACTCTTAGGTAGAAATTGTAAAGGTTGAGTAATACTACCTAATCTATTTTGTTCTACTTTGGCCCCTTTTTTTAATTGTAATGCGTTATATACTTGCATACTAAATTATTTAATGTTCTTAAAAGGTGATTTTTTAAAAACTTTACCGTTAGCTAATCTTCCATTTCCACCAATATGACGGAATGGGCTGTTATTTAATTTAAACAAATTTTTTGAATTTTGCAACTTTTTTGCTGCATCATCTCTTTCAATTCTTTTATTATATCCTCTATTTGAGGATTGTATTCTCATAAATGCAACCAGTGCTGCAAATGATACAAGTCTATCCACGTTAACTCCATCAGCATATTCTCTCATTTCTTTGATCAACATTGGATCTGGAATTCTTTCAATTCCATAATGTGTTTTAACAATTGTACCATCAGGTTTTGTTTGTTGGTCTATTTCTTCTTTAGTATACTCTATAGCATAACTAAGAAGATGAGCTTTAAATAATGTTCCAGTATTTCTCCAACCATATTCCTGGTATACATTTGAGTTAGCACCTAAATCTTTAAGAAATAATACTTGACTTTTTGGAACTAGATACTTTTGCTTTCTTCTTGATATCATATACTGAATAAAAAGAGAAATGTTATTTTCAATAAGAGTCCAAGCATTATACCATTCAATTATAAGCTCTAGCATCTGATGTGTTTTATTTATATCATCATATCTTCCACACCAGGTAGCTACAATTTTATCTCTTTCAATATATGATTCTGTTTCTTCTCCAGTCATTTTAGTTACTTCTACCGGAGCCTTCATTACATATATAGAACATAAAGATTCAGATGTTGTAGTCTTACCTTCTGATACGGGGTCAATAGAAGCATAATATGTTCCAAATTCTAAACCTTTTACAGGTCTTTCCCAAACTACTAGACATCCTGTTTTATCTTCTGTTTTTTTATTTACTGGAAATTCTTTTATTGGTTGTTTATTGCTTTTTTTAACAGTAGGTTTTCCATCTTCATCAGTCATTATATCTAAATACTCATAAGGATATTCTTTATCTTCTATTCTTCTTTCTTGTGCTGACAATAAATGTGTTGGAAAAACTGATACTGATCTATGATCAAAAGCTTCTTTAATATTTCTTGGATGCTGAGATATCCTTAGCTGGTAGTCTTCTGGTGCTAATTCTTCTTTCCATTTTTTAAACTGATCATCTAAAGCTTGTAATGCATCTTCTACAAGTGAATTACCATGATTATCAATGTGTGGTGGCATAGACCACTGTTCTGGAATAAAAAGACCTGACTCACCTGTAGTACCTTTATCATCTATTAAATCTGTATCTACACTATATATATCTTTAGCTCCAGGAAACATTATCATTTCTTTTAAAGGCATACACTGTGATAAATCACCCACAGATCCTGCTGCAATAAACATCCCTGTAGTAGTAAGTCCTGATCTCATTGCAGGTCTCATATACTCATATGTCTTATCCATTTTAGGTGCAATTCCAGCCTCTTCATGAAAGAAGTATTTTACTGGACCACCAACACCATTTGTTGGATCTTTCTCAAATGACATAGCTTGTATAGTACCTTTAAGACCTACTTCAGTTTTACGGTCTCCTTTTCTTACTTCAATCTTTTGCTGCCACATCATTACCTTACTTGGATTCATTGGTCTATACCAAGCAGTATGCTCATTTAAGAATGCTGCATATTCATCTAAAAATTTCCAAGATCCTTTTTCATTAATGTAATCTTTGAGACTAGCTCCTATTTTTAAAGTAACTCCTGGCTCAAACCATAATTGATTTATAAGTTTAGCCATATGATAATATGAGGATGCTATCTGACGTTTCTTTAGTATAGCAACATGTTTGTAATTTAGTTCTGCTAGTAGCTCGTATAATGCCATATGATACTGAGCATCTCTAATATCTGCAAAACCAAACTTTTGTATTTCTTTGTTAAAGATTGGTAAGAAATTTAACCACATATAGTATTCTCTTGCAAGAAACCATATATTTTTTCCATCTTTAATTATTACACCTTTTTTGCATTTTTGTTTTTGATCATCCCAATAACTTACAAAGTCTTTTGATCTGAAAGGAGCTGTACAATATACTCCATCTTTATTAAACGTTGTTGACTCTGTAACAAATAGTTTACTGCTAAGTTCATTGAATTTGTACTCTCCTGGTTTTTTAAAAAGTTCTTTGATAAAGTCTGCGAAGTCTTGTCTGGATTCAAAACTTGTGGTTGTCCATTTTTCTTTTTCATAAGTTGGTATGTCTTGATAAATTTCACTCATTACATATCATATGCTAATCCTTGCCCACCTCTTACTTTACTTTGCTGTTCTTCTTGTAAATCTTTATAAACACCTTTAAAAGATTGTCTAATGCTATCAAAATCTTTTGCCACTGCTCTAATCTGACTTATGTTTCCATCTTTACCATCAGTAATTTGCGTAGTAGATAAATAATTAGCAATTCTATCTAAAGCTTTTTTCATTCCTTCATATGCTCTAGATGTTGGTGTTTCATATAATCTTTCACAGAATTTTAATGCTGCATAAACATCTTCATCTTCTGTAGAAAATTCAGCATCTAGTTCTCTCATTATTAAATGTTCTTTATCTCTTTCTGGTGTATTAAAAAAAGGATTTAAATCTGGATTAGGACATGTCATATAAAATAAATACTGATATATCTTAAGATAGTCTTCTGGATAATTATCCATTAAATCTTTTAATGCTTTTAAAGTGTAACAATGTTCTGTTGGAACTACCTTACCATTTTGTACGTCAAATAATTTTATAATCATATCATTTCTTTTTTAGCTTGTGCCTATTATCATGAATATAGTGAATTATTGCCAATACCTCATCAATCAAGTAGTCTACAGGTATTATTTTTACTTCTTTTACAATAGGATCTCCATTTTCAGCATGTTTTGTAATAGGATATCCATATTTATCTTCACCTTCTGTTTCAAATAAAATATGGTGTATAAATATTCTTCCTGGTTTTAATTTAGGGTTATGTTTTAATATAATATACATGTACACACTTAACTGTAGACTATAATGATAAAAATTACAGTCATCCAAGTTGTTAACTGGAAAACCCATCTTTTCAGAAATACCTTCCCAATTTACATATGATTCCATTTTAATTTCTTTATTAGTCTTGTAGTCAATAATATTTACTTTACCATTGACTACTTCAACTAAATCAGATTGACCACAGATACCTGCTGATCTTAGGTAAACCATATGTTCTGGATACACGCCTGGTTCTAATTTTTGTGAAGGTGCTATTTTTATACCATTATCTGATTCTACTGGTTTAAAAACAGGAACAGTTGTACCTTCTCTTTCTATTGAAGCAAATGAACATAAATCTGCTTCTCTTTGGTTATGATAAAATGTACCTAAATCAGTTGCGCGTTTAGATTCATTTTGCCAAATTTCTTCTATAAGTGTAGGTTCAATGCCATACCACTTTGAGTTTTTTCTTTTAGTAACTTTTTTTGCAATTGCTTTTGCATCAAATGGTTTTTTAAAATGTGATATAAGAGTAGTTACACTTATCCAATCAATTGAATCTTCTTCTACACTTACATAACTATGATCTATTGAATTAAATATTATACTCATTATTATAAAATTTATCAATTTTTAAGGTTATCTAATTTTTCTTCTTCTTCTTCAGTAGCAATAGCATCCCACTTACCAAGTGGACAATCTGAAGATAAAGATCTTGTTTTAAAATTTAAAGAACATCCGCATTCATTGCAACATGGAGCAGTACCTTTTACAGCACACTTCTTTCCTTTATGTTCACATTCATCACAAATAGAATATCTAAGTCTAGCAATTTCTTCAACAGTTTCATCTCTAAGAACTGAGTTAGTAATTCCTTCAAGTATCTCTTTTCTATTTTTCCAAATAAGTTTAAGGGTGTTTTTCATTTCTTTTAATTTTAATTTCTTCTTTTCTTTTAATTTCTTCTGAAATCTTTACGTTAAGTTTCTTAAGTTTTTCTAATCTTTCTTCAAGCATCTTTTTGTTATAATATGCAGAGTATGTTGAAGTTTCATGATTCTCTAACATTTTTTCAATCTTTGGTATTGAAGTTTTTATAAAGCCTGGTTTTGTAACAAATTGACCTAAACCTTCAATATTTAATCTAGGATATTTTAATTCACCCATTTGTTTTCTGACTGTAGAATAATAATACTCAATTAAATCTTCTATGTAATTTTTTGAAATATTATTTTCTTCTGAAAATTCTTTATATAAGTCTTTAATTTTTTTTGGAGTCATGTACCTAAAAAATTATATTCTAAAAGTACTTTTCCCTCTACTTGAACTTGTACATTAGGATTTATACTTATAATTTTTTTATTGTTAGGATCTTTATTAACAAGACTACTTTTTTCACATTTATTAATGCAATTTCTTACAGTCTGCGAAGACTTAAATATTTTATATTCTTCAGAAGCGTCATAACAAAAATCTGTAAGTTCAATAGGTCCTATCTTACTAAGAAGAGTTAAACAATCTAAATCAGAATCACTCACTGTTATTTTATTTATATAACAGTGAGTTAGAATCTGAAATTTAATTACAGCATCTTTTGGCATTATGACTCTCTTTTGAACTTTATTTACAAGAGCCATTATTTTTATTTTTTAAGTTTTCTTTCTTTAGGTTGCTGTTGATTTGTTTCTTCTATAGAATCTTCATTTTGAATATCTTCAGGAGGTGCCATCATCATTGCATATTGCATTTGGATATTAGCTCTCTTAAATCTCATTTCATCAATTTCACAAAGTTTCTTTTCATAATTTAATTGTGCTTCTAAATATGGCATAGAATCTTTATAAAAATTAAGCATCTCATCTTTCTTTTGAGATAATTCTTCCGCTGTTAATTCTTCTTGTTGGTTTTCCATTTGTTTTGATTTTTAAATTAAACTTTTTGTATAACGCATTTTGCGTTATTTTAATATACTGATATAGTTACTTCAAAATTAGAATGCCTATCAGCAGTACTAATAGTTTTACAAGATACAAGATACCCATTGTATGA
>Ga0099848_1000254_pt1 | contig 24116 bp, 22 predicted proteins | sample CB_VirMetaG_3_FD_78179 | JGI IMG/M metagenome (GOLD analysis project Ga0099848, IMG submission 78179) | Freshwater to marine saline gradient viral communities from Chesapeake Bay - CB_1508_1S Viral MetaG | ecosystem: Environmental > Aquatic > Marine > Coastal | place: USA: Chesapeake Bay...
AATTGTTAAAATCTTTTTGTCCAGTTATAGTTTGATTTGTATTCAAAGTAACATAAGAACCAGTTGCAGAGATTAAACTATTTACTTTACTATCGTTTGATGAAGTATATGCATTGAATGATGCTGTAGTTACTAATGAACCTGTGTCTATATTAACTGAAAAAGATGAGGTTGCAACTGCAGTTGGATATCCTAATGAATTACCAACCCATGCATATCCTTGTTGGATGTTTGGTAAGTTGTTTCCAATTTGATTAAATACAACACCTCTACCGTTGTTTGCAGAACGAGTAATTACTCCTAATGATTGAACCGAGTTAGCAGAACCAGTTGGTCTTGTTGCAGTCCATCCACCACCTACTCCTAAATAAACAATAGTTCCTGCAGGGTATAGATTTGTATTTACACCTTGAATCTCACCACTAATAATACCTGTTCCTGTTGCACTTGGTGCAAGTGTTGCATCAAAAGCAATTAAAGTTGCTGGTCTTCTTAATGGGTTACCTGCATCTGCACGATATACGTTTGCATTATCACCAGTTGCTCCACTTACAAATAAAGGAGTTCCTCTTAATATTGGTGTTGCTTCTTTATTGTGAATATTTTGGTGAAGTGTTTTTACCCAATCAAATGAAAGGTTACCCGCTCCATCTGTGGTTAAGAACATATCATTTTGACCATCAGTAAAGGTTGTATCTTCTAATACTACTTGTGAAGAACCACTAACTAATCCACTTGGAATGTTGTATATTCCACTCCATTGAGTATGGTCTGCATAAGATGATGAAATTTCTTTAATGATTTCGTATGATGCAGAAACTGCGTATGAAGCAGATACTGCTTGTGATGCAGTTCCAAATGCCTGTCCTAAATCGATTTGTGAACTTCCTGATACAAGTCCTGATGGTTTATTAGTAATAGCACTCCAATCAGCAGATGAGGTTAAACCAGTTAGATTAGAACCATCACCATAAAAAGTAGATGCGGATACAGAGCCGGTTATGTTTAAACCATTAACAACCGAACCAGTACCATTTACTAAATAACCAGTGTCATCGTTCTTCTGTAATAACTGTTGAAACGATGCTGAAATATCCTGAGTTGTTAAATTATAATTTGCCATCTATATCCTTATTGTGGTAAATAATCGTACCGTGAATTAGTTATTTTAATACCCATCTTTTCTATATCTTCTCTTACCCCTTGTCTAAAAACAAATGGTGATTTAAATTGTGTTCCTGCATCAGGATAAATGTCATCATTGGTTTCTTGACCGTATTCAGGAAATAAGTTGTTATTGAAACATAGATAATCAACTAATCTTTCACTAAAGTATTCCGCCTTATTTTTTACCGATTGTCTTTTCTTTTCATAAACTTGTAAATCTGCAGGTAAGTTATTTTCTCCACCTTGAGGAATTAACAAACCTCCATTTCTTGGTCTTAAATAAATTGATTCTAAAGATTCATAATAAGACCAGTAAATGAGAGCATCTTGAACATAATTATCAACAAGAGTTTTATAGTTACCTGTCAAAGTATCATTGTTAATATCATCCACAATTCTATTGTATAATCTACTTCCAAGTAATCTTGTAATGTGGATAATCTGAGCTTCTCTAATCGTTGATTTAATTAAATCAACATCCAAATTGTTGTTTATATCTGTGAAGGCTTTTAACTTAGCCTCTGATATCATCAATGTATTTTGCATCGATATTCTCCTCTTGTTCTATACGGGTTTCTAATTCTTTATCTTCACCACTATCTGCTTCTACTGAGGTGACTACGTCTACTTCTTCACCATCATCAAACAATCTAATTGTTTCTACACCAAGTGGTTCTGTATAACCATTAATACCAAATATTTCTTCAAATACTGAAAGAATATCCGATTGTTTTGGTTTAATTACTGTTTTTTGGAAGTGTGCATAAGCATCTAACATTTCACTTCTACCTCCAAGTTGTCCTTCGGTTTTGATACCAAGTAACATAGGTGAGGAGATTCTGTGTGAGGTTAAAATCTTTTGAACCACCATATCATTAACTGTGGTGTAATAACCATCTGCACCATTTTGAGGAATTGGTGTGATGACTGGTGCTTCCTCTTTACTTGCAACATCCATATACATTAAAGAACCAGCATTATCTGAACCTGCGTATGCTTCTCTTAATTGTCTTTCAATTGTTTCTCTTTCTTCTGCATCTGCATTGGTAAATGTAGTAATTGAAAGGGATGGTGCTAAACCATTTTTAATATTATTTTTATGGAAGTTATCTACTTCCGCATCTAATGAAATTATATTTAAACCACCTTGATAATCAGGTAGAGGATAATATTTCATACCTGGTCTATAATTGTGGAAATAATAAATTTGTGAGGGTGAACTTCTATCTAATCTGTTAAATCTTGGAATATAAACCAAATCTTCATCTTTAATTCTTAATCTACCTTTATTGTTAAATTCTGATGAAATATAATATCCTGGTACAATTCCTCTTTCATTCATACGATGTGCTCTGACGTATGAGAAATCAATGTGATATACATCTGTAATTTTGGTTCTATCGTTTGACCAAATTACTTCTAAGGCAAAACCACCGAAAAGTGTTCTATCTAAAGCAACTTTCTTAAATACATCATTCCAAGATTCACCATCTCTGTTTGCTATTTCTAATACTTCTTCGTTTGTGGTTGTAATACCGTTACCAACTATACCATCAACAATCGCATTGATTGCAGTTGCGTTAATTGAGGATTTGTTATAAAGTTCAATAACATAGTTAGGGAAATCATTCATATCCCCATAATAAACTACCTTACCTTTATCATCCTCAAATACCTTTACAGATGGGTAATAATAATTCCCATACTTCGGTATAATTGTCATTTTATGTTTATTTAGTTTTTTTTCCATTATTATCCTTGGTAAATCTTAAGTACCGCATCTTCATTTGGACTCACATATACAATTTCTTGTGATGCTGAACCTGTTAATAAATTAATGACCTCACTATCACTAATATATTGTTTTAAAATTGGTTCAACTGAACCAGATATAAATGCTATATCACTATATTTTAGAACACCTGTGTTTTTTATGGTTTCTGCATTTATACTACTATTCCATGGAAAATTAGCTGTGTTCCATTTATAAGTAGTAGTTCCCCAAACTTCTTGTTTTGGTTCATCACCATAATATACTTCTAAATCATAAGTTGTTCCAGGTTGTAAATCAACTAATCCATTAGGATAAGAATTTGAACCTGTAATTTTGAAACCTAATGTAATCCATCTTGGATTATTTGGGTTTGTGAAAGTTCCCTTTGTAATCAAAGTAGAACCAGTATCATTTGCCATTGTTTGGTACATCAGAATGGAAAATACTTTTCCACTTTCTAATGAACTTGTTACTAAAGGAGTATCCGTTTCCTTTTGGAAAGTAATTTTATTTTCTTGATTATCTTTTAAATAAATCATATTACTCCTTAGTTAAATAGGATTTAGGGGGTGTTTCCACCCCCCTTATCCAAATTATTATTGAGAGATTGTTATACCTGACAATACTGAACTTAAATCTGTTCCAGTGATGATATCAGCTGGATTAGGTTCTTGTGCAGTGAAAGTCAAAGTATAAGAATTCGCATCTCCAATCGCGGTTCCCGTCTGACCTTGTCCTCCGTTTAACTGAGCACCATACACTCGTCCAACATAAAGGTACTTAGAACCTGATTGGTTGTTGTTAGTTTCAACAACCATTTTTAAATCAGGATTCTGAGCAAGAATCTTCATTTGGTTACGAATATTAGTTTGCAGTTTTAAGAAAACAGCATTAACAGTAGCTTCATAGAAGACTGTTCCATTTTCAGTTGAACCATTAATGGTTTCTGTGAAATCAGAAGTTCCTCTAGTTAAGTCAAACTGATAAAATACACCTGAACCAGTAATTCCTGAAATTTCGTTAGAAGCTTCAGTAATTGTGGTTACAGATCCAGACAGGATATACAACGCTTTAATACCTCCCGCATTATCGCGGCATCCGAGACTGTGTCCCGCAGTTATATCACATGACATTTTATATCCTCCTTTTTAGTTATCAGTTAATATTAAGCTAAGTTGTTAGTTACCCAGAATTCAGGGTATGCAACTTGGACTCCGAGTTTTGTCACGATACGGTGCTTCAGTTTATCTGAGTTGATATCGTAAAATAATTGGAAGTTATCCAAATCAGAAACCAAATCAGTACCTACAACGATATGACGAGCTGGACCAGTTACGATTCTGTTAGAACCTGCTAAACCAACTGTACCTACAATTGTAAGGTTAGTGAATGGGTGTTTCATTGACATCAATGAACCTCTGTTCTCTACTGATGCAGGGTCAAACCAGAAGTTGTTCTGAGTTCTTAACCATACAATGTATTTACGGAAGTTTGCAATTGACATGAATGTTGTTAAGTCATCTCTATCTTGTACATCTACTGCAAGAGCTTCAACTTGTCCATCAACGATATCACCGATGTTTGTTGAAGTTGGAGCTGAAGATGATACGAAAGTAGCACCTGAGCCAGAAGCCAATAGAATGTTAAGACCGTTGATACAGTCACCTGAACCTGAAGCTGCTGTCCATAAGAAGATATCATTTTTCTTTTGGAAGTTAGCTACTAACTGAGAAGCATATTCTTCAGCGAATGCATAAGTTTCTGGATAAGAACCAGCTGGGCCTAAAAGACCGATGTATTTCTTATCTAAATCACGAAGACAAAGTCCATCGTGTGAAGAACGCTGACATACTTCTAAGTCACGTTGTGTATAAGTTACTGAACCAGACTCGGTAGATACACATCCGAATCCATCTTGAATTACAAGGTCAATTTCTTGTAAGTTTAGGGGTTCTTTATATTTTATCCCCTCGCGTACCGTTACATATTCTGCAGTTGAACCAGCAATAACAGATTTTACAAGTAATTCACCTGCAAGTTCGTTATTGAAATCAGCCAATGCAGCAACATTAAATCCTGCCATGATTATTTCTCCTTTGAATTATTTTTTACGAGCTTTCAGAATTCTTTCGAATTGAGCTTTCTTTTCCTCATTGCGAGGTTCGAAAGTTAAATCTACTTTTGCTGAACGTCCGTAAGATTGTTTTTTGTTAGTAATTGTTTTTTCTGCAGCTGGTTGAGCACCAAACTCTTCCTTAACCGCATTGATTTGGGTTGTAAACTCTTCTTTTAAAGATTCCATTTGAGTTTTAAATTCAGATGAAAGAGCTTTAATGAGTTCTTCATGAATAGAAAGAGTTTCTTCAGACATATCTTCTTCGATACCTTCTTCGTACTCTTTATCTTCATCTTCTGCTTCCACTTCAACTTCTTCTGCTATAATTTCAGTGATTGAACCACCTTCCGTGCGAATGGAGACACCTCCCTCCAACGCGTGTTCACCATCTGGAGCTGGTACATTACCATCTGGTGTTACAACGAAAATTGGTAAACCAACTGCAAGTTCATCTCCCTCATAGACAAGGGTTAATTCGCCATCAGCTGATTTTATCTCACCAAAAGTTTGTTCAGTAGTTTCTTCTACTGTCTCTTCAGACACAGTTTCTTCTACTGCTGGAGCATCTACAAGATTGAAGTGTTTTTTAACTAATTGTCTTAGTTCTTCTTTGTTCATTTTTGACTCCTATTTTGGTTTTTAAATTAGTGATTAGAACGAACCTACCTTTGCCTTTGAATCTACAACTACTAACGTCTCTCCATTAGTCAACTTATATCTTCCATCAGGCATAATAGCTTTTCGCTCACCATCTTCTAGTATGAAAACTACCAAGGTTTCGTGGTCTATTACGATTTCAGTTCCACCTTCAGTAGTTCTGTAATAGAATTTATGTTTACTTGCATTGATAATTTTATCTGCGAAGTAACCTTCAACAGAATAACCTTTCACAAGGCCAGTTTTAACATAGTTATTCCATACATTCTTATTACGTACTTTCATGATACCCATCCAAGTTCCTTTAGGGTATTGTTTTCCTGTCAGTACGTATGATTTATCTTTTTCTGAATCATCAACTAACCAAGATTCCACAAGGGTAATATCATCTAACTTAGAACCATCTGCGTGTTCATAGTTGACATTATCTTGGTATTTGTTTTCCATATATTTGTAGGCGATAGATTCGATAGTATCTTCTGAAAAATACACGAAATAATCACCGTTGATATCATCATATCGATAAATTAATTTCTTTGGTACCATTAAAGGCCCAACCAATAATTGTTTTTCTTTACTTTGTTCTGCAAAGTTTGAAGTAATTACACCTGCTGTTTGTGCTACACTTTTACCGTTTGGATTACGGTTCATGGTTGGTATTGGATTTACTGATGTTGCTTCATCTTCTGATTGCTCAAATTGAGTTATCTCTTTACCATCATCAGCTTTCCACTTTCTTAATCTTGTCCAATAATGTCTACATCCATAAGAACCTTTGTAAGTAAAGATATCATAGATACCGAATTCAGAATTCTCACCTTGAATGGTAAGTTTGTTGATATCTTCTTTACGATAAATTAAATCTTTATCTAACATTCTTTTACAGAAGGTTCTATTCTTAGAATCTCTTGGACCTGTATATTGGTATCTTATTTGAAATTTACCATAATCTTCAAGACTGGAAAGATTGGGTTTAGAAGATATTGCGAACTGTTGTTCATCTTCTACAATAACCCAACCTTGTTTTTCCAAATCTTTCCTACTCTCTCCTACCTCAAATAATTTATTGAGTATCTTCTCTTGAGTTTCTATTGGTAAATCACTTATATTCTTTCTCTCATCAACGATGTCTTCTAACACGAGGTTTAGTATCTCTTCATCGAGATAATCTCTTATAACCTCAATATGCCCATCCATATAGGATACATCGTGTTCCATTCCGAGTAGTTCATCGATTTCTTTCATCAAATCATAGAAATCATCAAGTAAAACTTGTGCTTCACCTAATTGTTCTAATTCTGCTACTTTATTTTCGAGAACTTCTGCTTCTAATTTAAAAATATTATCTGCAATCTGTGCAGCTGAACGAATCATTCCCGCAGTATCTTCATCAGGGTTCATTTCCATTAAATGAGTAAAGGTTGCAACTGCACCTGGACAGATGTAAAAGTATTCAGTTTGATAACCTAATACATCTAATTCAAATTGGAATGATTGTTTTTCTTTTCTGATTTGTTCTAATTTTCTTTGTGCCCATTCGATACCTTCATCACCACCCCAAGCATCCCACATCAGTTTACCACATCCTTCACCGTAAGGTGTATCTGAATTTTGTCTGTGTCTTTCAAATGCGGCCATTCTTGCAATAGTACCTTCTGAAATGGGTTCACCTTTGGCCAATTGGTTCGCACGTGCCTTACCCACGGCGGTACCGCAATCACCCCATCCATTTTCTTCTGCCCAATTTAATGCTCTTTGTGCATTTTCTTGTGCTGCCTTGGGATAGTCAGCATATGATTCGAATTTATGAGAGGAAAAATAATAGAAATTTTCTTCGTGTGCTGGATTTTCAACCAATGCCACAAAATCCACACCACTTTCTAAGTCTTCTTCGTTTATTTCTAATTTAATAATTCGAGGTGATTTCATACTATATAATATACAAAATTAACTTTTGGTTAATTATGATACAGTTCTACGAGAGTTAATCTTAGCCTCAGCTTCTTGTGAAGTATTAACATCACCTGTGGTAACATAAGCACGTATTGTTCCTTGTCCTTTAAACGTTGCCTCTGCAATATCAATTTGATTGACTCCTTGTGTTGCTGGATTAATTCCGTTTGTTGTGTTTTGAGGAGTACGAACACTTGGTATAGAAGGTGCGGGTGCACCTGCACCTCCTTTATTCGGTGCACCAGGAACCTTAGTAGATATAATCTTTTTCACATTTAATAAACCTGCAAGAATTACAGTACCTGCTGCAATTGCACCAAATGGAGGTGGATAGGTTGCGAGTGCTTTGGTTGCACCCGCGTAAGTATCAATCGTTGCTTGAGCAACTGCAAGTGCTTTACCTGCTGCGGTGTTCTTACCTATTGCTTCTGCAACAGTTCCTAACGCATTAGATATAATACCTAATTTTGCTTCTTGTTGTGCTTGTTCAATCTGTAATCTTGCTGCAGCAGTTTCTTTATCAAATGCAACTAAGGCTTGATTAGTTGCTTTATTTGCAGCTAATTCTTCTCTTTGTAATTCTCTTTGTTTATCGAAAAGAGCAAGTTCATCTTCGAAGGTAATTGCATTGAGTTGTTTTCTTAAATTAAAATCAGCTAATAGATACTCAAGTTCTTCTGTTCTTTTTGCAGATTGTTCTTCTAATAATTTCTGAGCATCTTCTTCATCTTTTTGTTTTTTCTCAAGAGCCTGTTGTTCTTCTACTTCTTTTAATTTAGTATTGTAATTTTCTAATGCCTGAAGTTTGATTTGATTTTTAAGTTCTTCATTTACCTTTAACGCATCAATTTCTTTAAATTGTCTTTCTAATTGTAGGGCTAATCTATCTTCTTCAAATACTGCTTCTAAATCTCGTTTCTCATCTTCGTATTTTTGTAATAATCCTTTTGCCTTTTCATTATCAGCTTTTATTTCATCTTGTCTTTTTTGTAATTCAGCTTTGAGTTTATCAGTTTTTTCTTTTTCTCTCTTCGCATACTCATCAGCTTCTTGTTTTTTTATACCAGCCTCAAATGCTGCAAGATTTGCAATTGCATCTTTTCTTTCTTGAGATTCTTCTTCAGTTAGTTCAATAAGTTTTTTAAGTTTCTCTCTTTCAAGTTCAACAGTATCTTCTCCTGCTGCCTTTCTTACCTTTAACTCATTATCTATATCTTTTATTCGTTGGTCTGTTGCTTCTTTAAATTTCTTTGCAGCTTGTTCTTCATCTGTTGCAACTAAACCAATGGCTTGACCTATTGCTTTAAAGAATCCAACTGTTTTTTGTAAAATATTGTTAAGTGGTTCAATAGATTTGATTACTGATTTAATTTTATCGTTAAATAAAACAAATCCTGCAACTACTAAACCGATTGCAGTTACTATTAATCCTATGGGGTTTGCTCTTAATACTGCATTAAATGCTTGTTGTGCTACAGTTGCAATCTTAGTTGGACCAGGTAATTTACCAATAAATTGTGATAATTGACTTACCCCTTCACTTACATCCTTTAATCCAATACCGAATGCAATGGCTGATGCTGCCTTTTCTTCAAATTCACCAAACTTTTCTGATTCTATACCAAGTAAACCTAATGCACCAACTGTTGCTTGGGTAGAACCTGCAAGAGTTTTAATTGCACCATCTAAACCTCTGATTTTATCTTCACCAGTAATACCTTCAATTTGTTTGTTGATATTACCAATCTCTTTATTTAAACCTTGTGCAGATTTACTTAAATCATCAAAAGCTTCACTACCTGGTTCAACTTCTTTTAATTGTTTGTTAATATTATCTAATGCAGACTCTAACTCTCCAAGTGTCTTTGCAGAATTAGCATCATCAATCAGAATTTTATATTCAATAGTTTTTTGAGCCATATACTACATTATATTTTTTTTACTTAAATGGTATAAATGAACCAAAATATATAAATGTATATTATAGAATAGATGAGTAGTACCTTTCATTTATTTTCTCATCTTTTATACAGAGGAATAGTCCTAAAGATTACCCAATTCCCTCAGCAGGGCTATTCCTCTTTTTTTTTGTTAAATTTTGTTAATTTTTTTACGTTTTCTGATTTACTTAATATTTATTGTTATAAACGGGTAATCTTTAAACTATAATCAATAAAACACCAGCTCACATAACTCCCTCCGAGAGTTTTTGGAACAACACCCTTGTATCGTGATTAGTTATGTGTCAAATGAAGGTAGGTCACCGTTGGAAATACGGAAGTAATTAAGTGAAACCTATCAGGTGGGAATTACAATGTTTAATATACTAAGAGGAATATTAAAGTTGTAATTGTAGGGGCAATCCTACTTGTGACTCATTGGAAAGTTCACAACCTAACCGTAGAGGAGTAATAACCCTCTAAGGGTGGGTTGTGTCCTCTTGGAAAGATATAAAACTAAGCTACTAAGCTATTTAAATTATAAGTTATGAAAACTTGGAAATACTTAACTAATGAAGATTATCATAGTTGGATAAAAAAGATTAATAACCCGTCACTTAAATGGAAATTAATTTCTCAGTATAGAAGTGGTAGACCTTTACTTTATACTGCTTATCTTAAACTTTTATCTAACCACTTAAAGAAATAATATATAATAAGATATAAAATATACTCATATATGGCATCAATAGTATCTGTTACTAAAAGAAAAGGGGAAGATTTCAATAAATTACTTGCAAGATTCAAAAAGAAAGTAAAAGAATCAGAACATTTGTTAGAATTACGTAAAAGAAAAGAATACATCAAACCTTCTCGTAAGAAATATATTCAAAGACAAGAAGCAATTAGAGCACAAAAACTGTTACAAAAACAATTAGATTACCAAGATGGAAAAATCAAATCAATGGGACCCTGAGTACTCCTACAAAGAAAATCAGCACTATAAAAACTTTAGTGATTCAAAAGAAGAAATAAAATCTAAATATCCTTCAGAAATTTTCAATAATATTGCAGCTTATGGTAGGGGTAAATCACAAGATTTAATGTTGGAACAATATCTTTCAGGTAATCATAGAGAATTACATAAGCAATATCTTAGAGAACTTGCTGATTTAATTTTTGAACCTAATGGTGCATTTCAGCACTTAACTTGGGATATGATATCAGAAGTTGAAAAGATAGAGATGGAAAGAAAAGCAAGAGGAAGGTTAAAAAGACAAGTTGATGTTTTTTAACTCATCACTTTAAGATACTCTCTCCAATTGCACTTGATAATTTGAAAATCATTTGGATTTTCAATATACAAGATATCAAATATCTTCTCATCAGACCCGATATATTTCAAGTGTAACGAACGATTGATAATATTGTATATCTTGATACCAATTTCTTGAATACGTTCTTTAGGAACGATAAATGAACCTCCTTGAATGAATCTCATCTGTGATAAAGAGTGGTGTTCAATATCGTGAATAGAAATATTCTCATGATGTGAAAAGAAAATTGGCTTATCACCGATTTTATGAGTTGGAAATGGTTTGTTAACCGATTGAATATCTTCTCGATAACAAGCAGCATCAGTCCAGATATAATGAGTACCATTTATTAATTCACTACCTTCTTTTAACCACCATATCTTATTGAACATCATAATATTGTACCAAGGTTCTAACATCTCTGGCACTTGAAACTGAATTTTGTTTTTAAACTCTTCAGATTTCATTAAATCATTCAATGCTTCGTAATGTAACTTTGCTGCAGTACATTCTTCTTTAGTAGAAATAACAATCTTGGTTTCATCAGAATATTTACTTCTCATCTCTCGAATTTTATCTTCAAATTTCTTTTCTGTGAAGATTACCATAGGTGATTGAATAGCAAGAGTTCTTTCCATCCAATCTAAGTACCCACCATACGATTGTGTATGGTGAGTCCACTTATCTCTACCAATATCAAAGAGTGCAGTAATAATAACTGGTTTTATATCCAATTCCATTCTATCTTTTGATGTTTGTGTTTTATATTAATTTCATCAACGTTAAAATAATCAGAAGTACCATCTTTCTTAAAAAGAGAACCAAGAGTATGTCCGTATCCATTTAAGATAGTAGGAACCCAACCTTCTGAGTAACCCCATTTACCTGCAAGATTATTTTGTGTAATATTCCAAAGGGTGTTTAACGCATTGTGTGAAATTCTAACTACTGGAAAGAATGAACCATACCATTGGAAAATCCAAAATGGTAAATGGTCTCCCTCACCAGGAAATCTTTCAAACCACATATGTTGTGATGTAGTATCTGCATCTAAAGTTGGTAGGTGTTTTTTATAATCTTCTTTTTGAAAAACAAACCAAGAAATAAAATCTTCTTTTTTATCATCAAAAGAATTAATAAATCCTTTCCAATTATCACAAGTTACATCATCATCAAAGAACCAATAATAATCATAATCTTTATCTCTATTAGCAAAATAATGTAACATTCTAAAATGTGGATAAAACCAAATTAAATTACGATTGCCAAAAGAATTCCAATAATGTCTTGGTGATGGTTTATCTGGACCTGTATAACCAATGGTTTTTTTCATTTCTTCTTCGGTATAATGTAAATTTTTAAAATTATCTTTTACACCATTCTGAGAATGATACAACCAAATAAAATCATCATGAAAATCTTTCCAATGATGTTGCCATCCGTGATGGGTATCATCACACGTTGATACAATAAATTTATTTAACATATCTCTCCGTTAATTTTTGATTCCAATCAGGTATTCTATTGAATTGATGTACAATATCAAACATTTTACCTTGACCATTGATAATAACTCCGTTTACTTCTTGGGCTTCACCCCATCTTTCTTGATAATGCCGTTTAAATCCCCATGCTTCATAAAAATCAGTAGGACCACCAACCGCACAATGTAAAACCCAATTAGATTTTGGATTTAACAATTGTATTTTCCATAGAGGTTGTTCGTTTAAGATAATGTTTAATGCTGCCTGGTCTCTAATATCATGTCCTTTTTCACCACTCATCGTAATGGTTTCCATTTCTTTAAGTAGTTCAACTAACTTATCTCGTTTACCACCCATGACACCTGAACAATAAATTAATTCATTTCTTACTAATTCTACTTTATCAGGATAAGATTTCTGCATTACATCTAAGTTCCAAGGTTCTTCAGAATGGTAAATTCCTTCGGTACCAATAGTTAAATCCCAACCTTTTAGTGTAATAGTAGAGAATGGGTCATTTTGAAACATAACATCAAATACATCAGTAACAAGTGCGTAATCCCAATCTAATTTTTCTAAGGTTTGTATCTGATATTTTAACCTTACATTGTTTACAGTTTCATCTAACTCTAACCAATAGGGTGCTGTAGTGATTCCCATCGTGTGTAAGAGGTTCAATTCATTTAAGGTAGGGTTGAGTACCACTAAACAAACATCACCCTTTGAAACTTCTTTAAATGAGTTTGACCAAACTTTAATTTTATCAATATTTGTTAACACATTGTTAACACATCCAATTAATCCTTTTTTCATATAAATCCTTCTATTTTATCTACCCAACCTTTTGATTTAGAATACGGCCAGACAATCCACTTGTGTGGTTTAGGACCTGTATATTCTTCCCATATAGTAATATGGGGCTGGTTAAGTATGGTAACGTTCTGTTCATCTCTACGGTGTAATGCTACACCGTTTTTATCTTCGTAAATAACTGCAAACCAATCGTAATCATCGTGAGTTAATCTATCGAAAGTAAATTCGATTGGATGTCTAAAAACAGTATTAAACGGTTCATCTGATTTTTTAGGTTCTCCATTTTCTCTAATAGATAACTGAAAACTTCTATTACTAAAACGAATTCCCATTTCTTCTTCCCAATCTTGTAAAGTTCTAATTGGGCCAAAGCCATATTCACCCCACTCTATATCTGCAGTTTCACCATCTACTCCTAACAGATAACGATTTCTTTGGTGTGATTTGTTATTTCTATCTACCCAAGTTGCATCATCATCCCATTGTTTGGTTCTACCTTTTCTTGTGTACTCGTGCCATGCAATAACTTTATGTGGATGAAAGATATCATAACCCCAAGTATATGCACGAACTGCAATAGAAATTTCTTCACCATGAAAATAATAATTTGGGTCATGTGGAACTTCTTTACAAAATTGACCAAGAGTAAATGCAAAGTGTGCTGAATAAAACCTACCTCTCTTTGGTTTGTCATTATTTTCCATGTAGTAAGGTAAGAAAAATACTGCACCTTCTGGAATAATTCTATCGAATGCCATACCCCACGGTGTGTTTACTCTACTTTGTGGGTCATTAGAAGGGTCAAAAGAAGGAATGTAAGAGGTGATAAGTGGTTTATCCCATCCCTCCTCTTGTAACCCTTTAAACATTTGAATTAATTCAGTATCCCATCCTTCAACAAATCTGTGGTGTGAATCTAATTGTAAAGTATAATCTTCACCATCATACTTTTGTTGAATTTGATTTCTTGCCCAACACGCACCTTGTGCCTCTTTGTAAGGAATGGGTATAATTGTAAATCTACACTTCTGTTGTAACTCTTCAGATATTACATCCCATTCATCTTCTTCTGAAAACTGATGTGCTATACAAATGTGTAGATTTTGTGGATTATCCGCTTTATCTAATAAATCTTCAAGTGTAGGAACCAACTGTGGGTCTCTATAACTTGCAATTTGAATAAAAATTGTATTCATTACCTTTCATTTAGTGTTCTATATAATAATATATAAAACTCATGATTGGTTATTGACAAGCTCCAGATGGTCCAGTATAAAAACCAGAAATAGCACCACCCGATGGGAATGGACTAGTTCTTGAACAAATTGTTTTACTTGGCTCAGAACAACTTACAGTTGTTGTAGCAGGCATACCAGTTTGACAATTTGTATATGTCCATGTAGTTGTAAGTCCTGTAGGACAAATATCTGTATCAAAAAATACTGTATAATTACTACAATTTGGTGTAGGTGATGGTGTTGGACTAATCGTAGGCGTGGGTGAAATTGTTGGTGTTGGAGTCGGACCAGGTACAACATCATATACAGCTGCTTCTGTTAAATATATATCAGAAATTTCTTGACCAGTTAAAACTCTTCTATACATTCTTGCAATACCCATTGTAATATTACCTCTCTGTGGAGTTGCACTATTATAAGGTAAAGTATTTATTGAGAATACTCCGGTGTCATCAAAATCAGACCATCCATTAAATCCAGCAGATGTACCTTGATATACCAATGCACCATTTATATAAAAAGTAAAATCACCTTGATTTCCTGGACCAGTTGAGGTTGGTTGTGCAGTAACTGCAACATGATACCAATTACCTACGGTCATAGTATGTTTGGTGGTAGTTTTAGTTTCATTACTTTTCCAAGTTGAATAAACTTTATTAGTTCCAACTTCTGCATTAATTAACCAGATATCATTATCAGTATTACCAAGTCGTGACCAACCAACCAAAGTTGCATCAGTTCCTGTAACTGAACTATCTAATCTTACCCAAGTTTCGATAGTACCACCCACATTACTAAAATCAGTACCACCTTCTGTTGTACTAAATCTTGCTGATTGATTAGTATTTAATGCCCATCCTTTATACGGAACTTTAGTTGCCTCACTACCTGTTAGAATTAATGCTGCTCCTAAGACACCTTGTTCATTATACCAATATTGGTCATCGTATTTGTATCCATTATAACCCCAAGTTCTCGCCAAATTACTTGTAACAACTAAGGTTGGAGTTGGTGTTGGTGAAACCGTAGGGCTTGGTGTTGGTGAAATTGTTGGTGTTGGGGTTGGTGATGGACCAGGGAATACAAATCTTTGATAACAGAATGCATCAGGTGAATTAATTACACCATAAAGTGGATATGAATTATCAACTTGAACTACAACTTCTAAACCATCATAGAACCAAAATACAGATGCATTAAAAGTATTATATAAAGTACAGACTAAAGTACCATCTGAACCATATACATAAATTCTATCTGCACTCATTCCATATACTTGATTTTGAAGTGGTGAACTTACACCCGTCATCAAAGTTACAAGATTTCTTGCTAAGTTAGCATTACCACTACCTTGCCAGATTGCTTTAAATACTCCATTTCCTCCACCAGAAATTGAAATATCATGTGTACCAAATCCACAAGTACCTACTTGAGTAGGAGTTGGTGTTGGAGTTGGACCAGGAGTGGTTGGAGTTGGTGTAGGAGTAGGGCATAAACCTACTGAATAAATTTCATAAGAGAATGGCCCATCAAGTCTTATAGGTGTAGTTTGACTACAAACATAAATTTCAGAATCTGGTGTTACTACAAGTTGTTCAGGAGTACCTGTTGAACAGTTAGTATATTCAACTGTTAATAATTCATCAAAACTTCTGTTAGCAACCAAGAACTCTAAACAAACTTGAGTACTCGTAGGAGTTGGTGTAGGCCCAGCAGTTGGGGTTGGGGTTGGGGTAGTACACTCTCTATCATCAGTAACATTACCATTATTATCAACTAAAATTGTTTTAGTTGGAGTACCTGTGGTAGCAGTAATTCCAAACCAAGTATTTCCACCTTGTAAACGAGTACCATTAGTATCAGTATAAATAACAGTACCATTACCTGCTCCAACTTGTGCAAATGCAGATTTATTAGAATAAAGAGTTGTATCACACGTATCACCACACGCCAGTGCAAATGTAGGATAACCACTTGTTGTTCTATCACCAACATCATAAATAGGTGGTGGTGTCGGTGTAGGACCAACTCCACAATTACCTGAACTTAATATTTCACCAAATTGGTCTACTTCAAACCAACTACCATTGCCAGTTTCACCTGAGATAGGTGCATAATAACCAGGGTCTGCTGGAGTACAACCTTGTGAATCTTCATATAATACACTACCAACAATTGGTATTTCAGTTACATAAACTGTTCTTTGAGTTCCACCAGAACAAGCAATACCTGAGTTTGAAACATCATATCCACAAATAATTGCTTCAATAATATTCTGACACGGTGTAGGTGTTGGAGTTGGGGTAACCAATGCAGTTTGAGTTGGTGTTGGTGTAGGGCCAAAAGTTGGACTTGGGGTAGGTGTGGCCGTTGGGATTATACCCGTGGGTGAAGGAGATGGTGTAGGAGTTGCAGTTGGAACTGGTGCACCAAAGGTAAACTCAGTTCCACACACACCTCTTGATTTTAATTTATAAATTGTTGCTTCATTACCAACAACAGCAATAAAAGTAGAACCTTGAGAGGGTAACAATAAAGGATTATCTACTGATGCAGTATAATTAATCCCATCGGTACCATAAAATAAATCATATAGAGGACCGGAATCGTTTTTCTCTGTTAAGGTTACTATAATACTTTTATTTGCCATCTCTTATCCTTTATAAACTTCCACTACAAGTTGCGCAATCACCATATACATCTTCTACCAAGAAGGTATATTCTTTTTGTGTTGTTTCTCTTAATATTGTATAACAAGCATCACCATCTGGGAAACCAACTCTAACTACATCACCAGTTGATAATGAACTTGATGCTGCAATCAAATCAGAGTTTGCAAATGGATACACACAAGAAAATCCTTCATAATAAATAACAGAATCTGTTAAAGAATCTACTTCAACACTAAATGTTGCGGGTGATGAGTATGGTCCCCATCCAGCAAAGATACTTGCATTTGCTGAACTAAATGAACCAGCAGATGCAGTGTAGAAAAATAAATTTGAAGGTGCAGTATCTGTTTCTACTATGCTACCATCACGTTTCCAATATATTCTGTTATTAGGTGATTCATTGAATTTAAATGTTTGACCAATTGGTGCTTTTAATTCAATTTCTAATGCATAGAAGCCAGAATCTGTAATTTCAGGTAATACCTGATTTGTTTTAAATGTAAATGAACCACTTTGTAAACTTGCTGTAGTTTCTAATAATTTAACACGTTTACTTGGGTCATTTCTTCTATAATACAAACTACCACTTTGGAAATTAACAAATCCATATATCGCAGGTTCTAAATTAATCGTCATCTCAATTTGTTTCGGCCCCAAAGTAGGTGTTGGCGTAGGTGATGGGGTGGGAGTTGGAGACGAAGTTGGCGTTGGCGAAATTGTTGGCGTAGGGGTAGGCGTATTCGTTGGGCCAGGAGTACTCGTTGGCGTAGGCGTAGGACTACTCGTGGGCGTGGGTGAAATTGTGGGTGATGGAGTTGGTCTTGGTGTAGGCGTTACCGTTCCTTGAACTGTAAAATCAAAATCACAATCTAATGAATATAATTGTGGGAATAAACGAATTAACTCTACTGTTGCAACATCATCTTGTGAAATGTTGAACCCTTTTATTTTATTAATACGATATCTTTGGTTCTTAATAAACACCTGGTCATTAAGTTTGATATCTTTATATTCTTCTTTATCAAATTTAATATCAAGAGTTACCTTGTGTGATTCATCCCAATAAATGGAATCAATATATGTTTTCCAATATTGTTCAAAATTAGTAATACCATTTGCAGGGTTAAAATTAGATGGAATTAATTTCGCGTAATCATTATTGAAATGTAAATCTAAAGTAGAATCTGCAACCGCAGGTAAATCAGATAAGTTACTAATAGTACTATAAGAATTAATCACAGTTTGTGCAGAACCAGCATTACCAATGTAAATAATAGTACCCGAAGGTAAAGTGTTATCTACTTTATATCCAATTCTTGGTTTAAATTTAAATGATTTTTGTTGTGAGTTTTCAAATTTGTATAAGTGTGGATATACAAAAGAAGAACCTACATTAATTTGTAATGAAGAACCACTTGTTTCAGAACCAAGAATAGTTGGTGCAAAGAATGAACCAATGGTTGAAGTACCTTGTGAAATATTATTCTCTGCAATAACTCGTTGTGTACCATACTGATAATTTGGAATAGATTCAATTGCTAATTTAGAAAATCTATCATTATCATCTTCGTTTTTAAATAATAATTCTTTTCTTTGTTCATCAATTGTATGGTTAATTGATTTACGAATCGCAGTATTCCATTTATCTGTCCAATCTTTTCTTTCACCATCTCTAATCCAATCAGCAAATGGTTCAATTTTGATTGCATTGGTTTCTGTATTGATTGGTGTTAAGATAAGGTTAAATTGTTCAATAAAACCTCTCATCACATCTAAGGATTTTGTTTGTGAATCCCATTGTTGTGAAAAATCTACATTAACTCCATCAAAAGTAATTGGAGCTTTAGTTACGTTAAAATAGTTATTGTAATTTAATACAGTAGTTTGAGCAGATGGACCACCATTAAGGTGTTCAACTTTTAATCGAGCATAAATTGGTACACCACCTGCGTATTGAAATTCATGAGATAAAGCTATATCAATAAACAAATCTCCACCAGGTTCACAATAAATTGTTGGTGAAAATGCTTGTATAAAAGAACCATACATTAGTTCTAAAGTAACCGTAACTTCTGAACTTGTATTTATCGTTGGATTTATAAAATATGCAGCTACATCAAACTTATAAGTTCCTGTTGAAGGAACTGTATATACATATGTACTTGTATTGTAGTTATCACCTGGGTCAGAAACTTCAAAATTAAATTGTAAGTTTGCATATTCCGTATCACCACTCGAAACCGTTGGAATAGATTGTTGTATTGTTTGTAAAACCGCAGCAGTATTTTGTACACCACTACCAACCCCTAATGTATCTTTTGGTTTTGGTAAAACATATAAGTTTTCAAATGCAGTTGAATTGATAAAATCAGATTCGTATCTATATCCTACTTGTTCAAAAATAGTATCAATTACATTCTTTGCTTTAATTGCAGGTAAAAACTGTTTTGGTTGCATTGGAGTTTGTGGGTCTCCAATTTGTCCTGCTGTTGTACCTAATTGAATTCTTGGTTGTGTTGGGAAAGTAGAATTTTCATCAGTACCATAATCTGCGATAGGATAAAATACTGCACCATCTAATAAATTATTATCCCAAGAATTTATAATATTGGTTGGAGTCAATGAATGACTATACGCTGACCAATCTGCTTCTGAAATTAATTTAGATTGAAGTAAATCTTTAAACTGTACTACTTTATCAGATAATTGACATTTGTAAACCGTATATCCTCTTTCATCTGTAATAACTTCTAACAGTTGAAATTGTCCGTTTAAGACGGTTTCTCCATTCAAGATGATATAACCATCGATTGAATTATAAAACGCCGGTATATCTTGTGCTCCTACCTCGTATGCGTGTTTAAAGAAACGGTTGTTATTCTTGGTACCAGGTAAATTAAAAGTTTGTGAACCAACACCAAAAAATTTACCAATTTTTTCATTCTCAATTGTAGAAATATCTAATCGCAATGGAACATTGTTATCTATGTCCAAATCATAGGTAACACCATTATAAACAACTCTAATTAGTATATCTGTCATTATTTAGAATATCTTTGATTTGAGTATTGGTATTCAAACAAGTATGTAAACACCTTCTGTGCCTTAATATTAGTATTATGGACATAAGATGAATTAGTAATAAGAATTGGAACAAACTTATTCCCTTCTTGTATATAAACTGATGGTGATTCAATCATCTCACTTAACCAACTTGCTTGTTCTTCTGTTAAAAAATCTGAAGAGATTTGGTACCTATCTTCTAATTGGATATTGTAGTAATCCCCTCCTCTTCTTAATATATTATATTGTGAAGTGGTTGAAGAATAATCTACAAATGGTTTAGTAATTTCTTGGCGAGTAATATTGGTAGTTCTTCTTTTTGGTAAATTGACACCATAAAAATCCCATACACCGAATTTATTGATGAACATAAAATTAACTCTGCCCCAATAACAATCTTCTACTACTTTAAAGTAATAATCTTTTTCGGTATCAATATTAATCACATAATAATCAGTAGTATCTAAAATAGATGAACTTACCAATCCATCAAAGTTCTTTAATCCTGCAGGTAAATAAGTTCCATTTGCATCTTGTATTCCATTTAAGTTTAGTGAACCAATATTGGAATTTGATGAGTTATAAAAATCAACTGATAAAGAACCAGTTACATAACTTCCTTTATATGCAATTAAACCGTAATCATTACGAGATACTTTTTTGTAATCTTTGGAAGGATTAGAAGTTTGAGTGTTAGGATAAGAAGATAAAAAGATATTATCAGAATAAACATCAGAAAAATTATATCCTACTCCATTGTTAATATCAATAGTACCACCCCACACTACTGCATCCGAACCACTAACTGCTGGGTCACCCGCAGAACCATTACCATCATAAACGGTGGTTGGTGATGTGGTTGAGGTTCCGTATTCTTCACCGAATCGAACTGAGAACGTTTGTAATCCACTACCATAATTTTGTGCACTACCGGTAGTAAAGATATCTGTTCTATACTCTAAATAATCATCTAAGATTCTTGCAGCATCAAATATTGCAGCACCATTTGGATTAGGATATTGTTTGATACGAGTTAATCTTGTAGAACCACTTACAATATCCATAACATACTGAAATTGGAATTGACCAGGTGAATCAGAACTTACTCCGTAGAGTAAATTTGTTTTAGTTACATTGGGATATGTGGGTTGTTGATTAATAGTTATCATACCGTTGCTCCATTCTTTATAAATATCTGAATAATTTCATTGTTAATATCTTCAACACCAGCATCTGCAAGTGGTTCCATAAATTGTTCAACTACTTTATCTACTGAACCTTGAATGAATGGACGAGGTCTAAAACCTTTCTGTGCAATAGATTTACGAACAGGAAAAGGAAGAGGACCACCAATTACTGAAGACCTAAATTGACCTGGGTCATACAATGATTCTGGATTAGCAGGTTGTTTAATTTTTAAACCACTAACACCAGTATCTTGGTACAAACCATAATCATTCATAACAATAATGAACTTTTGGTTTTGTTCATCTAATCTTACACTTACTGAACGGCCAAGTTCACCTGTCTTAAGTAATTTCTGAGATATAATACCATCAACAAGAGCTTCTTCTAATCTTCTTGCAGCATCTCTCAACACTTCTAATTTTGCTTCGTTATTCATTATGTTGGTATGTTACAATAAGTTATTCCTGATGCTGTGGAACTTAAATTAATTGTTGAAACCCAACCACTTGCCTTTTCACCAAATGCTTCAATAAGTGGAACTATATTCACCATCTCAATATCAAAATCATATTGAACCGGACCATCTAATATATATGAATATACATCATAGATTCCTTGTTCGGTATTGGATAAAGAAATTCTTCTATCCTCATCAGATAATCTTGGAATATCTAATGAATACAATTCAAAAGTTAAAGTTCTTACTCTACCATCATTACCAGAAAGACCAGAAGAAGATAAAGGTCTCATAAACAATGTAGGATATCCACGATTAACAACCGCATCTAAATTATCAATAGAACCATGACCAAATGATTTATAATAAACGTTTTGGGTTACTGCTAATTCGAATAAATTTACTATTTCTTGATAATTAATCATTTATCTTCTCCATTGCATTTGTTGTAATCTTTTTCTTTCTTCTCGTTCTTTTTCTTTGTTAATCTCATCTTCTAAACTCATCCAATTTAAAATGGTAATGATGTTTACTTTGGTTACTTTTTTTTCTCCTGTTAAACGAAGAATCCCTCCGTCTTTTGCGAGGTAATATAAGGTGTAAAACCATCCATAATGTTGAGCAATTGATTTACTTGTTTCTTCTCCATCTCCGTCATCTTCTTCAAGTTTTTGCGGAAATAAGTTTGTAAATCTTTTGAATATATTTCCCCTACTGATAAAAAAAAATTATATGCTCCCAATGCTATAGATAGTGGTAAATCTTTAAACATCTGCGAACGTATATCTCTTTTTTCTGTATCGTATTCTTCTATTGTATAGTATTTAAAAAGATTTTCAGATTCTCCTATCACATACTTGATATTATTCATTAACTTCCATTTAAACCCATCGAAAGATTCTTTAACAATAGGTCTATAAAGGATTGCAATAATTTCATGTAATGCAGGTGTTCCTTTATCTAATCTACTTTCTAAATCAACAAATTCACCACCACTCATTTTACTAAATGGTTGAAATCCATATAAAGTGCCATTCCATTCAAAGATTGGTAAAAATATTGGATTAATGTTACTTACTCTATCATTTAAATCTTTATAAATTTTAACAATAGAATCTAATGGCCAGTTTTTTATTTCTTGTTCATCATAATCTGTAATTGCACTAACAATTCTAATTATTTTTTGACTTTCTGTCAAGTGTTCAAGATTACCAAAATTTTGATATTGGCCTAATGTTAAATCAGATTTTACTTGTATTTTAATTTCTTTTCCCATATTATATTATATTTTTTTTGTCCATTTGGTATAAATGACATAAAAAAACCCTCAAAGTTGAGGGTTTGGGTTGGGGTTATGAAAATTTATTTATACAAAACCAATTGTAATTACACTTCATTTGTGTTGTAACTGATTGTAGTATATCAGTAGAACCATTACTTGCATTACTTTGAGTAATTCTTACATCATTACCAAATCCATCATTACAAGCAGTTTGTATCCAATAATCAGCAGTAAATGTATCTGGACCTGTTTGGTCATAGTTAATAGATAATATACAAGGTAAATCTTGTTCATGAGACCAATCGGTAGAATGAAGCGGAGTCTCTAACCAAGCTCTAACACTACGAACCATATCAGGTTGTCCATGAAAAGGTTGGTGTGACTCTACAATCCAACCATTTTTTCTTAATACCATTTTGATTTGTTCAATCTTAGCATTGTAAAAGTTGTTGTCAGTTTGGGTATTGTCTTCTTTATACTCTACCCATTTGTTTAATTCTTTGTTTAGAAACTTTTTTGTCATCTTTTATGTTTTAATGTTTAACTTTTATTACTCTACTAATATACAAAATTATTTTGATATATCCAAATTATTTTTAAATTATTTTTAAATTTTTTTCAAACGTATATCCGTTGTATTGTGCAAACACTCCTCTGAGTGCTCTTGAAATGTTTCCTTTATCTAGATTTAATTGTCTGGCACATTCTGAAATTGATTCCCATGTACCAATAAATTTATTATCCTTATAGACATTAATTGGATGAGATGGTGTATGACCCATTATTTTTCTACTTTTATTTCCAAGTTTACAAACTTCTAAACTCCAACCTTTCATCAGATTTTCATAAGATACATAATAAGGTGAATCATCTACTTCATATCCATATTGTTTTTGCAGTTCTTGTTCTCTATCTGATGCAGTGTAGATACAATCATGAGTTTCTAATATCTCAAAGTTTTTATAACCATGAGTTTGTCTTACTCTTCTTTTTGGA
>Ga0099848_1000255_pt1 | contig 24003 bp, 25 predicted proteins | sample CB_VirMetaG_3_FD_78179 | JGI IMG/M metagenome (GOLD analysis project Ga0099848, IMG submission 78179) | Freshwater to marine saline gradient viral communities from Chesapeake Bay - CB_1508_1S Viral MetaG | ecosystem: Environmental > Aquatic > Marine > Coastal | place: USA: Chesapeake Bay...
CAAGATTTTATTGACCTTGGGGTTTATAAGTTTGGTTTTAGTGATTATTTAGTAAAAAAAATTGTTAATAATATGCCAAAAGAATTTTACACAGAGTATGGCAATTTTATAAAATTAACAACTGCATTAAAAACATTAGATAAAAAAGAAATTTGGCAAGAAATGGCAAACAAACATGTAGATAAAAAACACCTACAACCACAAAGTAGTTGGCACATAGTGGATGGTGGTATGTGGGATGGTATTGTAGATCATAACAAATTATTTATGGTCAACCACATATTATTAAATACAAAAATTAAAAATGCAAGGTGTATGTTAGATTATTACAAATATAAACCATTACCAAATGACAATAATTATAAACCAAATAAAATTGTAGATAGTAAAAAATTAGGTTATAATTTTTTTACAGAAAACCAAGGCAATTGTATTGTAAAAAGTGATACAGGCACAGGTAAAACAACAAGTTTTAAACATCTAGTAGAAAATAAACAACCATTTATTAGTATTGTAAGTAGGGTAAGTTTAGGTGTAGAACAAGTAAGAGTTTTTAAAGAACATGGCATAAGTGTTTATTGGCACGAAGACATAACTCAAGAAATTAAAGAGGGGCACGGGTTTTGGGGTATGTATGAAGGTGACAACATAGTAATTACAGTAGATAGTTTAATAAAATTAAGTAATTGGGATAGATTTAAAAACTATACTATTTACCTTGACGAGTTTAACAGTTTAGTAGAACATTTAATAACATCACCTACACTACAAAAAACAAGGGTGGCAGTTTATAACCAATTATTATTTATGTTAAATAATTGTAATAGATTTATTGGCACAGATGCAGATATAAATGACATTAGTTTAAGATATTTAGAGGGCAACGACCTTAAATTTAATTACATTATTAACGAATATAAACACAATACAGGTATAGAAGCACATGAGGTATTTAGTTTTAACAAGTTTATTAAGGCAGTAAATAAAGAATCAGAAGGCAACAACAAATGGTTAATTTGTTGCGACAGTAAAACACAAAGCGAGGTTATAGCACATATTAACGCAAGCACAGATTATTTATTAATTACAAGTGATGGTTGGTTAGATAGTAAAACCAATAAATTTATTAAGGGTTATAAAAGTTTAGATGCACACGATAGAATAATATATAGTCCCGCAGTATTATATGGTTTAGATAGTGTTATAAACCGCCCCGTATTTTGTTATTACAAAGGGCACACAATCGACCCAGTAAAAATGATACAACAAATATGTAGGTGCCGTAATATTACTTATGTAAAATACCTATTTACACAGAAAAAATGGCAACCTTATAAATACCATGATTATAAAGAAATAGAAGAAGAAATAACCGAATACCAACAATACGGTTATAAATTATTTAATATAGATGGCACAGATTATTTAACAGAACGCCAAAAAATTTATTTAGAATTATTAGCAAAATACAAATATAGGGCAGATTGTTATGACACTAATAAGTTTGCCCATTTTATTAATATTATGCGTAGTAGAGGTTTTAAATTACCACTAGTATTTACACAAACAGGGGTTGCAGGTAGTAGCGACGCATTAAAAGAAGTAAAAGAAATTAAAGAAGAAGATTTAAAAAATATGGACAAGGCATATTTATTAGATAGTGTAAAAGAAGATTTAGAAGAAGAAATAGATCCCATAGATTATTACCCACCAAGTTTTGTAAAAACAAACGAAATATTAAACATACCATGGGGGCAATTACACCATTATAAAGATATGTTTTTATGCCCATTTGCATTAACACAACACCTTACCATAGTTGACTATTTTAATAAAGAAGAAACACAAATAAAAGAAAAATTACAGGCAAAAGATGATTATATAATTAACTTAACAACTTGTAATGAATCTAAATTATTAACAATTAAGAAATTTAAGGCATTATGCCAAGATACTATAACACAACAATTAGACGGCACAAATATTACACTAACTAAAAGTTTAGAAGAAAAAACCGCACAAACATTTTTAAAAGAATATAATTTAGTATTTAGAAATAGGGCAACAAAACCACCCGATTTTACAGAACTAAAAACATGCCAACAATATTTAGTAAAAATGTATAAAATGTGTTTTGGCACAGATATTATAAAAAATAAGAAAAGCACAAAAGATGGTAAAAGTAATACAACATACTTATTTAACCAAGAATTATTAACACAACATGGCGAAATATACGCATATAGAAAAAAACAAGAAGATTATGACAATTATGACTATACTAGTAGCGACGAAGAAGAAAACCCATTAGATGCATAAAATACCAATTTGGCATAAAATATTATAAATAAATTGCCAAATGGCAATTACTTAATTTTACCTTTTAATTTTAATAAATCTTTTTTATCTTTTTGTGCCTGCAATCTTTTATTAGAATTGGCAACAGTTTTATTAAATTGTGCCATATTTACTGGAGCACCATCATCAAATATATCTTTTTCTTTAATACTTGCGGTTTTATCTACTTGTGGGTTAAATTGTAGGTCATGGTAATTATCTACTGGTTTTACTGCGTTTTTGACATCTGACATATTTATATATTTTATATAATATTTTTTTTTTACTTTTAAATTTTAAAAACTTTTTAAAATATATTTTACAAAATTAATATATTTTATAAATATATAATAATGAGTTTAATCTTGTGTAGCAATAAAAATGAAAATGGTTTAGAATATGACCGAAATTTTAAAGGGCAAGCACCTTTTAGTTTTACAAACCACATGACACAAACCATAGAAATACCACCAAATAGTGAGGTTGCCGTGCAAAGTGTTAAATTAAATAAAGATGGTTTAATAAGAGTAAGTCCAAGTGATCGTTGGTATATGTATTTAAATAGAAATGTTAGAACAGATACAGAAATAACAAGCGTTTTAGGATCTACGGGTATGCCTATTATTTGTGCCCCTAATGTGACTGGTGAAGATTATGTCAATATTGATGAGTTTAGGCGTTTAATCGAAGAAGGACTCCAAAATGGCATACCACACCCCGATTATTACAGACCAAATGCCCAATTAACTAAATGCGAAATTTTAAGAGGCACATCAGCAACACCCACTACTACTGGCACAGGATTCCAAGGTTTTAGATTTACAATAAGCGAACAATTAGCAATAACAACTAATACTTTTACAGCATCTAATGATGGTTATAATTGGTTGGGTAAAACTGCCACACCACCCCGTGCCAACCCTTATACAATATCAGACCTTGGGGCAAGTGGCACAAGATTTAGTCCAAATGCCAATATAGGTGCCAATCCAAATAACCAAGTAATTTGGGGTAGTTTATACCCAATATGTAATAAAGGTGGTGTTATGGAGTTTGATTTAACTGGTTTGCATGGCACCGTTGGTAGTAATACCAAAAGTTTTAATAATAATTGGACTATTGGTTTAAATAGAGGCACGGGGGCAAATAATGGTGGCATACCTTATAAAAGTAATGCGGGTAATGATTTTAGCACATTAAGTAATGTTGTTTGGGATTATGCGGTTAGTTGCGAACAATTAACAGAGGGTGGCAATAGATGGTTAAGGTTAGGGCATTTTGTTAGAGACCCCGACGAAAACCACCCAACGCACCCATGTTGTATGCGTGAAATCATTTACTTTAAAGGTAATAATGGTGTGCCAAATACATTTAATGACTCATTATTTAACATAACTAGTGCTCAAGGGCAAGGGCGTTATAATATGTCATCTAACGCAAGTCAATTTAGTAAATTAAAATTTGAGGTTAAAAATGAAGTTGTTGAAATTAGTTTATACTCAGATACTGAGACGGCGTGGATATTGGTAAGTAGTTGGGAGCAAAGAACAGGTGGCACAGCAGGTTTAAATGCCACAGCAATTAAAAATGTGCCTAAACCACGCAACCAAAATTGTTGGTGTATGACACCTAAAATTTTAATTGCCGACAGCACAAAACATGTAGATTTAACAACATATAATGGTATTAATATTGGCACAGGTTATAATGTAGCAAATACAAATGTTAATTGGTATGAACGCCAATTAGTAAATGGCACAATTGGTAATTGTATAGAACTTGACACAAGATGGTATAATAACGAAGACACAACCACATTTTACCCCATGTTAAAAACAGTAGGTAGTGCAAGTAATACCATGTTGGACTATAAAAAAATTATTATTTTAGTGCCCGACAATACACATTACCAAGGCACCGCAGGTGCCAATATGCAATATAAATTAGGTTTTACAGCAAGGGCAATATTAGATAATAACGCAAGTGTCACAGGTAGTGATAATCAAAAGGTTATTTATGATAGTGATAATGTGCCACTATTAAAGGCAAATAGTAGTTTATTTGTTAGATTAGATAATATGACACAAAAAACTTATAATGCGGGCACAGGTAGAATAAGTAAAATATTATACCACATGCCAAGATTTGACCAAAGTAATAGAGAAATTGGCACGGGTTTATACTTCGAACCAGGGCAAAGGGTATATATAAAATTAAATAATAGTGAATCAATATTTTTAAATGAAATAGCATTAAGTATTTGTGATGATAAGGAGGTATTGGTGGATGATCTTACAGGTGAAACCATTATAGTTTTACATTTTAAACAAAGTGATACACCATTATTTAAACAAAGTAGGTATATAATGGGTTAGTTTTAATGTATTTTTTTATTTTTAGAAATCTTTATAAAGTTTTAGTAATTTTTAAAAATTAATACAAAATATTTTTTATATTTTATATTAATATAAATGGATTTTTTGCCAAAAGTAGAAGAAAAATTAATAGAAGATGAACCCGATGAAATAGAAGAAGAAATAATAGAAGAAGCAAAACCAAAAATTACAGAAGATGACATATTTAATGCAAAACCAAAACTAGTTATTAAAGAAGTTATAGAACCTCAAATAGTTAAAGAATTTAAAGAATTTAAAGAAGAAGAATTAAAAACACCAAAACCTACAAAAAAAAAGCGGGTATTAAGTGAAGATCATAAAGAAAAATTAGCACAAGCAAGAGTTAAAGCATTAGAAACAAGAAGAGAAAACGCAAAAATTAAAAGAGAAAAAGCACAATTAGAAAAGGCAATAAAAGAAAAAGAATTAGAAGAATTAAGAGCAAAGGCAGGTATTAGAAAACCAAAAACAGAAGTTATACAACCTAAAAAAGAAGTTAAAGAAGAGGTAAAAGAAGAAATACCAAACCTAGCAGTCCGCCCCGATTGGTTAGACAAAAAACAATATTATACTCAAGAAGATATAGAAAAAGCATCATTAAATGCAATAATGGGTTATGAAAAAATAAGAAAAGAAAGAAAAGCAAAAAAGAGAGAAGAAGAAGAAAAAACAAAACATGAAAGAGAATTAAAACAGCAATTAACACAAAGAATAATGCCACAAAATAATACAAATATTATGTATGGTCAACAAAATTATTGGGACAATTGTTATTAAATTTATTTTTATACCCAAAATAGAAAAATACCAATTTGGCATAAAATTTACTAATAATAGATGCCAAACGGGTATTTGTCAATACCCAAGTATAGAAAATAAACCATTTGGCATTATTTAAATATTTTTTTATTTGTTATTATATATGGGTGAATTATTTAAGAATCATTTTTATATAAATTTAGAAAGTAGAGAAGATAGAAAAAGATCAGCAATAAATGAATTAAGTAAAATTGGTATAACTAATGCAAATAGATTTAATGCCATTAAAACTGATTGGGGTATTGTTGGTTGTTGTTTAAGTCACATGCGTTGCCTACAAGAAGCACAATTAAAAGGTTGGGATTATGTTTGTATTTTTGAGGATGATGTAATAATTAAAAACCCAAATTTATTAATTAAAAAAGTTAAAAAATTAATTGATAAACCATTTGATGTGTTAATGTTAGGTGGTAATAATTTTAAACCTTATGTTGAGTTTGATGACTATATAAAAGTAAGTAAATGTTTTTGTTTAACGGGTTATATTGTTAAACAGCATTATTACCAAACATTTTTAGATAATTTAAATGAAGGGTTAAAATTATTATTAAATACAGGTGATAGGCAATATAGTTTGGACATGTATAACCATTTATTACAACAACGGGATAATTGGTGGTTAATTACCCCAATATGTATTTACCAAAAAGAAGATTACTCAGATATAGAAAAACAACAAGTAAATTATAAACATTTAATGTTAAATTATGATAAATAAAAAAAAATATAATATATATATAAATATAACATGGAAGGTTTAAAAATGCGTAAAGTTGTTGATTTAGAAGATAAAAGCAAATACCCCGATATAAACCCTATATTACCACAACCACCATTTTTATTACTTGGTATTGGTAGTGTGCGTAGTGGGAAAACAAACGCATTAGTCAACATGTTAAGGCGTAGTGATATGTTTGGCACCGATTATTTTGATGATGTATTAATAATTAGTAATACAATTAATAATGACCCAAAAGGTAAATTTTTAAGTGATGCATTTAGAGTTGAGGATCATTATGAGGATAGAATGATAGAAGATTTAATAGAATCACAAAAAAAATATAAACGGGAAGATGCTCCAACCGTATTATTGTGCCTAGATGATATAATATCGAAAGATTTTAAGAAGACCGCATCAAACACCATTAATACACTTGCCACCCGTTTTAGACATTATGAACTGTCAATCATGATTTTTACACAGTCATTTAGGGCAGTAAGTAATATGATTAGAAGCAACTCACAAAATGTTATGATTTTTAGGCAACAAAGTAGTAAAGAATTAGAAAAAATAGCGGAGGAGTATAGTGATTTATGTGGCGATGAGTTGACTTTTTTAAAATATTATAATATAGCACACTCAGAACCTTACCAATTTTTATATATAGATGCACAACAGAACCCCGCACATTTTTATAAATCTTTTGAGGAGTTAATTGGTATTGGTGATAAATTAATGTATAATGGCGAAATACCAACAAAAAAAGAACCTTTTGAGCAAGAACAATAATTTTTATTTTTATAATTTATTAATTAAAATATTATAATAATATATAAATATAATGGATTCATATAACCTACAAGGAGCAGAAGATCAAATAAACGGGTTAGGGTCACAAGCATTAGATGAGCAAAACTTTATAAGTAATTTTAACGCCAACCAAGTAGAAGCATACAAAACTAATTTAAATAATCTTGAGACAAAATGGGGACAAGCAGACCAAAAAAACTTGGCAGAATTTGGGGCATACCAATTACACTTGGGGGATGCCAGTAAAAGATTATATGACGCAGTAAAAGGCGGTTTTGAGGTTGGTGATAGTCAATTAGCAAAAAACCCAGTTAGAGCATACGAAGGTGCCAAATATCTTTATAATTTGCCAGGTAGATTAACAACAAAAGCACCAGTAAATGATGTATTTACAGGCAGACAAGAAGTCAACACAGTTGATTTAGCGGAGCAAGCAAATTTTGAACCAAATTTAGCAAGTGATGTTTATAGTAAAGGTAATGTATTAAAAGAGGACTCAAGTATGGTAGATTTTTACACATCAGCAACACCCAAAAATGTCACACCCGACGATCCCGACGAGGTAGGCGGTTTGTATAAATCTAAAACACCTTTACAAACAAAAGATGGCACCACAATAGAAACATCACAACCAAAACCAGCATCAGAAAACCCAGTCAACGAACCAACAACACAAACTACAACCGCAACCGAAACAGCAGAAACAAACGCAGGTAAAACAACAGAAGCGGGGGCAAGCACGGGCACAGAGGTTGCGGGAGCAGTAGATAAAGGGGCAGAGGCAACAGAAGGTTTAACAAATACTACACGCATGGCAAAAATAGGTAGTGCATTAAAAGGTGGTTTTAGCACAGCGGGGACAGTAGCAGAAGGTGTGGGCAAAGTTGCGGGCACCGTAGCAAGTGGTGTATTTTTAGGTATGGATATTGGACAACAAGTAAGTAGTGGTAAATTTTTTTATGGCGACGATAAAGCACAAAATATAGGTAATACCATGAACGAAATAGGATCCGCCATGGATGTTATAGGTGTTGCCACGGGTGACCCATTACTTGTAGCACTTGGTGTTGGTAGTAGTGCAGTAGGTGGTATTATTAGTGGTTTTGATGAATTATTTGAGCATAAAGAAAAAGAAAAAGATCCATCAACAATATCCCCCACAGATTTAACACCCCAACAACAAATAGCAGGTAGTGTAGTTGATACAAATATTGCGGGTGCGGGTGGTTTAGCACAAGCAACAACAAGCACATTAGCACAAGCAAGGGTTGGTGTAGCATAAAATTTTTTTTTATTATTTTTTTTTTTATATTTTATTTATATTTATATAATATATAAATATGAGCACAAGATATTTGGATCTAGCACCTAGCAACAAAACAACTGACCAAAAGTATAGTTTTAAAAAGGGGGTTGCCCAGTTGCAATTTCAAATACCCCCAGGTAATTATTTACTTGACCCATCGAGTGTAAGAATTGTTGGCAAAGTCCAATATTTTAATGATACTAATGGCACACAGATTGGGGCACAGGCAAATATTAACCAGCGTATAGGGGTTTATGCCCACTTCCAACAGGTTATTTGGCGTAGTTTAAAGCACCAAACCACAATTGAGCACCTAAAACATTATAACACATGGATTAGCAGTTATTTTGGGGCAAGTAGCGGTGTAGAAGATTCATTAACGCATTTATCAGAAACCGCATTAACACTACCTAATTATGAACAGATACGCAAATCAGTTGTTAGAAAAACCGAACCTAACTCATTTTGCGTGCATTTACCATGCGGTATGTTAAACTCAGGGGCACCAATAAATTTAATGGACAACGCACTTGGGGGTGCCGAATTAGTAATAATGTTAGAAAGTGACGCAAACTCAATTAATATTTTACCCGCAGATACAACCACGGCACCCGATACTACGGGTTATAGTGATGTTATGTATGAGTTAAGTGATGTAAAACTTGTTTGTAGTGTAATTACACCACCACCCGACCAATTAAGTCAACTAATGAAACAAACTCAAGGATCCTTTACATTCCAATCAATACATAGTTTTTATGACACCTTTAACTCAACTAATATGCAAATTAATATGTTATTTGGTTTAAGCAGAGTAAAATCATTATACATGACATTTATAGAATCAAGCAAACTAAATAATTTAGGTGCGGATGGTTTTTCTACCCTACCACCTACAAATTTAGATGGGTCACAGGCATATATTAAAAAAATTTATTGGTTAAAGGGTGGTAGAGCATATCCAAAACTATACCCCCTAGAAACTAACAAAGAAAAGGACTCAAAGGTTATTTTAAATGACCCCGAAGTTGCCAAAGATTTTATAAATAGTGTTATACCATGGGGTAGAGCAAAAACAATTAGTATGTCACCCGCAACCAATAACCGTGATATTGTAGGTAAAGTAAATGCCTCAGGATCTTTACCTTACCAATTTGTAAATGATACAGGTATGGTATATGCCGTTGGTATTAATTATGAAAATTTTATAGGCAGTAGCGGTGTGCCATTTGATAAGGAGTCATTTGGTGTGGCGATTGATTGCAACCTTACCAGCAATAGTGCCCAAAGTGTATTTATTTTTGTAAATGCCGAAACTACAATAGTTTATAACCAAAATGGAGTCCAAGCAGTAATGTAAATAAAATACCCATTTGGCATAAAATATTATAAATAAATTGCCAAGTTGGTATTTTTAAAGTTTTTTAAAATTATTTTTAAAATTTATTTATATTTATATAATATATAAATAATGGCGGATAGAAATGCTCAACCGAACTTTATGAATTTAAAGTCAATTCCAGTAAATACAGCACAGAAGGTGGAGTCCGATGTGTTAGAACCTTTAACATTTAGTCAGAGTGAGGCAACATGGGAGTTTGCCCCAAAAGGTTTTTTACACCCAGGCACAAAAATTAGTATAGGTTTAAAATCTAATGGTGATAGAGGATTCCCATTTTTAAATGTGGGCATATATTCACTAATTAGGCGTGCAGTTTTACGCACAACGGCAGGGCGTGTAATTTGTGATACGGATGCATTTAATTATTTAGAAGGCATAAAATCATTAATGGTTAAGAATAGTGCCCAAAAAGAAAGGGAGCAATATTTATGTGGTAAATGTATTGATTTTGAGGTTATTTATGATGAAGGTAGTGCCGTTAAATCTACTAATGGTTATGGTATTAGTAATGGTAGAGAATATAACCAATCGACAAGTGCCAGTTTTACCAAAGGTTTATCACCTAAACAATTTATTACCAACGATAAAACACCAGTATTTAGTATAGCATTACATCAACTTTTTCCATATCTTAAAGAGGGCAACCAATTACCACTTTTTATGATGCCAAATGAACGCATACAAGTCCAGTTATTTTGGGATAATAATAATGGTGCCAACAATAATAAAAACCGCTTGTGTGTGCCATCAGATAGACCAACGGGGGCATTAGCGGTAGAAATTGACAAGGATGTATGTAAAATTATAGCGGATTATGTATTTTTTGATGGCGATGCCATGGAGCAGTTTAGGGCACAAAATAGGGAGTTGACCTTTTCTTATTTTGATTATAGATTATCAACCAATAGTTTAAGTGCAAGTGAGGTAGATGTGACAACCAATAGAACCGTGACACAACCAGTTAGAAATATTGGCGGGCAAGGTATGTATGTGACCAAAGTATTAATTGGTTATGAAGATCCCAATCAAACGGAGGCACATTTACTAGGTAGGTATATTGGTAAAGGTATGGCAGACACAACAGGGGGTGATGCGGTGCGAGATTTAGAATCAAATTTATTTATTAATAGTCAGTATTTATACCCACAGACACTAACAAATAATGCCCGACAATTCCACAACCTTAAAGAAACATTAGGCATGGTGCCATTTATTACCCGTGAGGGATATAGTGGTGAGGGTAAAGGTGGTATTATTACTACGGGTGTAAATGGCGATTTTGCGGGCAGACGACAGGACACCAATTTACAAAAGAACTTTTTTTATCAAGGGTTTTTAACCCGTGGTGTAAATGCCCGTGTTGACCCAAGAGGTATTGACATACACCTAAAAGCACCATTACCATCACTAAATGGTAAAGCAAATGTTAATTATACCCAGCGTGCGTGGTTAGAGATCAGAAGATATGCAACAATTATTGATGGACACCTTGAGTGTTATTATGTGTAAATTAACAACTTTTTTATAATATTATCTTTTATTAAATTATATTAATAATAAATATAATGGCAGATACAAAAGAACTTTACAAACCATTTGTAAGTAAAGCAAAAAATAAAAAATATAGTGTTTATGTATTAAAAGATGGTAAAAAAAAATTAATACATTTTGGGGATAAAAGATATGAACAATATAAAGATAAATTAGGGCATTATAAAAATTTAGATCATGGCGACTTAAAACGCAAAAAAGCATATTACCAAAGACACGGTAAAGCAACAGATAAAAACACGGCGAAATATTGGTCACATAAAATATTATGGTAATACCCATTTGGCAATTATAATTATAAAATTTTATGCCAAACGGGTATTTTAAAATATATTACCATAAATTTTTTTATTATTAATTAATATAAAACATGTTAAATAAATTACTTGATTGGTTAGAATGCAACAAATATAAAATACTTTATAAAGAACTAAAAGAAGAACACCAACAATTAATAGATGCCATAAACACTTTATATAAAAACCAAAAACACATAATAGAATTAATAAAAGAAAAAAAAACACATAAAATTAATGTTGTTAAATAAATATTTTAAGTTTAATATAATATAAAAAAAAAATCTTATTATATTATATAAAATGGTTATTATGTCAGAAGATTTAAAAGCAGATATTAAAAAGGCACGCCCAAATGTTAAAGAAAGCACAATAAAAATGTATGAATCAAATTTAAACAAATTAAAAAAAATGTTTGATAGTAAGGATTGGGATTTTTTAAAAGATGTAGAACAAGTAAAAGATAAATTAAAACATTTACATTATACAAGTCAACGCAATTATTATAATAGTATTATTATTTTATTAATGGCACTAGATCAAAACAAAGAATTAATAAAACAATATAGCGATATTAGGGATGATTTAAATAAAAAATATGAGGATGATAATGCAAATGGCAAAATATCAGATAAACAAAAAGCAAATTTTGTTGAGTTAAAAGTTGTAAAAGATGGTATAGAAAAGATGGGCGAAGAATTAAAAAACAAGAAGTTTAAAAAAGCAGAAAATTTAACGGCAAAAGATAAAACATTATTAATGGTTTATATTATTTACCAAATACATATTAGGTTGCCCATGCGTAATGATCTAGCAGGTGCCGAAGCAATAACAAAAAGGGCATATAATAAATTAAGCACAGAAGAAAAAAAGGCAAAAAATTATTTAGTTGTAGAAAAAGGCAACATGTTTTTTGTATTAAATAAATTTAAAACACAAAGAAAATATGAAGAATTAAAAATAGATGTGCCAAAAGATTTAGAAAAGTTATTAAGAACATATATTAAAATAAATGGTATGGGTGTATTATTTAAAAGTAGCACAGGCAAACCATTAACCCGTAATGACTTGAGTCAACTACTTTTAAAATATAGTAAAAAATATATGGATGGTAAATCTATATCAACAACCATGTTGCGTAAAATTGTATTAAGTGATAAGTTTGCAGATCACAAAAAAGAACAAGAAGAAATGGCAAAAATAACAGGGCATAGTGTAGAAACCATGAACAAGGTTTATGTTAAAGAAGGACAAGGCAAAGAAGATAAATCATAAACCATATTTTTATGTCCTCTTGGGCACCTTTTATTTACAACATTAAATTTATTTAATAATCGATTATTTATAATATGTAATGCCTCCCTACTTTCTAACTCTTTAACATTATTACATGGGTATTTTTCTATAATTGTAATATCATAATTATTATGCTCAAAACATTTACTACTACTTATATATGGGCGGTTAGGGTGTAAATATTCGTAGCGGTGTTTAATCAATCTTATATTTGGTGCCTCTATACTACTACCAATATATATGTTATTTGTTGTTTTGCAAATAATACCATAAATAATACCTTTTGTATAATCTTTCATTATATACTTATATTTAGAAAAAAATTTTAAAGAATTAAACATAAATTAAGATTTTAAATTAATATCTTAAAAAAAAAATATTTACTATAATATAAATGGATAATACAATTGATTTATATTTTGAGGAAATTATATCAGAATTGGCAAAAGTTGGTAGGGCAGATTTAATAAGAATATTAAGGGCACATTTTAATTATATTACAGAATCAGAAGAATCATCAGAAGAAATATCAGAAGGTGAAGAAGAACACATAGAAATACAAGAAGATAAAGAAGGGTTTTTAAGTTTAAGATAAGTTAATAAATTTAACTTTAAAATGTTTTATAGGTGGGTAATAATCATACTCATTAATTGTTTGCAATAATGTTTGTTTATCACCTTTTTTATTTAATTTTTTATTTAACCAACAATAATACATGTAATGTTTATTTAATTCATTAAATGTTTTTTTATATTTAATTTGTAAATTACTATATTTATACATAATTTTAATATGGTTGTTAATATCTTTACACAAAGGCAATTGGTCTATTAAAAATAATTTTTGTAAATGATCAGTCATTATTAATATAACTAATATTTTTTTTTTTATATATTATTTAAGATTAAATACCATTTTGGCATATTTTCTATATATTTTTATGCCATTTGGGTATTAATCTTAATTAATGTAATATTATTAATCTTAATGTGTTTGTAAAAGGTATATAAAGAATAAATAAAATTATAATTTTATTTATTTAAGTATTAAAAATACCAATAATATAAGATTAATAATATATATTTTTCTATATTTTTTATATATAATACCAATAATATAAGATTAATTGCCATTAATACGGTTTTGTGCCATATTAAATATATCCTCATCTTTTTCTATACCTATAAATTTGCGGTTTAACTCTTTACTTGCAACACCTGTTGACCCACTACCCATAGTAGAATCAAGAACAACATCACCCTCATTACTATAATACTTAATTAAATGTTTTAATAACTCTACTGGTTTTTGTGTTGAGTGTTGACCTTTACTTACATTTTTAAATGTTAAAATACTACGGGGTAATAATGGGTCATATTTAGAATTACACTCAGATTTTAAAGTCCCATAACATGTGTCATTTTTTCTTACTCTATCTTGTGGCACATTAACAACTTGTTTATGGTATTGTTTAGTATTATAAATTGGTTTTTTTTCATAAAATACATATATTGACTCATGCACACGCATAGGTTGAACATGTGCCAATAGAAAAGATACGGCATTAACTTTATGCCATATAATGTCATATCTAAATGGCAAATTTTTTGGGGCGGTATTAATTAAGTTGGCACCAAATTTAGTATTACAAAACATAAATATAGGTGTATTAGGTTTTTTAATACGCATGTAATGTGCCCACATTTGCTCAAGATCAATACAAGTGTCCCATTTACAATTTGTTTGCCCATAAGGTAAATCAGTTATAATAATATCTACACTATTATTAGGTATTTTTGCCATCTCTTCATTACAACAACCATTATATAATGTTATATTTTCCATTTAATAATATATAATATATATTTTTTTTATAAAATACCAATTTGGCAATTATTATTAATATATTTTATGCCAAACGGGTATTTTACTTAACCCCTTTATGTAATTTGGCAACCTCGGGGTCATTTAATACATCTTTATTATTTAAAATAAACTTAATAACTCTTGCCCTTTCATTTTTCTTGGTTTTCTCTTTATCTTGTGTTGTTTTTTCTTTTTTGGCAGGCATCTTAACATTAATTGGTTTTCTTTTCATCGCTTTTGATTTATTAGTTAATTTAAGGGTTTTGTTTTTATGATCTATTGTATAACCCATATCCTCAATTTGTTTTATAAGGTCATCACGCTTCATACCTTTTGTGTTAATAGACATAAGGTCATTATAACCTTTTATTAAACTTTTTAACTCTCCAAGTGTCATAAGTTTTACATCCTCTTTTGTTGCCATATCTCTATATGTAATTGCAATAAAAAAAAAATATGTTATATATTATTAAAATAATAAATGTTTAAGATTCATAAATCACACAGCAAATTAGAATTATGCCAAATAATCGATACTTACAATATTAATATTAATAACCCTAAAAAATATAAAAAAACAGAATTACAACAATTAGTAGAATCAGAATTAACAACACTTGATGAGTTAAATATACCAACTAATAATGACATTTACCATTTTACAAATATAATGGATTTAAAATTTTTTTTAGTTAGTATAAACCCAAAAAAATTATTAACTATAAAACAAAAACAACAAATACAATTTACATGTAAAAAATTAAAACATTATTGCCATAATAATTATAACTTAATTTATACAGATTATAAAACACTTGAGGCAGTTTATTTGGATGCCAAATTTATAGAACCATACGGGGATATACCAACGGTGCGTAAAGTATGTAATTTATTAAATAAAGATATAAAAAAACCTTTTACTTTAAAACCAATTATTAGTCCTATTGTGCAAAAAGAATTAGACAAAAAATTAAGATATAAAAAAACTAATATTATTAAGTGTGTTATAAAACATGGGCATTTTACTATTAATTTTGATTAATTACTTTTTGTAAGTTTTCTTGGCGTCTGCCATCGCTTGTTTATAAGTATATGAGGCATTTTTCTTTTTGCCACTTGCGTATGTTTTCTTTACATGATCCATCCACGCACCACCACTTGCAACTTGTTTTTTAGGTTGGGCATCATTTACAGCATCAGATTTTTTAGGGCGTCCCCGTCCACGCTTGGTTGTTTGCGGATTATCCATTATTTATATAATTATATAATATATTTATTTTGGTTAATTAAATTTTAAAAAAAACTTAATTATTAATATATGAATCAAAGAAATCTTTATAATGAACTATTAGAAAAACAAAGAATCCAAAGAAATAAAAATAGTTTAGATTATTATCACAAAAATAAAATTAAGATATTAGCAAGATTAAATAAACCCGAAAATGTAGAAAAACGGCAACAATATAATAAGGATTATTATTATAATGTTTTAAAGAACAAAAGGCAAAATGTTAAAACATATAATAAAAAATATAATATAGAACCTTTAAAAATTACAAATAAAAGTTTTATAATATCTTTTGATTAACTTTTTAATTTTTTTTCTATAATTTTTTTTTATATTATATAATTATATAAAAATGAGTTATTGGCAAGTTGGGGATAAAGTAATGATTGGGCAAAGTGAGGTAGAACTCACCGCCGAAGGAGCAAACGAATTTAAAGAAAACCAAGTCATAGGTATTTTTATACCACCTAGTATTGAGTTATTTAGTGGTAAAGATTGTTATTTAAATTTTGATGTTAAATTAGACCAAGGCACAACGGGTATTGGTGCCAACGACCCATACCCTACTAAACTTACACTTGATGGGCAGATTGGGGCAAATAGTTTATTTACTCAAGCAAGGGTGTATGCGGGTAATAGGGGCAAAATTTTAGAGGAAACTCAGGAATATTCATCATGGGTAAGTTGTAAATACAGTTATGAAACAAATGACTCAATTAGAAGTAAAAGAGCACTTACCGAAGGTTGCGGGGTTTGGTGCCCTGAAACCCGTGGCACTTGTGGGACTACTAAATCTATACAGAATAACCACACACTAAACCCGTATAATGAGCAAGGTAATTTAGCAGATAATCCAACTGCCGATATTACCACCGCAACCGCATTTACTACCGCAAAAGTGTCATTACAATTACACCTAGGCGTTTTTGCAAATAACCCGAAGGCATACCCCAATATTTTAACGGGGGGTTGTTATGTTGAGTTGACTTGTGCTCCAAACCGCCAAGTATTTAGGCGTTTTGATAGTGTAAATAAAAATAAACTACTTGGACTTAACCCATATTTAAGAGGCACCACAAGTGCGGGCACATCACCTGGTAGTGATTGGGGCACGGGTAGTGCAAGTGCCGTTAATAGTGTATTTTGTGAGTTGGCAAATACGCAATTAGATAGTAGATCATGCCCCTTTAAAATTGGCGAGCGTTTAGCACTTGTTGACCTTAATGATGGTAGTGTTGTAGCACTTAAAAATACTGATGATGATGGTGCCTGTGTTGTCACAGCAATTAAAACAACTAATAATTTTGTTGAGTTAGAAATTGGCAAAATTGCAGTAAATGGCACAATAACTAATGGAGGATATCATGAGTTGGGAGCAGTAATTGCGGGTGGTGGTAGGCGTTATGTATTTTGTAGTGTAAGTTTAGATAATAACACCGTGGGTTTTAACCCATCTTATACAGTAAGTAATGTCCGCCTTAATGTAAAACGCATAGATGTTGACCAATCTTATATTGCGGGTATGGTTAGTAAAATGAAGAATGGCGGGGAGGTTATGTTTGATTTACCATGTATTGCCACCCAATTACATAGCACCATGGCGGGCGATTTACAAGCAACCATACCAATTAGTATAGAACATGCCAAGGCACGCAGTTTAGTATGTATGCCAACAGATGCCAAACCATACACGGCACTTGATAATACTATTGCCCACAATACTTATATTATTAATGATGATGAAGGTGGGGCATTAGGTAATGGGGCAAGAAACCACTCAGACAGAAGCGGTATTAGTGGTATTGGGGACTACTTATCTAACTATAATTTTTTGATAGAAGGTAAGCAAGTGCCCTCACGCAGAATTGACACCGCAAAAACTACTAGCAGAAATGGTGGCATCGATGCAAATCACCTGATAGAATTAGAAAAATCATTAATCCAGTGTCACAATTGCCAACCATTAAGTTTTGCCGATTACCGCAACAACTTTTTAATTGGGCGTGCCCTTACTTTATCTACTAACACCATTTTTGATGGGCGTGGTAAAGATTGTAGATTAAATGTCAGATATGAAGGATCCGCACCACAAAAGGATAAGTTATGGAAAATATTCACCCACCACATTAAAACCGTAATGATTAAGGGTGATGATATACAAGTAATAGATTAATTGCCATTTGGCATTATTATTAATAAATTTTTTGCCAAACGGGTATTTGTTTTTTTTTATCTTTTATTTTAATATATTAATATATTATAATAATAGCATGGCATCACCTTATGTGGACACAACATTAATTGAGTGTAATAGATTACAAAGCACACAAAAAAACCAAGTAGAAGGCGACGAACCAAAATCAGTATTTACAAATAAATTAGGTAATACAATAATTTTAAAACCAGGCGATACAATACAAGTGGCAAGTGCATTTATAAACCAAAAAGGGTGTAATATACCATCAAGTTTAGAATTTAAGGGCACATATTTAACAACAGTTAAATTAGAAAAAACAGAACCAACAACATTAGTTTATAATAAAAAAAGTAATATTATGGGTTATGAATCACATAGTCAATACCCCGAAACAAACACAATTAATGATGTAAAAGTATTTGACAATACCGCAACACTTGAGGTTAGTTATTATAAAACAAGTAATGGTGAGCAATATTTATTTTTACCCCGTAATTATATGGTTAATGATGAGTTAGTTGGTATTGATGGAACAAATAGCACGCCAAATTGGGATGTATGGAAAAAAAGCAATTATGAAAAAGATACAGGGCATATAACGGGTTATAATAGTGGTATTACATATTACCAAAGAACATACGCAGATTTTTACAAATGGACTAATTTTAATGATTACCACATAGTGACAGATGTAGAAGCGGGCACGGATGTAAAATATTTACGCCCTAAAAATGATAATAGTAAATACACATTATTTACAAGGGTTTATAATTGGACAAGTAATAATACAAATGATAGTTATACATTTACACATGATACATTTGATTATACAATAAATGGTAATAAATATTATGAGGCATGTAATGGTAGTGCCACAGCATTACCCGATCCTTTAAAAAGGTATGTATTAAAATTAAGTAATGATGGTTATGACCCCGCATTAGCATATTATGTGCAACAAATAGATAATGTTGATATAAGTGTAAATAAGGGTTTTAATAGTGCTCAAAGTGTAGCAGAACAAATAACAGAAGATTTACAAAAATATATTGTTAATGAATCTAATGGCACATTTTGGGCAGATGGCACAAATAATACGGGTATTGCAAGTAGCACAACAACAAGTTTATTAAGACCCCGAACATGTGCCAACCCTATAACATTTGGTAGAACAGGATATATACAGTCAACAACAGATGGGCAAAAAGGTTTAAATTTATTAAATTGTTATAAACATATTTTAGTTAAACGCCCTGATTAATTTACACTAGGTAGAAAATGTAATAATAGATTTGGAGAGGTGCCAAATGTTAAAAATACATCATTAACAATAGAAAATACAGACCAAACAGCATCACCCATGATTAAAAATTATGTAAAAAATACCATAACATTTAATGCAATTACACATACAAATTTTACAGATCCTATAATAACAAGTTGGTTATGGGAAAAAAGCACATTAGAAACTTTACGGGATCTATTTATTTGCCAAGGTAAATACCCTGAGTTATTTAGTGTAGAAAATGTGGCGGGCGATACATTAGATGACGCAAACAGAGTATTTAGAAATAATAAAACAAATGAGCATGATGAGGTAATACCAAATACAATAAATACAATTAATAACTCAAGATTTTTACACATGACAAGAATAATGCATAGTGGTAATAATGATTATTTAGGTTATGATGATTATGTGGAGAGATCATACACAATAGGTGAATCAACATTCGACATGAGTCACATGTCCGCACCTATATTTTTTAAATATGATACTACAAGGGCAAATATATTTACAGATGGCAACAGCACAAATGATTTATGTTATGGTTTTGCCACTAAAACAAAAATTGGTAGTAAAGAGTATATAACAATACACCCCGAATTAGTAGGGGGTATTGCGGATTATTTTTATGATTATAGGGTTGGTAATACAGGTGGTGATATAATAGGTAATGTAAATACTATAATTGGTTGGGATTACCATTTTAATAGTTATGGTAATGTAGTTATGATGGCACAAACAGGTATATTACCACAAACCCCTAATTGTGAATGGTCAATAGCAAGTGGTAATTATACAACGGATTATGATAAAAGTGATGTTGGGGCACAAGATTTTACAGACAAATACTCACAAACATATTTAGGTAGTAATAATTGTGCGTGTGTTTATGATACAGTAAGTAATAAATTTGGTTGGGAATATTTACACATACCCGAAAATGTAGGGCAATTATATAATAGTGGCGAATCAGAAGTCATAGACAGTAAAACAGCAACGGGGACTAGGTTGCCATTAGTAGATGATGCCAAAAATGAAGTTTATAAAATTAATAAACGCTTACAATATTGGTCATTTTGTCCCGATATGGTGCCTTATCATAATGCGGAGGATGGTGTAATAAGTGTTGGGACAAATGCATTAAGTAATGGTGGTGCCACTTTTACAAGTAGTGGGGCAATTGAGTTAAGTTTATTTAATATTAATTTAGAACCTTGGACAGTATTTGATGCCCATACAGGCGTAAATTTAAATTTTGGTAAATGTTGTGATAAATTAAATTGGGATAAATCTTTACTAGGTATTATGGGGCATACTTACCAACAATTTAACCCCGAAGAAATAACAACAGCAAATAATGGCACACAAGCAAGATTAACATTTAATAATTTAAAAAGTATTTATAACCCAACAACAAATAGTGAGGTTGTAAGTGCCGATATTAACAATTATGTTATAACACCTTATGGTGCCACACAATATTACCCACAACCAGCATTTAACACATGTATTAGAGAGTTTGACACAAAAACAGGCGAACCCGTAAAAAAACACCCATACATGAATTATTACCCCGCAATTACAGAAGCAACACAAAGTATTATTTTAGAGGCAGTAAATTTACCAAAAACAATATTAAACCCATATTTAAATATTAGAAGTGATATTATTAGTGATAGTAAATATTTTGGTGGTTTTAATAGTGGTTTAAATTACCCAATTGTTGCAGTAGTTAATAAGATTAATGCGGATAAAGATTACATACAACTTGGGGGTAGTGATATTACATTTACAGTTAAAAAACAAATGGCAATTAGCGATATAACAACTATTATTACAGATCCTGACGGCAGTTTAGCATTAGTTGATGAGGGTAGTAGTGTTATATATAGAGTATCAAGGTCAAAAAGTGGCAACGATTTAAATATATTACAACAAATTATAGAACAAGACCAACAGAAAAAAAAATAAAACCAATTTGGCAATTTATTTATAATATTTTATGCCAAACGGGTATTTTAAATAAATTTTTATTTATAAATATATAAAGAAAAAAAAATATATAATATATATATAAGTATAGAAAAAATGGCAGATTTTACAAAAGACAAAATAAAACATATTGTAGAACTTTACAAAAAGAGTAGAATCAGAGATAAAGCAAAATACCAAAAAAATAAACAAAAAGAAGGTTTTATAGAAGAAAACAGAGCACGAGCAAAAGCACATTACATGGCAAATAAAGAAATTAAGGCAACTAAATATAAAGATAATAAAGAGGTATTAAATGCAAAAGCATTATATAATTATTATGTTAAAAATAATAAAGTTGATGTTTTTAAAGATAAACACAAATTAAAATTTAATTTATTACAAACTCAAGGGTTAATACCCGTTGTGTCATCTTGATTATCTTGATTATCTACATGGTCATCAGATGGTGGCACCACACGATCACATTTAAATAAACCCCAACAACAACTTATGGTGGAGCACCGACTTTTAAAGATTATAAGAAGCAAACCACCCAAACTACCTAATAAGAGAGCACCCGCACCCGCTACTTGATCTATTGTAAAATTGGCAAGTTGTCCCATTATATCTTTTGTTAATATATTTTTTTTGTATAAGTATTTTTATATTATTATATAATATAAAAATGTCAGATAATAAAAAACCAATTTTTATTGTATTCGATGAAATAAAGGCAACATTAAATGAAATACAAGAAATGGTAAAAGAAACAGGGCAAATACGCACAGATTTAAAAGAAATTAAAGAAATTTTAGACAAAAAAGAAAAAGAAAAAAAAGAATTAGAATCATTAAACAAAAGTGGTTGGTTTTATTAATATAAAATAAAAATCTTATTATATTATAAATGGAATATAAAAAAATAGCAATATGTGTGCCAACATATAATAGGCGTAAATTTTTACCTTTATTGTTATATAATATTAAAAACCAAACTTACCCACATGACAAATTAACATTAATTATAGATGATGACGGCACAGAACCATTAATAGAAAATACTCAAGAAGTGCAAAAAGATATAGAACCAATAAAATTAGTTTATTTAAGAAATAAAATTAAAAGGTTTGTTGGTGTAAAACGCAATAATTTAGTAAAAGAGGCAAAAAAACATGTTGGTAAAAAAGGTATTTGTGTAAATATGGATGATGATGATCTATATTGTAAAGATTATATTTTATTTAGTTATAATGCCTTAATAAATGGTAATTTTGGTATAGTAGGTAGTAATCACATGTTATTTACATACCCACAACATAATTACCAAATGACATGTATTATGTGCCAACATTTAAGACAGATCCACGAAGCAACCCACATGTATAAAATTAAATATTTTGACACTATGGGTGGTTATAGTAAATTAAACCCTAAAACACATGGTGGCGAAGGTGCCAAATTAATAGATGGTGCCAACGAAAAATTAATAGGTAATATTATATGTTTTATGGTATGTATTGCACATAATAATAATACAATCGATAAACAACAATTTTGGCAAGATAAATTAAAAATTGACCAAGTTTTAGAAGAAGAACCACAAAAAATTATTAATAATTGTTTGGGTATTTAAGTAATTGCCATTTGGCATTTATATTAAGTAATTTTATGCCAAACGGGTATTTTTAAAAATATTATAGATTTTTTAATATTTTTATTTTAATTTAATTTTTACGCAATTTAGTTAAAATTTTTTTCTATGTTAATAATATAAATATGGGTATAGAAAAAAAGATATATAAAGATTTGGGACATAATAATATTAATATAAAAGAGGGTATAGAAAAAAAGATATATAAAGAAATAAATATAAATAAAGGTATAGAGAAAATGGCAACAGAAAATACAGAATTAGCAACAATTAAAAATAATCTACATATTATTAATATGGATAATAAATTTACCACATTTAAGTTGGGGTATAATACCAAAGATCCTTTTAATGCACATAGCGAATGGGCAAAAGTAAAACGCAACTTATGGCAACAAAGAAGTTTTACAGAATTACAAGAATCAGATATAAACCATGGTTTGCCTTGTGGTAAAGTAAATGGTTTTTGGGTATTAGATATAGACAATTACAAAGATATAGAAAAATGCCAATTTACTAAAAATTTTGGCGATATTGCAACTTATGTTAAAAAAAATAATATATTTACAGTTAAAACAACAAGTGGTGGTTGGCATTTATATTTTGCCTATAATGATTGGTATGCCACTAATATTAAACAAACACAAAATGCAGAACACAATTTAGACATCAGAAATGATGGCGGTTATATTGTGGCACCAGGTAGTGTAGTTAATGGCAAACCATACACTATTTATAACATGGGTGTTATTAAAAAATGCCCAGGCGATTTAACAATATTTTTAAAAAATACATTATACAATAA
>Ga0099848_1000258_pt1 | contig 23758 bp, 44 predicted proteins | sample CB_VirMetaG_3_FD_78179 | JGI IMG/M metagenome (GOLD analysis project Ga0099848, IMG submission 78179) | Freshwater to marine saline gradient viral communities from Chesapeake Bay - CB_1508_1S Viral MetaG | ecosystem: Environmental > Aquatic > Marine > Coastal | place: USA: Chesapeake Bay...
AGAAATTGTATCAAAATACAAACATCTACAAATTCGCTACTCTAACCAGATATTAGAAGATGGCGTAAAAATTTCAGAATCCTTTGAGCGTACAGTAGTATCTTGCGGTGATTACGATGGCGCAGATGCTAATGGAGTAAGAGCGATTGCTGATGCGGTATGGACTGCTGATTTAATTAGCGAATATGAAGCGAGTATTAATCAACCCGAAATAATAGAATAATGACTTACACTTGGAACAACAAAACGGTAGACACCTACCCAAATTTAGACGGCAACGCTGACGTAATATTCAACGTTCATTGGCGATTAACTGGCGAAGACGCTGACGGCAACGTAGGGTCAACCTATGGGACTATTGGTTTGGATACTTCAGACCTAACTGACTTTACTGCGTTTGCGGACATCACCGAAGATATGATTAACGGATGGGTAGAAGCTGCAATGGGGGAAGAAGAAGTACAAGCTAAAAAAGATGCTATTGACGCGCAAATTGAAGAAAAAATCAATCCTTCCGTAGTAACAAAGCAAATTACCGGATAATTCGTATATTTGAGGATAATCCTTAAAATATAATAAGATGAGTAAATTAGAAGAAAAAGAATTACAAGTATTAAAAGAGCAAGAAGCCAAGAAAGGTGCTATCCTCCACGATTTAGGGGTATTGGATATACAGAAACATTCTTTGCTCCACGCATATTCTGTAATTCAGAATCAACAAGAGGAAACTAAGAAAGAACTTGAAGAGAAATACGGCAAGATAAATGTGGATTTATCAGATGGTTCTTTTACGGAAGTAGAAGAAGAAAATGATAAGTGATATTAAAACATACGGACTAAATATAGCAGCATTATACGTTAGTGTATTAGATGGTATCAACCCATATTTACAAGCAGTCTCTTTAGTTTTGGCTATAGTATATACAACAATCCAAATATACCATAAACTTAAATGAGCAATATAGATATCAATGGAGATGGTAAAGCAGATTTTTCTATCTCCCCAATGCAGGTGGTTAGTTTTTTAGCAATGTTTGCATCTATTGTAGGGTCTTACTATACACTAAGTGCTAAAATTGAAGCTAATGATACAGCTATAAAGAAACTTAAAGAAAATGAGCAAAAATACACTTGGCCATCTCAACGTAAATTAGAAGAAGATTTTCAAACTATTAAGTTGGAAATGAGAGATTTTATGAAGGACTTAGAGTGGATACAAAAAGAAAATAACGACAAGAAAAGAAGATGAAAATATTTAAGGCAATAAAATATTGGTTTATAGAACGTGCTGCAAGTGGTACAGCATTTGACTTATTTCTTATTGGTTTAGTAGGGATGTTATCATTAATGTTAATTGGATTATTTGTTCAGTATGTATGAGGCAAAGTACTTTACGGTTGGTGAGTTTGATTCGCCTGATTTACCTAATAGCGGTATCAATATGGATAACGAGTTTCTCAAGTTGCTCGATAAAGCGAGAGATACAGCAGGAATACCGTTCAAGATTACAAGTGGTTACAGAACTGAATCTCATAATTCAAAGGTCGGTGGGGTATCAAACTCCTCCCATCTTAGGGGTTACGCAGCCGATATCGCTTGTACAAGCGGTACAGAAAGATGGATTATCATTGACTCCCTTATCAAAGCAGGATTCAATAGAATTGGAGTTGCAAAAACATTTATCCACGTTGACAACGACCCGGATAAGTCAAGTGCAATATGGACATACTAATACAGTTGGAACAACAATATGTCTGAGATAAAAATTAAGTCCAATGGACTTAGAAACGAACTGAAAGAGATACGTAAAAGTATCGACAAACTAACGGAGGCTATCCTCCAACAAACTAACAAACGCTATGAGAGTAATAGTAATATTGGCTCTTGTACTAACAAGCTGTGCAAGTGCAAAAAAAATCAAGATGGAACAGTATAGAATAGCTACTGAGGATATTTGTAGAGACAATCCTCACGAAGTGCTATTGGCTCAATTACTGTACAATGAGATAAAAAATGAGTAAGAAAAAGTTTAAGGATACTAAGGTCGGTCAGTTTCTCCTTGAAAAGATACCTCAAGTAGTTGGAAAGATAGCTGAAGATACTCCGGTGGGAAGTGTTATAGAGGCTATTATAGGGGGTTCTGAGATGAGTGATGCCGACAAGGAAGTAGCTTTAGAGAAACTTAAAATAGAACGCGCTGAGATAGATGGGATAACTCGTAGATGGGTTGCAGACTCCCATAGTCAATCCTGGTTAGCAAGGAACGTTAGACCACTAACATTAGCTGTATTAGTTTTAAGCTATGTTGGGGGATGGTTTATGGGATTGGATACCTCCGATACATCCGATCTATTGACTTGGGTTCTTTGTGGGTATTTTGGCGCAAGAACTGCTGATAAAATTGGAGTAAACTTTAAGAAGTAATGGCAAAAGGAATTACATTCGTTTATAGGGTTAAAAAGAAAGTGAGTCGTGATACCCACGCAAAGAGTAAAACAAGCAAATTAAAGTCTTCTAAAAACTATAAGAAAACTTATAGAGGTCAAGGAAGATAAGTCTAATCAATTTAATATCGTAATGAGAATGAACATAACTGAGTATGCTCGTAAAATTGCTGAGGATTACCAACAATCAGCCAAACAACGTATTGACAAACTTTTAGAACTAGACTGTAGTAATTATACTAAGTTGGGCATAGATTCTACTAGGGAGGAAAGAAACGAAGTGAAAGAGTCAAGTAAGTTTATATACTCGGTTATAAAAGATATTGACGAATCTGAAGGAAAATTATTACTAAAAACATTGGATTTGTGAATTTAATAGGTATATTTGTAAATGTGAATTTAATACCCCTCCCTTTGGGAATTTAAGTTTATCTTTGTTTCTTGGAGAAGAGAGCAGTTTTAATTGACTGCTCTTTTTTTGCTCTAAATATTTTGTCAGTTGGAAATAATGACTATATTTGTAATATGAAAACTATAAATGATAAACTGGTCGCTATTCAGGGGAGACTGAAAGCACCAAAGAACCAAAGGAACAGTTTCGGTAATTATAACTATCGAAGTTGTGAGGACATCTTAGAGGCTGTAAAGCCATTACTTAATGAGTACAATCTTACAGTTACTCTTACTGATGAGACTGTACAATTAGGAGAATTGTATTTTATCCAAGCTACTGCTGTTATATCAGATGGTACAACGGCAATTAGTTCTTCAGCTCAAGCCGGTATTAATCCCAATAAAAAGGGTATGGATATCGCACAATCATTTGGAGCAAGTTCATCGTACGCTAGAAAGTATGCGTTAAATGGGTTGTTCTTAATTGACGATACTAAGGATGCTGACGCTACTAATACCCACGACAAGGTAACTTCTAGTCCGGTAGCTATGGGGAGTGGAGAAGACGATAATAAGTCTTGGCTTCAAAAAAACACCATTCAGTTTGACAATGTTAAAAGGGCAATGAAGGATGGTTATACAATAACTGATGTTAGAAAGAAATATAAAGTGAGCAAAGAAGTTGCTCAATTACTACAATCTTAATTTTAATTTTTATATTATGAGTAATCAAAACAATGATCGTAAATTCGTAGGGCAAGGTGTAAAAGCTAAAGGCTACGACTTAGTAAACATCTCAATTGCAAAAAGTAAGTTAGAGCCTTATTGGTTTGAGTATAATGGGGAGCATTATGTCAAGCTAACTATTGGAGCAAAGAAAGAAGTTGACCAATACGGTAAATCACATTCAGTATGGATAAATGATTATGTCCCTGCTAATGAGACCAAACAACAGCCTAAGGCAAACAATAATGTTGTAGAGACTGATATGCCGTTTTAATATTCTGTTTGTGTAGATTAGGGGGAGTTTTAAGGCTCCCCTTTTTCAACTTAAATTGTGTTCGATGGAATTAACTTATAACGAGTTTGATTTATTGACTGAGATAGCTATGGATGCTAATCAGAACGATGGTGTATGTTTACTCACAGATAAGGAGCTTTTGTCCTCCATAAATGTGAGTGAGAGAACGTATTACCGGTTATTGAATAGTCTAGAGGATAAAGGGGTTATATCTAGAAATACTCAATCTATTGGTCATTACGGTAAAAAGAGAACGATAAAAGTTTTCTTAGACAAGGAGAGTTATACTCAGTATAGTAAGTATAACACTTAGTATAATATACTTAGTACTATACTTATAGTACTTAGTAAGATATAATAATATAATATATAATATAATATAATATATAATACTTAGTATAATACTACAAATCAAGAAACAAAAAAATGATACAAGAATTTAAACAATTAGGAATAGACTTAAAATCACTAAACCAAGAGGAGCAAAAACTAAAATGTCCAAATTGCCTTAAGGTAGGCAAGACCCACTATAACGATTTATGTTTGGCGGTAAATATTCAGAAGGGAGTTTATTATTGCCATAAGTGTGGGTGGGCAGGTAACGTCAAAACAAAAGAGATGGACAACTTGTATAAGATACCAACAAAGAACAACCTCCAGAAATTAACTAAGGAGGGTAGAGCCTTTTTAAATTCACGAGGTATTACTGATGAGGTGATTGATAAAAACAAGATAGTATCTTCCTCCAATGGGACTATGATAGTGTTTCCTTACTTTAAAGATGGAGTAATGGTAAACTATAAAACACGAGGTGTAGATGGTAAGTTCTTTACTCAAGCTAAAGATGCTCAACCTATTATCTATAACTATGATCGAGTAGTAAACAATACAAAATTAGTTATTTGTGAGGGGGAGATGGACTCTTTGTCTTGGGAAGTGGCTGGTATCACTACCCATACTTCTGTTAATATGGGTGCGCCAAACCCCACAGATAAGAATATAGACGGCAAACTTAAGTGTATTGATAACTCTTACGAAGTGTTTGAAACTGCTAAACTAGTATATATAGCAACTGATAACGATGAGAATGGGAGAATACTTCAAAAGGAATTATTAAGACGTATTGGTTCTGAGAAATGTAAATTAGTCGATTTAAGCCCTTATAAAGATGCTAATGAGGTATTACTTCACGAAGGTAAAGAAAGTCTCTTAGAACGCCTTAAAAACGCTCTAGACCCTAAAGTAGAGGGTGTCTTTACTGTTGGAGATGTATATGAGAGTTTGATGGATGGGTTTCATAATGGTGTTGCAAGAGGTACTACTACTTATGTTGGAGATATTGATGATGCTTGGACTTGGAGGTTGGGAGAGGTTAATGTTTGGACAGGGTATCAGAACGAGGGTAAATCATTATTCCTTAATCAACTCGCAGTAATCAAGTCATCTTACGAGGGATGGAAGTTTGGTATATTCTCTCCGGAGAACTTCCCTATCAATGATTTGATAAATGATTTGGTGGATATGTATATTGGCAAGACTTCTGATCCTTATTACGGTAAATTGCAAATGAGTCTTGATGAGTATAGACAAGGTCTTAAGTTTGTTCAAGACCATTTCTTTATAATTTATCCTCCAAAGAATTTTACTCTTGGAGCAATATTTGATAAGGCTAAATATCTCGTGAGGAGTAAAGGTATACGAGGTTTAATAATAGACCCATACAATACTATTCAACATAAAATGTTGAGTGGGGAGAGAGAAGACCTTTATATTTCACGTTTTATGAGTAAACTTAAACAATTTGCGGTAGAGAATAATGTATCGCTAAATTTAGTTGCCCATCAAATTACTCCAAGAAAAGATGAAACCGGACGTTATCCTCGCCCTGACGTCAACTATATTAAGGGGGGAAGTGAATTTGCTAATAAGGCTGATAACGTACTTATGGTGTGGAGACCAAATAGGGCTATTGACTTTAAAGATAAAAAGGTTATATTTGGTTCACAGAAGATTAAGAAACAAAAACTTGTAGGGATTCCTCAAGAGGTGGGAGATATAGAATTTAACATTTTTGAACAAAGGTATTACTTTAATGGGTCAACACCTTTATCGGAAATAGATGAAAGAAGAAAAGGAAATAATAATGTCTCTGCCCCTCTACATAACCAATCGGAGCAACAAGAGGAAGTGGTTGACATTGAATAACTATAGGAATTGGCACTATCAAGTGAGCAATGATATTAAGAGGAGGTTCAAAGCTGATATATCGAGGATGCTGAATTTTAGAATTAATGGGAAAGTTAAAATTGAGTACTTTTACTTTGCTCCGGATAAAAGAACAAGAGACCTTATGAATGTGATAAGTGTTGTAGATAAGTTTTTCCAAGATGCTATGGTGGAATTTGGATGTATAGAGAGTGATGACTTGTCTACTGTTGTGGAGGTAAATTCTTGTTATATGGGGATTGATAAGGCAAATCCTAGACTAGATGTAATAATAACTAAATTGTAAAGATGTATATACAATTATTTCCAATTTATGGGTTTATGGTTGGAGTCAACTATTGGAACACCAAAATGGATATTGAGGATGATGATCTCGAAGAGACCGAACACCTATTTCAGTTAATGATTGGTATAATTGGTATATCATTCCATATCTGGAGATGAGGGTAATTGATATCTTAGCGGATAAGCATTATGATTGGATAGCTATGGCGAAGTCATTTGGAGTAGATGATGACCAAGCTAATGAGCTAGTCCAACAAATGTATGTTAGGATAACTGATTATGTAGATGACCCAGAAAAAATATTATACAACGAAACAGAGGTAAACACCTACTATGTTTATGTTACCTTAAGAAACTTATTTTTATCTACTATTCGCCACAAGACTAAGGTGGTTTATTTATCGGACGGAGATTTGAATATATCAGCTCTACAAATACCGGATGATGTTAAACACGAAGAGAAGATAAAGTTCGAGAAGGTTATGGATAAGGTAGAGGATATTGTGGAGGATTGGTATTGGTACGACAAAAAGATATTCAATATTCATTTTTATGAGGAGATGAGTATGAGAAAAATCGCAAGGAATACTAAAATTAGTTTGAGTTCAATATTTAATACATTAAGCAATGGCAAAGCGAAAATCAAAGAAGGTGCAATCGAAGAGTATCGAGAGTACCGTAAATCAAAAAAGTAGATCGCAAGGTCTAGGAGATACCTTAGAAAAGGTGTTTAAGGCTACCGGTGTGGATAAGGTGGCTAAGTTTGTTTTAGGTGAGGACTGTGGATGTGATGAACGTAAGAAGGTTTTGAACCATCTATTTCCCTACAGAAAACCAGAATGTTTGTTGGAAGATGAATACAATTATCTTAATGAGTTGTTTACTGCGAATAAAACTACAATAACCGTAGACCAACAAGTGAGGATGATTGAAATATACAATCGAGTATTTAAGGATAACGCAGAGCCTACAGCTTGTAGCAAGTGCTTTAAGGACAACGTATATAATAAGCTCCAAAGAGTTTATAAGGAGTATAAGTGATGACTGAGGAGGAATTATTTGTCTATCTAAAGGATACTATATACCCTGACTTAGTTAAAAGCCATAAGCCAATGAGCAGGTGGGATTGCTATAGTCCGCATTTTTACCACCGTATAGAATTGAAATGTAGAGGTAGGCATTATGATACTCTTTTGATTGAGAAGAAAAAATACGATGCACTCCACCTTAAATGTAGTGATACTATAGATACTCCAATATATATTAATTCAACACCTGAGGGAATCTATAGCTTTAATCTATTTGAAATAACTCCTGTATGGGAGGTACAATTCCATAATAAAACAACCCACTTCACAGAAACCCATAAAATCAAAAAGATGGTTGCGATGTTGGATATAAAAGACGCTAAAAAATTATGAGCAGTTCAGTAGACAAATATTTTGACTTATTAGAATCCGGAGGGTATGTTACATCCTCCACAAATGACAATCCAAAAGTAGACTCAATCGTAGAGGCTGTTAAGGATAAATACGATAGTAGGAGTAGAAAAGGTATTGAAACCTATAAGACTACCTTGCAAGATAATCCGGATGGATTTTACGCATTTTTAAACCACCTACAAGAGGAGCTTATGGATGCTACGCTATACATTGAGAAACTTAAACGTCTAAACAGATGAAAAAGGTTTTGGATGTTTGTTGTGGGCCTAAAGGTATGTGGTTTGATAAGAATGACGAAAGAGCATTGTATCTAGACAAGAGAAGAGAAACTCATATAGATGTTTATCCTTGTGGTACGAAAACAAATATAATTGACCCTGATATCATTGGAGATTTTACAAACATAGAGCAACAAGATAATTCTTTTTGGCACGTTGTTTTTGATCCTCCCCATATAGAACAATATTCAGAAAGTCAGATAACAAAAAAATATGGGGCTTTACAAGGTGATTGGAGGGATATGATTAAGAAGGGTTTTAAAGAGTGTTTTAGAGTCTTAAAGCCAAATGGAACTCTTATTTTCAAGTGGAATGAAGTGAGATTTCCTGTTAAAGAGATATTGACACTTACTGATCAGAAACCATTATACGGTCATAAAAGCGGAAAGAAGATGCAGACGCATTGGATATGTTTTATAAAGGATTAAGAAAACAATATGAAAGAATCTGAGTTAATTAGGATGAAGAGGGAAATAAAACTAACTCAACAAGCGTTAGTTGTAGCCCTCGCTAAAATAGAAAGAATCGAATCTAAATTAGAAATAGATGCCACTACTGAAACCAAAGAAGTACGAGACGAATAAGGATTTTACAAGACGTTGTATGGGGAATGCTAAGATAGGAGAAGAGTACCCAGACAGAGACCAACGGTTTGCAGTTTGTCAAACAATTTGGAAAGAACAATTCAATCCTAAAAAATAATTTGGATTATTAAGATTTTATTCTATCTTTGTTAAAAACAAAGGTAAAATGAAAATACTTAAATTACTATTATTAAATCCCCACTACACGCTGATATTCCTATTTATAGGGGTCTTCTACATTATTGAGGTCATAATAGAGGTATTGATGATACCTTTTCTGTATACCTTAGATGGTATAGAAATGTTAATAAAACAACTATTAAAACTTGTAAAGTAATGGGAAGAACAAAAGAATTATTAGGAAACTTCGACTACGAAGAACAAGCAATGGAATTTTATTCTAGACTTGAATTACTCCGACAAATGGAGGAAGAACTTGTAGACCCTACAATACCGGAGTCTGTCAAGAGATGTATCTTAAAAACGATACTATTATGAATCCAAGAACTATTGTTACTTTAGATGGTAGATTTTGGCAAATCCAAGATATCTTAAATAAGATGATGGATGATGAATTCTACTTTGGATATTTGGGGGAGAATGCACTCTCCTCCTCATCGTGTACTAAGTTATTAGACTCACCTCTTAAGTACCAACAATCCTTAGGAGGTTCTAAAGAAAATTCACCCGCATTGAGAATCGGATCACTATTCCACTACAAGATATTAGAACCAAAGAAATGGGACTCCCTAAAATTTGTAGATGTTAAGAGTAGAAAAACAATCAAGTTTCAGGAAGCATTATCTGAATATGGGGAAGCCTATACACTGAGTGAGAAAAAACAAGCTGAAGATATGGCAAATACCTTTCTTGTTAACTCTAGGTGTATGGATATGTTGCACCATACTAGACAAGAGGTTCCTGGTATTGGTGAGATATTTGGTTTTCCATTTAGAGCTAAGGCTGATATCTTAGGAGATGGATATATCGTAGACCTAAAATCCACAGATGATGTCAAGGGGTTTAGGTACTCCGCTAATAAGTGGAATTATGATAGTCAAATGTATATTTATTGTACATTGTTCGACATACCTTATGATTGCTTTACGTTTGTGGTAATTGATAAGAAGTCAAATGCGCTAGGCATATTTGAATGTAGCAAGGAGTTTTATCTTAGTGGTAAGGCTAAGGTAGAAACAGCTTGTCAGATTTATAGGGATTACTTTGTAGATAAGAAACGTTCTCCGGAGGAGTTTTATTTATACGATGTACTATAGTAAAGAAGAATGTTATAATGAGACTTATTTGTCGCTTACTCTTGGAGTAGTATCTGAGGAGGATTTAAGACACTTAATGAGTTTCTATGAGGATACTGAACAGTACGAATGTTGTGCTGGTATTGCTCAAGCCTATAAGGATTATAAAATAAGAAAAGAAAATTAATATGGAAATAGACAAGATAAGAAAATTAGTAGAATTAAAACTTGAGATGAATTTATCTACACCATCTAGAAAAAGAGAATTGGTTTATGGTAGAGCAATTTACTTTAAATTGTGTAAAGACCTTACTAGAATTAGCCTAGAACAAGTTGGTAAGTCTGTGAATCGAGACCACGCATCTGTGATCCACGGATTAAAATTATTTGATGATATTATATGTAGGGGGTATGAGCCATTTTTAAATAGAGTTTATAAATCTATAAAGAGAAAACTTAGTGGTGAGATGGCTAAGAGAAGTGAGATTCTTACTATGGAGTTAGATGAGATAAGAACCCTTATAGCGTCTATACAAGAAAGAATGGTAGATGTTGAATCAGAATTAGAAGAACTGAATAATTAAGATACTATGGAAGAGGAGGAAGACAAAAAGCCAAAGAAGCTAGATGGTAGACGTAATAACGGTGCTGTCAAAGGTATATCTAGGGGTCAAGGTAGACCTCCAAAAATAAAAGAGAAGGAGACCAATGCTTTGACTCTAAAGGCTCTAACAAAGGCTTTTGGTAGTGAAGAGAAGGCTTGGATTCACGTTGCTAAGAAAGCAGCCGAAGGTAACTTCAATTACACTAAGATGTTATGGGAGTACCGATACGGTAAGCCAAAAGAGCAACAGGACTTAAACGTAAATACTAATATTAATATCCCGGTTGTAGACTTCTCCAAGCCGAAGACTATAGATGTGGATCACGAAGAAATAAAAGATAAAAAAGAATAAATTATTTGGCAGTTGGAAAATAATTTATATCTTTGTCCCTATAAGGCGGTATCCGAAAAGCCAATAGAGTAGGAGTTATTAAATTTATATTATTATGTTTATTTCAAAAGTAGAAGTGTTGCCATTAACAAAAATCAGTTTAATCGATGGTAACCGAGACATTAACGAAAGCCACGTTCAGAAGATGTACGATCTTATTGCTGAAAATGGTTTTGCAGACACAATCAAAGTTGTTCAACGAGGTAAAAAGTATTTTGCTGTAGAGGGACAACATCGCTTAGAGTCATTAAGACTCCACAAGATTAAAGAAGTCCCTTGTTCAATCATTGATTGGCTTGGTGATGACTTTGAGGAAATACAATCTTATATTATTGACCTCAATGCCCACAATAAATCTTGGACTCTTTACGATTACGTTAAGTCTTGGAGTGATAAAAAGATTCCTAATTATGTCCATCTAAGGAATCAGATGATTAACTATCAGAAAACTTTATCTAATGGGGTTGTTGCCACTTGTTATGATGGTATATCTAGAGGGCATTCCCCACTTAAGAAAGGAAACTTAAAATTTATTGATGTTACCTTTTCAAATGATTTAGTTGAAACGTTATCTAAGCTTGTTAGTAAGTGGGGGAAAAGAAGACTACCTGCTCAAATATTACGCCACGTTGCTACAATCTTAATGAGTTCGGAAGATAAGTATGGTTTATTAAAGGCATTCCAATTTTCAACAAACACCCATTTAAGTAGTACTCAAGAACCGCTTCCGGATGGAGATGAGTCTTTCGCTTATTGGTTTGAGAATGTTGTATTAGAAGTCTATAATAAGTATTGATACAAGTAAAATCCATAAAGTCAGAAGAATGTAGAGAATGGTTTCTCTACAAACATTACGCCAAGAGAGTACCATCTGTATCGTACTCTTTTGGTGTTTATGTTGATGATGTTTTGGAGGGTATATGTAGCTATGGGAGACCAGTAGCCCATACTTTGATAAAGAATGCGTTTAATGGTGAATATCAAGATGACTTTCTTGAATTAAATAGATTATGTGTTAATGATGGATTAGGCAAAAATGTATTGTCTAAATTTGTTAGTCAAACATTGAATATGTTACCCAAACCAAAAGTAATTGTATCTTATGCTGATACTTCTATGGGGCATAACGGTTATATATACCAAGCTACAAATTGGATTTATACCGGGCTTTCAGTTCCATTTAAGGATTATATGGTTAAGGGGTATGAACATCTCCATAGCGCATCAGTAATGGATATGGTCGGTAGAAGCGATAAAAATGGTCATATAGACAAAGTTAAATTGCTCAAGAATAAGTTTGGAGAAGAGAATGTTTATATGGTTGAACGCCCACAAAAACATCGTTACTTCTATTTATTAGGGAGTAAAAAACAAAAAAAGAATATGAAGAAAAATCTAAAATATGATATACTCCCATATCCGAAAGGGCAGAACAATAGGTATGATTCATCCCACAAACCCCACGTTCAATTAAGTATGTTTTAGCGATGGAAAAGATAGATTTAAATCCTAAGTACCAATCATTATTTCAATCTGATAGCAGATACTTTGTCGTAACAGGAGGTAGAGGCTCAGGTAAGTCTTTTGCGATTAACACCTTCTTAGTACTCCTTACTTATGAGCAAGGCACTAAAACTTTGTTTACTCGTTATACGATGAGTTCTGCATCTATGAGTATTATCCCTGAGTTTAGGGAGAAGCTAGAGCTTATGGGGGTGGAGAGCCAATTTGAGATAACTAAGACCGAAATCACCAATAAGTTAACCGGTAGTTCAATATACTTTAGCGGTATCAAGACTGCAAGTGGAGACCAAACTGCGAAGCTAAAGTCTATACAAGGTATCAATACATTTGTATTAGACGAAGCAGAAGAGCTTAATGACGAAGCATCCTTCGATAAGATAGACTTCTCCATCAGAAGTAAGATAGCAAAGAATAGATGTATCCTTGTTCTGAACCCTACTACGCGCGAACATTGGATATACCAAAGGTTCTTCCAAAACCGATCGATAGAGGATGGATTCAACGGTACAAAGGAAGGTGTAACCTATATCCATACCACCTACCTAGATAACTTAACAAACCTATCGGCTAGTTTTATTAAGGAGATTGATAGGATTAAGGAACGCAGACCAGACAAATACAAACATCAAATATTAGGAGGATGGCTCCAACAAGCAGAAGGAGTTGTCTTTACTGATTGGCAAATAGGTAAATTCAATAGCGAAATAGATTCAATATTCGGTTTGGATTTTGGCTTTAGTAATGATCCAACTGCCTTAGTAGAAATTGCAGTTGACAAAGAACGTAAGATTATTTGGCTCAAAGAACATCTATATAAGAAGGGATTAGTTACCTCTCAAATATACGATTATTGTATAAGGATAGCAGGTAGGAATTTAATAGTTGCCGATAACTCAGAACCTCGACTCCTTAGTGAGATGAAGATGAAAAATCCACCTCTTAATATGAGTCCTACTATAAAAAAGAAAGGTAGTATATTATCGGGTATTGCCCTTATGCAAGACTACAATATAAATGTGGAGGGTGAGAACTTAGTAAAGGAGTTTAATAATTACGTTTGGAGTGTTAAGGGGCTAAAGCCTATTGACTCCTTCAATCACCTTATAGATGCAAGTCGCTATGGAATTCAATACCTCCTCACAAGGTCAGTACCTAAGGGAATGTATATTATACGATGAAGAAAAAGAAGCCAAGTCTTAAGTATATGTTTGTGCCTGATAAGAGCCATTACGATGCTTTTATTTGGTGTAACAAGAGGTATATTAGGATTTATCCTAAAATTCAAAAGGATAGTACTTATAAGCTCGTAAGGGAGGATGATGGACAAGTAGTGTTTGTGTCTAAGGAAACGTTTGGTAAAGATATATTAGATGAAAAAATTTGGAGATTTTATAAATATATTTTTGATAGTAAGAAAAAATAACTATATTTGATAAACGCTTTTTTTCTCCATAAGAGAGTTTTCATTTGTTTAAATTTGGGTTAATTGGGATGACTCCTCTAGAAATAGGGGAGTTTTCTTTTTAACAAAACTTTAACACTTTTATATTTGTCAGTTGGAGAATTATTTCTAAATTGCAGTATAATTTTAAAACAAAGATAAATATGGAAAATCAGTATGACCACTTAACAATCGTTGGGATGATGCTCCCACAGAACTTCGGGAAGAAAAATGAGCAAGCCTCATTATACTTAGAAGTAGAATCCAATCTGAGTGGGGAGTTCATTACTCTTGAGTTTGACCCCTATAACTTTATAGATTGGATAGGCTCCAAGAAAATCGAGGAGATAAAAGAATTTGTTAAACTTCAAATAGACGAGAAATAATGGATACTAGAGAATACATAAACGATGCTATAGATTATGCTGTAGATTCTGCAAAGAACGAAGCATTTACAATACTTATTGAGATGATTAATGGGGAGGATTTTGATATCCTAATAGAGCAAGATATATCAGAAGGTATTGCCTACACTTGTGGGAGTAACGAAAGAGCAAAAGATTTGCTTTTGGATGATTATTACGAGGAAATCTATAGCGAGGTTCGTTCAGAATTTATTGACTACTTAAAAAGAAAATTATGAGAAACTTAGAAAAACTCCAAAGTGAATTACAATGGTGGAGAACTTACGGACAGTTCGTCTCCCAATATTATCGCAATGTAGACGATAAGGCTTGTGAATACTCAAACGAAATATTTAGAGATTATGGCACTTACTAAAGACGAAATAGAATACCTAGAAAGACTTCTAGAGGATAACAAACGTACCCATATCGCTTGTCAGAATTGGAGTCAGGTAGATAGTATCGACAACACCATTAAGAAACTAAACGAAGTAAGATGGTCATTGTAAGATTAACAAAGGAAGAGCTACAAGCAATTCAATGGGGGTTAGCTCGTGAGATCGGATGGAGAAGAGAACAAAAACTTTCCACAGTTTTTCTCGACAACCTCCAGGATAAATTAGACCGGTCAGATTTAACAATTCAATAGGGTTGTGAATTCAATACCCTTGTGAATTCAATAGGGGTATAAATTCAATAGGGGGGTCTCGATGAGGGGCTTCCCTTTGTTACATTTGTAACAATTTGTTGTATTTTTAACAATGTTAAAGTTTTGTTAAAATGGCAAATCGGTATTGAAAACAGAAAAAAAATATCGCTATATTTGGACAAACAAAAGGACGTTTTTAGGCCGTCCAAATATTAACCAATACATTAAAAAATGAAAACAATACAAAAAACTATCTTAATTTTTACAGCCCTTTATTGTGTGGGGCAAATTATACGCACATTAATTTTTTAATCTTTAAACTTTAAACAAATGGAAACAACAACAACAACAATTTTGAAAAGGCTTGAGCTACTAGAAAAAATTAGCCTTTTAAACGGTGCTTTTTTTACTGTAGAGTTTACAAAAAAAGACGGCACCAAAAGAACAATGAACTGTAGAACTGGCGTAAAAAAATACCTAGTACAAAATGGCCGTACCATAAAAACAGTTGCACCCAGCGAAAACGGTATTTTGCGCGTTTTTGATCTTAAGGCTGGACAATATAGATCCATAAATTTGGACACAGTCACCAAAATAAACTACAATAAAATTAACCTAAAATATAGATAACAATGACAACAACAAAAGAAGACAAAAGAATAAACAGGAATTTTGCTCTTTATTTACTAGAAGAGCTAAATGTAAGGAGCTATGCCCTGTCAAAATACAACGGTGATTTTCATTGTACAAATTTTTGCGGCTTAACTAAAGAAGAACAATTGGAAATATTAACAAACCTTTTTAGAGTCGGGTTTATTAAAATAAATATGTAATGACAACAAAAAAAGAAACAAAGATAAAAGATATAATAAAAAAAGGGGGCAATTTACCGGCCCCTAAAACACTCTTAAGTACTGGGATATCAAACGCAAAAACGGCAAAAAATAGCCTTGACACGTTTATATTATATCTTGCACCCTATAATCAAAACAGCAAAAATATAAATATTTGCCCAATGGCATCAAAAGGCTGCGCTAGTGCTTGCTTGTTTACAGCCGGCCGCGGCATTATGCGCCCAGTCCTTGAGGCAAGGATAGCAAAAACAGAATACTATCTAAGGGATAAAAAAGGCTTTATTATGCAATTGGCTAAGGAAATTTATACAAAATATAAAACAGCAAGAAAACAGCGCAAAAAAATTGCTTTTCGTCTTAATGGGACTAGTGATATTGACTTTATATATTTGCTAAAAAAATACGCAAAACTAGATATTTCAATGCTGGATGATTATGCGGTTTTTTATGACTATACTAAGATTCTAGGCAAAGTACAAAAGTACAAAGATCATCCAAATTATTTTTTGACTTTCTCCAGGGCTGAGGATAATGAAAGCGCAGCGCGATCCGCTTTAAATATGGGTGCTAATGTATCTGTAGTTTTTCGCAATAAATTACCTAGATATTGGGCCGGTTATTCTGTAGTCGATGGAGATACCAGCGATCTGGTAATGATCTACAATAAAAACGTTGTTCTAGGCCTTAAGGCAAAAGGAGACGCAAAGAAAGATACTACAGGCTTTGTAGTTGGTTAAATTAAACTTAAATTAAAATTACGGCCCTATTTTAGGGCCTTTTTTTATACCCTTATTTTTTTAAAGCAATTGATTTACAACGGTTTAAAATTTAAATAATACCGGGATAGATATGTTTATATCTTAAATCAATATCAATTTACCGCTTTAATCTATAAACCCAACGCAATTTAACGCGTTTTAATAGCCTTAAATTATACAGGTGGTATATTGATACCACAAAGATACAAAAGTCTCTTAAAATGGCTTTAAATAGCCTTAAAATGGATATTAGGGGTACTCTAACGAGATAATGTAGGGGTGGTATAAGTAATCTAAACTCTGCACAAACAATCTTTTCCAACTGCCAATGTGAATCTAATAGGGTATTTGACTATATTTGTATTATGAATTCAATAGGTAGTAGTATCCCATATGATGCTGTTGTATGGTGTTGGTTTAACGGTATAGAAGTTTACTCCACGCCTGATAAGGTTAAGAAGAACTACTACAAGGTGATTGTTGATATGGAGAATATCGATATTAAAGTTAGTGAGGGTCTATACCATTTAGACGTTGTTGACTCCAAGGTATGGGAAATATATATGGATATATATCTTAAGGCAATCTCCAACTGACAAGACTATAGTACTTAGTATAATATAATATATATATATATTTATAATATCTTACTAAGTGTAGTAAGTATCTTACTTAGTATAGTAAGTACAATACTTAGTATATTATACTTAGTACTATACTAGTATAATACTGGTAATTATTTTTTGGAGTACAAAAACAATTTCGTAAATTACTTACAATATGGCTAAGATAGAATTAGAAGTACCAACATCTTTAGAGTCAATTACCTTAGGGCAATATCAACGATATATAAAAATCGTAGATCAAAACGAAGGTGATGAGTATACGGATTTCACCAACAAGAAGCTCATTGAGATATTCTGTAATGTGAATCTGAATGATGTGGAGAAGATACCTGTTGTTGAGTTCAACAAGGTACTTAAGATTATTGAGGAGGCATTCTCCAAAAAGTATAATCTTACTCGCCACTTTACTCTTGGAGGTGTTGAAATGGGATTTATACCAAACTTAGAAGAGATGAGTCTTGGTGAGTATGTGGACGTTGAGGCTACAATATCAGATTGGCAAGACATCCATAAGGCAATGGCGGTGTTGTATAGACCGGTAAACTTTAAGAGTAAAGATAAATATACTATCGCTCCGTATAAGCCAAATGATGAGATACGGATGTGGATGAAGGAGATGCCACTTAGTGTTGTGATGGGGGCTATGGTTTTTTTTTACAATTTAGGGATCGAGTTATCGAGAGCTTCCCTAGTTTATTTGGAGAAGGAATTGAGGAAAATACCGCAAACCTCTCCTCTACATCAAACTTTGGAAAGAAATGGGGTTGGTATAGCTCAATTTATGGACTCGCTAAGGGAGACATCACAAAATTTGACAAAGTTACATCAGAACCGTTATTTAAGTGTTTGATGTATTTAACGTTTGAAAAAGAGAAAAACGAATTAGAATCGAATATGATTAAAAAAGCTATGAAGCGATGAAAGAATATTATAACCTAATTGACAATATCTACAATTATCTTAATGGTAATAATAATATAAATACCGTTACCTCAGGAGATATATTTGACGTAGACCTATCTAAACAAACTATCTTCCCACTTGCCCATATTATCGTGAGTGATGTAACGTTTAACGACCACTATATGACCTTTAGTGTGAATATTATTGCTATGGATGTGGTGGATGAGTATAAAGAGGATAAACAAACAACCCATAACCCACTTTATCAAGGAGACAACAAACAAGATATTCTAAATAGTATGTTGAGTGTTGTAAATGGGTTGCAAAGCTCCCTTAGACGTGGAGGTATGAATGAGAACAACTACGAGATAGTAGATTCTCCAACTGCCACACAATTTGAAGATAGATTCGAGAACTTACTTGCCGGATGGTCTCTTGTTCTTAACATCGACATTCCAAACGATGAGATGGCGTTAATCAACGCTGATGGTACTTCTTGTATGACAACTACTACAACAACAACAACTGTTGCTCCATAATGGTAACTAAATTTAAAAATACAAAGTTATATCTTGAGAAAAGTTTCTCTGAGCAATTAAAAAAGATTGTAAAGGCTGAAATTACTCGATCTAGGGCAAGACAATCTAAAACAGGAAGAAGTTTTAACTCTCCAATAAATTACACCGGAACATTAGCCAATTCACTATCATCTTACTTACAAGATACAAGTGATGGATTTACCTTAAATTTGGAGGGGTTGGAATATGGAGAAGCAGTAGATGAAGGAACTAACAGTGGTTTTCCTCCAATAGAAAGTATTGTTAGTTGGATTCAGAACAAACCAGTAAAGTTGTACAATTTAAGAGGAGGTTCTCTGACTCAAAGTAAGATAAGAGGAATTGCATTCGCTATATCAAGGTCAATAAATCTTAAAGGTATAGCTCCAACTAATTTTATAGATGATGCTATACAAGAAGCTTTATCTAAACTAGAGGCTATATCAGACCCAATGGTACAAGATATAATGTTAAATATAGAAGACATTCTGCTTAAAGCAGGTTATATTAAGAAAGGTGATAATTATACTATAGAAAATGGCACTAACTAAGATAAATGTAAGGAGTCCGTACTATTTATTAGCAGACCCAATTACAACAACCACAACAGAACCTCCACAATTAACTGAGTTTACTTGTAGTGATGCAGGGTTTACTATGGTAGATGGAACAACCGGAAATACTATCGTAATAAACACAGATGCAACAGTTTCAGCCGGAACTCTAAATAGCGTTACCCCATCAACATATCAAGATGGAGTTGACCAAAATTATACCGCTAATATAACAGTTCCATCAGGTTACACTAACTCAGGGGAAACATTAACCACTTGTACAGCTACGGCTACTGGTACAGAAACAACTTTCCCTCCAACTACTCAAGCGCCCGGATGTACAGAAGGGGGTATAACATTAACTCAATCTATAGCTGATGCCTCAGTAGATTATGGAAACTCATACATACTAAACACAGCACTTTACTTCAGCTCTAGTGGTAATTTATCTTATACAGTAACAACACTACCTTCCGATCAAGAATTAGTATCTATAAGTCAAATTGGAGGATACATAACATTTACCACAAACACAAGTCAACTTTGTGGCGATGTAAAGATAAATATAATTGCTTCTGATGATATTGGTTCTTGTGATGTTAGTGATACATTTAGACTTACAGTTGCTAATTGTCCAACAACAACAACAACTTCAACGACTACTCAACCTTCACCATCTAACGTATCGTTTAATTCAACATTAACACAAGCTGTTGGAGAAAACCCATCGTATCAAATATCATATCAATATACAACTTTAATCAATAACATACCTGTTGTAAGAACATCAACCCACACACTCCCTATAAATGGAAGTTACAACTTTACAACACTTGCAAACGTTATATCTGATGTTACAGCATCTGTTACTAGAACATCTCCGGACAACACAGTAGCTGATAATACTACAATATTATTCAGTAGAAATCTAAATCTAGCAGAACAAACCTCAACATTTACTAATGGAGAAGTTGTTAGTGGAGAATCCCACACATTTACAAGTGTTGCGGATAATGATGCTTTCTATGTTGATATATCAGAAGGTTAATGAGATATATTTGTTGTCAACCTGCTAATCTGTATTTTGCTTGGCAGATAGATATAATGTTGTATAACTTTAGAGATGTAGGGATACCTCTAGAAAATGTAGACGTTATATGTGGGGTTGACAATACTGCTGATAAATATTTTGATAAATTAGCAGATAAATATCCAAAAGTTAATTTCTATTTCTATAAAGACAAACGTATAGATAAATCCTACATATCCTCTATAAGACCTAATATACTTAAACAACATTTTAAGCTCCATCCAAAATTAAGTGATGAGGCTATATTCTACCACGATTGCGATATACTGTTTACGAGAAAGCCTCAATTAGAACAATATATTGATGATGATATAAATTACCTATCCAACACTAAATCATATATTGGAGCTGAATATATATTATCAAAGGGTCAAGATGTATTTGACAAGATGGTAGAGGTAGCCAACATAAGACCTGATTTAGTATTGGAAAATACCCAAAACTCTGGAGGAGCGCAATACCTTCTTAAAAACATATCTTATCTCTTTTGGCATTTTGTAGAAATAGATTCTACTAATCTGTATCGAGAGATAAGTAAGTTAAATAGGGAGAAGAAAAAACAGAATCCTGATTACCACGAACTACAAATATGGTGTGCGGATATGTGGGGGGTATTATGGAATCTATGGAAGAACAAAAGACAAACATCAATTATAAATGAGATGAATTTCATATTTGCCACAAACCCAATATTAGATTGGGATAACTCATTAATATACCATAACGCAGGAGTAACTAACGATAGAGATGGGTTATTTTACAAGGGAAGACATATAAGGGAAATACCCCCAAAAGATTTGGTTATTGATAAGAGTTTTGCGTCTTACAAATACTACGAGGTGTTAAAAAAAGCATTATAAGGTACAATATTAACTTATGATTGTTATTTATAATACATAAATATAGATAGAATGGCAGCTAAACTATTGTATGGGGATTTAGACATTTGGGTGTATACTGGTCAGTTTACAGCTGATAGACCAACCGACCCTACTTATGCTATAAGTAAATCAGTAATATCAGGTGAGCAACACATTAGATTTGAGATATCAGAATTAGTAAAGGATTACATTGACATTGAATTTAATAATAACTATACCACAATCTCCACCCATATTTGGGTATATTGGAGATTAGTAAGATATTTTGATGACTTTAAATCCGATACTACAACCGGATATAATTTAGCTTCTACCGGCTATGGGTATTTCAAAGATGGTATAAATCCTGTATTGGGAATCGGAAAACAAATAGACAATCAATATTTATATGTTCCTACTAATGAGGCAGTAACTGTACCGGTCTATATTGGAGAGGGAGGAGTAACTTCTGTTGCATTTAATAAAGATGGGTCTACACTATCTACAATAACATATACCCCTATAACAACTCCGGTCAACGAAGAGCCGGATGACCTTATAAAATATCCAAGTAACTCAAGTAATCCAGACACAGTCATAATAACCTTATCAGATGCCTCTACACAAACGCTAACTGTAGCTGCTAGTTATGATGATGAGACTTGCTCCTCTACAAGCAGATTTACTCCTTATAAGGTATCATTTGTAAATAAATATGGGGTTATACAAGATGTTTGGTTCTACAAGAAAAGAAAAGATAGCGTCAACATAAAAAGAGAATCCTATAGAATAAATACTATTGGAGTATTAAATGATGCGTCTGTATTTTATAACTATCAAGATACCACCGATAAGATTCTAAATGTGGAGATAGACAAAACATTTTCTATGAATACTGGGTTTCTTAATGAGGAATACAACGATGTATTGCAACAACTCCTTCTAACAGAATATGCTTGGATAACAGAAGGAGGACAAGCCTATCCAATATTGCCACAAACCGGATCACTATCATTTAAAACATCACTCAATGACAAATTAATAGATTACACTCTTGACTTCAAATATGGATTTAACGAGGTAAATATTATTAGGTAATGCAAAGAGTACAATTATATATAGAGGGTCAAAGAGTAGACTTGTTTCAAGATGAGACTATAGAAGTAACATCTACAATACAAGATATAAAAGATATTGGTAAAATATTTACTGATTATTCTCAGACATTTACAGTACCTGCCTCTTCGACAAATAACAAGATATTTCGCCATTATTACAACAATAATATAACGGAGGGATACTATGATTCAAGGATTAAGAAAGAGGCTGAAATCCATATAAACTATTTGCCGTTTAGAGAAGGTAAAGTATATCTTAATAGTGTTAAGATGATGCAAAACAAAGCTCATTCTTACACCCTTACATTCTACGGTAAATTAGTATCATTAAAAGATGCTATAGGTGATGACAAACTAAGTTCATTAGACCTTGAAGACTTCACCCACCAATATGATAATGCCACAGTAAAAGAAATATTTCAAAATGGACTTACTGTTGGAGAAGATACTGAAGCGTTAATCTATCCGCTTATAACATCTAGAAAACGTCTTTTCTACAATACGGAGTTTTCAGACACAGACCCGGAAAACACAGATGGTAATTTATATAGAGACCCAAGTTCTCCAGATAATCTTAGAGGTCTTGAGTATCGTGATTTAAAACCTGCGATAAGAATATACCACATCATAAAAGCTATTGAGGCTAGATATAGTATTCAGTTTACTGATGATTTCTTCTCTACTACAAATGAACCATTCTATAAGGTTTATATGTGGTTAAGTGCTGTTAGAGGTGAGATATATGAGCAAGAGGAATATGGGTCTTATGCTTCTAGTGTTAGAATAGGATTAACATCACTAGGAACTCAGTTAACGGAAATATCTTCAGGAGAAGGAGGTTCATCTTCTGTTGGCACTAATTTATGGAATGTAAACAATACAACAGGTATAATAACTTTAAACGCAAACGCTACAAGAGATTATAGAATTGATGTATTAATAGATTCTATAAGTGAGAATTCTAATATAAAAGTTAAGTTATTTGATGTTGGAGCAAATAAGTTTTATGAAAGATTTAGCTATGGGTCTGGTAACCTTGAGGTTGAATTTGTAATTACTAAACAAGCAGGAACCCATCAATTCAGATTGTTTGTTGAAGCAGACACTCAATTGGAGTTTATGATAAGAGAACTTGGGTTAGATTATGTTGGTGCGCCATCTGCGGAAATTTACAAGACCCCATTAATATCTCTTAATCCAACCATAAACTTATCAAATAAGAATTTTATGCCTGATATGGGGGTTATGGATTTCTTAACCGGATTATTCAAGATGTTTAATCTAACAGCATATTACATTACTGATAGAAGAGATGCTGATTACGGTAAGATATTTGTAGATACCCTAGATGAGTTTTATAAGAATGTATCGGATAACCATTTCAAGGGACTAATAGATTTAACAGAGTATACCGATATAACTTCTCACGATGTTGATTCTGTATTACCGTTTACTGAGATATACTTTAAGTATCAAGACCCAAAGTATTTATTGTC
>Ga0099848_1000259_pt1 | contig 23744 bp, 37 predicted proteins | sample CB_VirMetaG_3_FD_78179 | JGI IMG/M metagenome (GOLD analysis project Ga0099848, IMG submission 78179) | Freshwater to marine saline gradient viral communities from Chesapeake Bay - CB_1508_1S Viral MetaG | ecosystem: Environmental > Aquatic > Marine > Coastal | place: USA: Chesapeake Bay...
AGGTCATGTCTGACAATTCGTTGTCATTTATTTGTTGAAAATTTGTTTAAAGGCGACATATCCAAACGCCTGCATGTAGTGGTACCTTCACATTACGGAGCAATACCTGGCTCCCCCATATTTTAAAGAACTGTAAATAAATAGTAAAAAAGACCTTTCTACTACGTAGTCTTTGCGGCCGACTCTCCGACGTCTTGTCTCCTTACTTTACTTCTGGAGTAGCAGTAGTATCAACTGCAGTAGCTGCAGAATCAACCTTTACAGTGCCTACTTCTACAGTAGAGTCAACTGCGGTAGCCTCAGTAGAAGCAGTACCATTGCAAGCTGCAAGAGTAACGATTGCAAAAATTGCGATCACTTTTTTCATTCTCTGTTTTTTTGGTTAAAAAATAAAATCTACCTAAATTGGGACAAAACTTGTGTTAACTGTGGTTTAGACATTACACCAGAATTTCTATAAACCACGTTTCCTCCATTCTCAACAATAATAGTTGGCACGCTAGAAACATTATATTTCATAGCCATTTCTCTTTGCTGATCTACATCTACATAATTGATTCCAAGTCCGAGATCGGCATCTACCTGCTGAACGGTTGGTTTGAACATTTTGCATGGTCCACACCATGTTGCTGTAAAGTACAGTATCATATTAACATTTTTATAAAAATAAGAACTTTATTTTGATTCTTCAACTTCTACGGGATATTTTTGTTGAACTCCCGGAATCGATACAATCTGAGGTTCTACTTTGTATGTAGAATTTAAAGTTTTTACAAGATCATATCCTTCATGCTCTTCAATCTCTAATACCTGAGAGGTATGAAAGTAGCGATCCGGGCCGTCTAAGATAAACAGACACCGGTAGGTATTGGAATTCTCTAAATGCAAAAATCCTTTTTCTACTCGACCTACATTAACATCGTTGGGATGTCTGCCGAAAAATCTTCTATCTTCTATTTTTGTTAATTTTAACAACACTCCTTGATACTTTTTAAAATTAAATTTTTTATTTTCCATGATTTATTAATTTATAGTTTTATTTTCAACGTCTACATCTAACACTACAGGTTTATTTACAGGATCATAAAACCTATCGCATACACTAGCATTTATATACAAAGCTCCGGCACTCATTTCTACTCCGTATCCTTCGTGTATATGTCCGCTTACATGTAACATGGGTTTAACTCTCTCTACTGCTTTACGTAGATCTTCACATCCTACATATTCTCTAGAGGAAGGAACATAATCTAGTCTGTAGGCAACAGGTCCGTGAGTTACTATAATATCAGTATCCATTGGAATTTGATCCCATACTTTTTTAATTTCTGAACCTCTATGTTTATTAAAGGCCCATCTATCTCCTCCAAACCAAGGTGTGATAGGTGATCCCCAGATCTTTAACCCATTAATAGTTACTTCTTGATTCTCCAAATAAGTAATGCTAGGGCTGCTAGATTTAAGATCAGATAAAATATCGCGAAGCCACGTGGGCTTTTTAAGATACGATTCATCATCCCACAGGTCATGATCTTCATATTCTCTAAAATATTTTGGGTCAAAAGATTTATCGTGATTTCCAGCAATAAAGACAATTCCGTATGTATAACGGGGAGCTTGTTGTTTAAGCCATTTTATAAAACTTTCAACTTCTCCCTTTTGTCCTACTCCGGTAAAATCTCCAGCATGAATAAGTAAATCACCTTCCGGTAGAATAGAATTCATAGCCTTAGAAGTCAAGTGCTTATGTCTATTATGCGTATCACTAATTAAAACTAATTTCATATACCTTATATAGTATAAATAGAAACCCTCCGAGAAGGAGGGTTCCTTTATATAACCCATTACTTATCAATACATGCCCATAGCTTGATCATCCTCTTTCTTACTTTCTTTCTTTTCGAAAATAACCGACTCGGTAGTTAAAATTGTTCCTGCTACTGATGCAGCATTCTCAATAGCAGTCCTTGTAACTTTTGTAGGATCTAATAATCCTGATGTGATTGCACTTACTACGTTTTGAGTCTTAGCATCGTAGGTAAAGAAAGAACCTGCATCTTTAACTGCTCGTAGTATTGAATAGTAATCTTCGATACCGCAGTTATTTAAGATAGCTTTAAAAGGAGCATAACAAGTATTTCTTACAATGTTAAAACCTACCAATTCTTCAGGACCTACTTCTTTAGGTTTAATAGAAAGAGTGTCGAAGGCTTCAATTAATGCAACACCCCCTCCTGGAACAATACCTTCTGCAAGTGCTGCTTTTGTTGCAAATAGAGCATCTTCTACTCTATCCTTTCTTTCTTTAATCTCAATATCAGAATTACCGCCTACCGAAATGATAGCTACTCCTCCAACTAATTTCCCAAGTCTCTCTTGTAGCTTTTCTTTCTCATAGAAAGATGTAGCCTTCTCAATTTGATCTTTAATCTCCTCAGCTCTCAAGGTTATGGCCTCTTCTGTACCTCTACCGTCAACAACTGTAGTTGTCTCTTTGGCTACAGTAACAGTTCTTGCTGTACCGAACATTTCGCCGAGCTGAACAGGAGTTAGTTTATCAAGCTTATGTCCTTTATTCTTGGAAATAACTTGACCGCCTGTTAAGATAGCTAAGTCTTCTAAAATAAGAGTTCTACGTTCTCCAAAGTCTGGTGCTTTAACTGCTGCTACTGAAACAATACCGCGCATCTTATTTACAATTAACGTAGCTAATGCTTCATCTTCGACATCTTCTGCAACAATCAAAATAGGTTTTTGATCTGAATTAGCTTTGCTCAGAGTATTTAAAATTTCAGCAGCTTTAGTAATACGTCCATCGTAGATAAGAATATAAGGTTCGGGTAATACTGCATTCATCGTAGTGTTGTTGGTAACAAAATACGGAGATTTATAACCTCTGTCAAATTGCATACCTTCTACTATTTCAAGACTAGTTTCACCTGTCTTAGATTCTTCAATAGTAACGATACCTTCACGACCTACTTTTTCAATAGCAGTAGAAATTAAATTACCTACTTCTTCATCTCCATTAGCAGAGATAGTAGCTACTTCTTTAATTTGCTGCTGATTAGTAACATCTTGAGAAATACTTTTTAACTGTTCTACAACCTTACTTACATACTTATCGATAGCCTTTTTAACTTCTACCGGGTTAGAACCTTGATTGATTAGTTTTAATCCTTCTTCTACCATAGTAGTAGCTAGTAACGTAGAGGTTGTAGTACCGTCTCCTGCTTCGTTAGCGGATTTAACTGATACTTGCTTTACAAGCTGGGCACCGAGATCTTCTACTTGATCTTCTAGTTCATGAAAAGAACGTGCTACTGTAACCCCGTCTTTAGTTACCTTAACTTCGCCTGATTGATCCTTGATCAATACTGTACGGCCACCAGGACCTAATGTAGAACTTACCGATTGATTTAATTTTTTAATCCCGGCAAGTAATTTATTTTTTAATTCTGTTCCAAATACCGTTGTTGTCATAGTTCTTTTGTTTCTTTTAAGTCTGCTATAAAATAATGTCCGTCAACTATGTCTCCTTTTTTTACTTCACTTTCAGTCTCTCTGTAGATTTCGGCTATCGGATCAGTACTTACAAGTTTTGAATAAACGTCTTGTTCTTTACAAATAAAATATTCTTCTCCTTCTACTGTGATTCGTAGAGAACCAAGTTTCGGTATAAGTACTTTATCTCCAATTTGAAGGTTAGAAGGTACTAATGTATCTGAATGATAATTATAAGTACCAGAAGTAGCTACAACTTCTCCCATCTCAGGCTTTTCTTTACCTAAATCTGGAATGACAATATTACCGTACATCTGCTCCTCCTCCTCAATAGGACGGAGAATTAAATAGCCGTTTAATGGCTGTAATTTAGACATATCTTTTATTTTTAATTTAAGGAATTATTTCCAAGTCTTCAACTGTTTCTAAAAAATAAAGTAAACCTTCTTTCCTAAGAACAGTATCTGCTCCTAGAATTAATTTCCATGTATCAACGACAGGATTAAGCTCTTCTTTAATTATTCTCTTAACCAAATAGAGTCTGTCGTTGAAAGGAATAAATTGTCGGGTAAGTGTATACATAACTGGTTACTTAGTAGGCCTATTGTTTACTTCTCAATTAATGCTTTAGGTGCAGTAATTGCAATCTTGCGAATTGCTTTACCTTCAGCTACTGGGATTGTTAAGGTGAGAAGACCTTTATCAAGAGAGGCTTCTAACTTACTTAGGTCAAACTTAGTGGAAATTTTCCAAGTAAGATCGAAAGAAGATCTCTTAATACCTCTATAGATAGGTTGGAGGTCCTGTTGTACAGGTTTTTCATAGCGAATACGGAGAGAATCGTTCTCAACAGAGATCTCGATATCTTCTACGTTTAGACCAACTGCGGCAACTTCAAATCGAATGCCGTCTTCTGTTTCGTAAATGTCTACTGGGTGTGTTACCTTCTGCGTAATTGCAGAGAAATGGGACTGTGCTTCTTTTATCTTTCCAGAGCAGGTCAAACGGATCCAGCTCAAATGGACGAAAAAATGTCGTCATAGTTTTCTGTTTTGTGTTCCCTTGCGGTGAACGGTTAATAAATGTTTCAAAACTTAAGGCCTACTAAGTACCTTATTTCTTAATAAATATATGTAGTTTTTAAAAAAACTAGTGACCATCTCTAAAATTATTTGCCACTTCGGGAATAGCAACTAACTCAACACCTTCTAGTCTGGTCGTATTTTCCATACAGTCTTGTACAATCTCGCATGCACGTTTTACGTCTTCATCTACTACTTGACATACTAGCTGGTCATGAATTTGACAGATTACCTGTCCTGTAATACCTTCTGCTTTAAATTTCCTATTGATTTGTAAAGCTGCACGGTTTACTATGCTTGCAGAGTAACTTTGAATCTGAAAGTTTAAGCAGTTATTAAGTGCGTTCTTGTAATCTCGGTATAGACTAGTTGTGTTTTCTACTCCATATTCTTGCTCTAACTGTTTTCTGAATCTCCAATCTTCAATGAGCCTGTCTCCAAGACTGCTATAAATCTCTTTTGCTTGAGGTAGGTGCCTAACACGTCCTACTTTATTTTTAATGTAACCATTCTCTTTTACAAACTTACGAGAATTCTCACGCCACTTTCTTAGTTCTGGAAATCCATCTAGATAGCCCTCTACAAGTCTTTCTCCTTCTTTCCTATCTACACCTAAAGACATTGCAAGTGCATAACCGGACATACCGTATGGTACACCTAGTGAATAAGCTTTAGCGGTCTGTCTTTTGACCGGATCTACTTTTTTAAGGAAGTTAGGTGCTTTAGTATGTGCACTTACACCTTCTAGTTTTTCAGTTTTGATAGCAATGTGAGAATAAAAGTCTAAATCATTATTAAAGATATCTTTTAGACCCTGATCGCCTGCTACAGTTGCAAATACTCTAGGTTCTAGAGATGCATAGTCGGTATCGAGGATCTTAGTACCTTCGTCGGCTATAAAAAACGCTCTTACCAGGTTTGTATACCCCATAATCAGTTCATCGTCTTGACCAGGTTCAAGCGGTTTGGGTAATTGTTGCATGTCAGATCCATAACGTCCTGATACAGTACCGTTTTGCTTGAAGTAGGGGTAAAATCTACCTTCTTCTGCCGAGTCAAGAAACCGGTCAACGTAGGCAGTTTTAATCTTAGTTAATTTGTTATACAAACGGAGATGTTTTGCCCATTCGTACTTACCGCTTATTGACTGAATCATATCTTCATCAAACTGCGGTTTACCTTTTGTAGTAGTTGATATAGGTTTTTCACCTAATACGTCGAAGGCAATCTTACCTAGTTGATCTTTAGATTGGATATTAAAGAATTGTCCATCGTTATCCTCTTTCCAAAGACCTAAACTAATCTTGACTATCTGCTCTTTGCCTAAATACTCCGGATCTCCGGTTGATAGAAAATCCTTAATAGGTGAAGGAGGTAGGGCAGTAATAGCCGCCTTATTAATAGTGAATTTACCTGTCTTTTCTGATTTAGGTAATTCGATGTTATTCTGTTCAAGAAGACGTTGAGCAAAAATACCCTTACTTTTAGGAGGATAGGCTTCTAAAGCTTGGTCGATAATCCAACTTCTTACTGCAGGCTGTTTTAAAAGCTCTTTAACAACCATTTCTGATTGTTCCTGTAAATCTTTTGTAATCCTTGCTCTTGTTTCTTCTAATAAAGGTATGTCAAGCCTGATACCATGCTTTTCCATTGAAATAGTAACCTCTCTATACACGGGCATTACTTCGTCTTCGAAGAAAAATTTCTCTAGACCCTCTTCAATCAGTATTTTAAGAAAATAATAGTATATCCGTAAAGTAAGGTCGGTATCGGCTGCTGCGTACTTAGATAGAATCTCTAAATCAGCCTTGTATATCTCGTAATTCTCCTTAGAAGTCGATCCGCCATTAGCCTTTATACTATCCTTGAGAGCTAATTGCTCCTCATTGGCCTCCGTTTCTACGTCAAGTCCTATCTCTTTCTGAACCATGATAGCGATAGATTTCAAACCAAAAGGATTGCCGTATCCAAATGCGCCTTCCTCTTTTACTGTGTGTACAAGCAGTGAAGTATCTGCATGAAGATGTGGAAGTAAATCTATTCCATAGAAACCTTCTACAAATCGTAAGTCGAAAGATGCGTTATGACAGATTAACTTCTTCTGTGTAAGCTGATTTATAACATACTTAGCCAGTTCGTGAGCTCCTTTACCTTCTATCTGCACTTCTTTGAGACGATCTACATTCCATACCATCGTAGGCATATAAAAGCCCTTACCGATTTCACCAGAGACAGAAAAACCAATAATCCGACCTCTTCTGGGGTTCAAACTATCGGTTTCAGTATCGAACGCTATAAGTTCGCTTTCTCTAATATGCTGAATCAGCTGTTTTAGAGTTTCTTTGTCATTAACCGTTACGTAACTTTTTTGCTGTGTCATAAACCTTCTTGATTCTCTATCAGACTTTTTGCTTGGTCATAAGACATGGCAATTTCCTTTCGTCTTGTTTTGTAGTCTTTAACAATTTCTAATTCCTGGCATAGAGTTATAAAAGACTTTAGATCTTTCTGTGAACAATAAATACCTTGAGTCTGTACCAAGGACTGGAATTTGTTATATGACAGAGTAGGGTCGCCTACTGTCTTCTTACCGTTCTGATAATACAATTTAAGGAGTTTTAAATTAAGCTCCAACTGTTTGTATTTAGGAGTTTGCAAAAGTTTTTTAGTCTCGTCATAACTACCTATAGTGTAGAATGCATCGAAAGCTACTCCAATGAGAATAAGAAGTTCTAGAAAAATGGTTATATAGAAGAATGCCGTACTATTTTCCTGGCTGGTTGCAAGTTTAGTATCGACTTTTTCTTGAGATTTAGTTTCAATCTCTTTTAGCTTAGTATCTTTGGTTTGCTGTAAAGAAGCTACGATAGAATCTCGGTACTGTCTATCGGCTCTAGTTCTTGCCGGCTGAGTTCTATAGTAATTAATTTCATTATCGTAGTACCTAGCAATCGAGTCTGCTCTTTGAGAAGTAGTATTCTCAACAACAGTCTGAATTGTTTCTGTATTATCTACAAGTCGATGGGCTCCTTTTACGGAAAGGTAAAAGCTTCCTACTATAAGACCTAAACATATAAGAGTTCCGACTGCAATAGGAGCTGTAAATTTTTTGATTTGCAAAATGCTAATAGAAAGCTGTTCTAGAGCAAATCTCTTTGTAAGTTCATATCCAGTCAAGAACAAAGCTACGAAAATGGTAAAGAAAGTATCTTGGTATGGAAAGAGAGGTGGAATACTTTCAGTTATAGATTTTACAAAAAAGTATCCAAAGTAGATTAGAAAGATATTGCCTAGAAAAGAAAAGTAATATAGAATCCTATCTAGAGTAAAATAGTTTTGCTCGAGCTTATGCACCTCGAGCTTTAACTTTAACTTATTATATTTGTCTAGTTTCATTTTTATGTTGCAAAAGATTCCCCGCATCCGCAGGTCCTACTTGCGTTTGGATTTATAAACTGAAATCCTTTGCCATTCAATCCGTCACTAAATTCTAATTCGGTTCCGAACAAATATAAAAGAGATTTCATATCAACTAATATCTTTACATCTTTATCTTCGAAAAGCTCATCCCCGGCTCTCTTTTCTGTATCGAAATCTAACTGATACGTTAATCCAGAACATCCTCCTCCTTTTACTCCAACACGTAAATAGGGTTTTTCAAACCCGCTCTCGGCTATTAACTCCTGAATCTTTTTACTAGCTGTTTCAGTTACAGTAATCATTTTACTCTCTTAGATTCTACATATTTTGCTTTAAGTATAACTCCTCTACGTTTTACAGAGGGCTTTGTATATGTCTGTCTTTCACGTAACTCTTGTACAACTTTAATTTTACTGTGTTTACTTTTGTATTGTTTTAGAGCTTGCTCTATTGAGTTTCCTACGTTAATGATTATCATATGCTAATTCTTCTAATCCTTTTTTCTTACGGTAATCGTTTATAGCTGCTTTGATTGCATCTTCGGCAAGTACTGAGCAGTGGATTTTAACTGGGGGTAAATTTAATTCTTCTACTATTTCCATGTTATCAATCGTTACTGCTTCATCAATCGATTTTCCTTTTAGCCATTCGGTTGCTACCGAGGATGATGCAATTGCTGATCCACAGCCAAAAGTTTTAAACTTAGCATCTTGAATAATGCCTGTTTCTTCGTCTACTTCTACCTGTAGACGCATTACGTCACCACATTCCGGTGCTCCTACCAATCCTGTTCCTACGTTAGACTTAGATTTATCTAGAGTCCCTACATTACGTGGATTGGTGTAGTGGTCTATTACTAAATCTGAATATGCCATAGTTTTACAATTCTTCGATTACTCCTAAAATTTCTGCTAGAATTAAAGCTATACCTGCTGTTATAAAATTTTGTCCTATAATAGCAAATCCGGCAAATATTCTAATACATGATTTTGCAAAACTAACCCAAAAATGCCATCGACTTTTTGATTCTTTTGGTTGCATAACTTATATATTTGTTTTTCGTTGATTATCATTCTGCCACTGTCCGTTGTACTCTTCTGCTGGTTCACACTCGTGGAAATATATCTGTGCCACGCGTGCATCCTTCTCAATAAATATCGTTTCGGTTACTAGCATGATGGTTCCCATGTTATCTGTTTGAAAACCAGGGTCAAACACAGGTGAATTGATTAAGGCTCCGTTACGCCAAAGCGAAGATCTTTGTTTAATGAACGCTACACGGTTATTTGGAATCTTACATCCTTCCCAAAAAGTAACATCGTATGTACCTGGATATAAAAGCCATCCTTCGATTCCGTCTAATTGAACAGTATCGACAGGAGTATAGGTGGTTAGTTCAGTTTTACCTTTTAGTACTTTACCGATTTTATGATCACTGTAAATACCGTTAGGTATCCCTTCAACGCTAATACCCACTCGGTTTACTGCTTTTAGAGTTACATCAAAACCAACCTGTGCTGGTTTACCTTTCGCTTCTCCCAACTTGAGTAATCCTTCCTCTAAAATTTGATTTGCATTTAACATATTATTTCTTTTTAAATGGAAATTTCTTGTTTAATTTATCTCTTCTCCTTTCACATCCACAATCTTCTTTGCCAAAAAGATGTGCCATTTTCTCGGCTAGTTTATCTATGCCAAAAAAGTGGGTTATCTTTGCTATTAAATCTCCTAATCCTTTCATTATTTTCTAGGATATCCTTTAATAAATTCATAAAACTCAGCTCGTGCAGCATCTTCTTCAAGGAAGCATCCTGATAGTTTAGATGTTTTCATACTAGCGCCCTGATGCTTAACACCTCTACAGCTTACGCAGTTGTGAGTGGCTTCAATCATCACTGCTACGCCGATATTACCTTCACAGATCTTATCTACAGCATTATGAATAGCTACGGTTAATTGTTCCTGGATTGCACCTCGTCTGCTGAAATGCTCTACAATACGGTTTAGCTTACTTAAACCTACAACTCTACTCTCTAAAGTAGGTACATAGGCGATATGACATAAGCCGTTGATAGTCTGGTGGTGGTGACTACACATGCTTGTAACTGGAATACCTCCTTCAAATACTACACCGTCGTACCCGTCGGCTGGGAATGAGGTAATAGAATCTAACTGCTCGTATCTTCCTTTCCAGAGATCGTTTACGTACGCCTTAGCTACACGCATTGGTGTATTTGAACTGTTAGGATCATTTTCCCAATCTACACCAAGGGCACTTAAAAACTTACCGTAGTGTACAGCTGCCGCTTCAATAATTCGCTTCTTTTCACCGTCAGTCAACGAATGCCTACCTTCTTTGATAGCTTCTTGTAGGTAGGTACTAATACCGTTTGCATGACCGGCTTGTGCTAATTCTAGCTTTTCAATTTCTATGTGTTTGTCTCTACTCATAATTATAGGTAATAAGAAATTTTATTTAAACGTTCTTCTACTGTTCCTTTTAATATAACAACTTTCTCTTTAGGGATGTACTTTACCATAAACTCTCTTATTACCTCGTCGATTTTAATTTGCAATTCGTGACTTAGACGGTCAGGATCGGCTACAAAATCAAACTCGACAGGTATATAAAAGAAGTACTCTACTTGATCTTTAGTTTCTTCAAATAAAGTAATAAGATCTTTAATATCGAGCTCAGGGGCTAATATCTGGGAGTAGATAATGCAATCCACAATACTACGAGTACTAATTACATTTTTATGGCTTAAGTAATTCTGATAGGCCCAGGCCGATAATTCGTTAATTGCGTACTGCTTCTCACTATTTGAAAGTTCAAGCATTTTACTAATCTTGATAACAGGTCGTGAAAAGCCGTCAGTAACATAATACTCAGGAAACTTAGTAGATACCTCTTTCAATAAGGTAGTTTTACCAGTTCCATGAGATCCAAGTAATATTTTCATGTAAGTATTTTGTTAAATATAACAGTTCTTACTCAAACTTCCAATTGTCTTCAAAGAAGTTTTTCCAGGCCCGAAGGGAAGTATTACGGAGAATTAAAAACATATCATCTAGAGTTTGAGCCGTATTCGGAACAGCGCTAAATCTTACTACCTCTCCTTCGTCTACACCTTCAGTTACTCTATGAACTACAGATCCAACAGTATCGTATTTTCCTTCCCAGGCTCTGACCTGCGGATCTTTTCCTTTTAATTCTGGAAAATAAGTAATTAGTCCGGGATGTCCGTTGTAAATTTCTCCTTTGAAATACTGAAAAAAATCAGCAGGTAAAATCCGGAGAAAACCGTGTAAAGTTATCAATTTTTTCTCTAGCAATTCTGGAATGAGGTAATTTTCAAGAGTAGGTCTAAAAAGTATCGTCCTTATTGTCACCCCATTTTTCCCAAAGAATTCTAGGTTATCTTTCGGTATTCTATATAAATGGTTAGTTACAAGGAGACTAGGGAGAAACCCAATCTCTTTAGCTATAGCAATAACTTCTGATCCGGTCTGACTTACTAATACTCCCCAGTTTTCTTGTATTTTCATATTACTGTCCTAACGCTTTTTTAGTATAATAGATAGGATTGATTAAAGCTTGAGGAATTAAATCAAGTTTGCTTGCACGTACTGGACAAATATCCAAGGATCCGCGACGGGCATACAGTAACATTACGCAGCAATCCTCTACAAGCGGATTGGACATAATTTCGGTATAAAGCTTTTCAGCACAAAACTCGTGGAACTCGTTTACCTCACGTAAGGAAATAACTTGCTTCAACAACTCTTTAGGATCAACACTACCTTTCTTTGTAGTAATGGTAAAGTAAGCTGCTCCTGTATCTTTCTGCTTAGTATGTCTACAACGAGATCTTAGTATGTTAGTAAAGTATGCAGCATATTCACCTGTTTCTTCATCTTCTACAACAATGTTATACTTTCCCTGGGCGGCATAATCTGTAATCTCCATTTTCGCTAGTTCTTCATCCCCAATTGCACCAAATAGATCTAAATAACCTTCTGCTGGATTGGCTTCTCTTTCGTACTGATCTCCTTCACGAAAGAATCCTACTGTAGCAGGTGCATCAATACATTTACTAATATCTTCTGTTACTTGTTTTTCGTAATTCTCAATCGCTTCTTCGATAGTATCGCCCATCTTACACATATCAAAGGTATTCAAGTAGAGTTTAAAAGATTTAGACTCTACCATAAACTCTGAATTTGCAGGGCATACAATTTTTAACGTACCTGCAATAGGTAATCCGTTATTGAGAAGGAAAGTTGCTTCGTGACAATGCCAAGTATCGAATCCTACAAACTCATCTCCTTTAATTCCCCAATCTTGACGTGCAAGAACACGTGGCATAGGGTTTAACTGTGAAGGATCAAACTTGTCTGTGTAGACTGCGTAGGAGTTAGCTGAACCGAGCGATCTTGCTGCGGCATCTGACATATTATTTATTGACATAAGTACGAAAGGTTTTAACATTTTCAAAAATAAGATCAATTTGTTCTTTTGTAAGCTTGATATCCAGGTTATCGGCTAGTTTATCTTTTGGTTTAAGGGCTGTCAAACCGTTTGGACCTAATTTATTACCTGTCCATCCGTTTACAATCGGTGAACTAGTATCAAGTGAATACAAATAGCGATGTAAATGTGTTTGGTTGTATTTGTAAAGTAAGAACTCTACAGGATTTTGACAGCCTAGAAGGTGAAATTTATAAGCACCGCTCATTCTATAGGTGTATCTGTTAGAATACCACCAGTTCAAGAAACGAAAACGTACAGTTACGTAGTCTGAATCAGGTACTAGATCAAAAGGTAGTGCTATAATATCGACATCCTTGTCGGCATAAAAATCAATACAGTCTGCAATCTGGTCAAAAGTATCTCCTTGACAGACCCCAATGTATTTTACTTTATCAGATCTGTATCTACCTAGATATTCTACAGCATTCTCCATAGTCTGCTTGTAGTCGTTTACTTTATCGGGTAGAACAAGGTGTGTTGGTTGAAACTCTTCACCTAATTCATAAAGCTCTTCACCTGGAATAGATTGACCGAGTTCAAAAGCTGAATTATCTAAAATAGAATAGGGAGCTTCTTTGAGCTTTTCCTTGTAAAACTCTGTATAGCCTCTATCGTTATTTAGCAAATGTCCTAATACGTAAGGATAGTCGCTAATTAAGTCATGGTAAGGAAATAACTGTTTAGGAATCTCGTGACTAATTAATGGCATAAATTATTTTTTATGGTCTAATAATACTTTTTCTACATGCGCTTTAGCTACTTCCCAACTCACAGGACCAGTTTCATCAGCATATGCTACAGGATCAGGACGTCCAAGCTTGATAAATGCTTCAATACGTTCTACTGATGCTGCTGATTTATAATCCGAGTACCATGTATTTGTGTATTCTACTACATGATCGGCACTATATTTAGCTTTCTGCTCTTCAGTTAAACTTAGTATACGCTCTGTAGTGATCTTAATCGGTTTGTAACTTGTATTAGTCCGTCTATATACTTCGTCAAAGTCTAATCCCAATACTTTACAGCATTCTTCCCCATCTTGTAAAATTTCAAACTTATTTACATCGAGATACGGCGTATAAACTGATACTAAATCTGAATCCCAGTTACCTTGTTTGAATGCTTCAAAGTCAATATCGCGAAACTCTTGTCTACAGTCGGGATAGATTGCATGATCGCCGGCATGAATACCCATTGCAATAGCACATCCCTGTCTTACATCACAATCATCACCTGTAGGTTTAGTAGCAATCGATAAAGCTACTGCCTGAATAATTGAACTGAAGATTTTATTACGGTTAGGTACAACAGTTTCTTTCATATTGTCTTGTTCGTAATGTCCTTCAGGAACATCTTGACCGCCTTCAACTAATGCTGAGTTAAGTAGTTGCTGCAATCCATCTAACTTGATAATTTGATGTCTAACTGGGAAGAAAGATGGATGAGTTTGAGCTACTTCCCTAGTAAATTCATTTACATACTTAACTAAATCAGTAGCACGTTCTAATTCTACACGATGTTTTTGGCCGTAGTCGAAACTAAGAGCTGTTACTTCATAACCATTTGCAAGAAGATGGAGTAGTAAACTGCTACTATCCATACCTCCTGATAAGCTTAATACCGCTTGTTTTTTCATTAGTAAAAAATTAAAATAAGGAGCGTATTATTTTATATCCCGATTAACTCCTTAACCGGTTTTTTTATCTTCTTTACTATTAAGATCTTTTTGCATACCTATGAGTTGACTACTTACTGCGGCCACTATAGTTCCTAATTGCTCCCACAATCTATCACACTCTCCCTGTAATTTCCTAATAGCAGCCCACTGTAAAATCTGCATCACCATAAAAAATACTACAACACCTATGTAGAGATGCTGTTCGGTTATAGTTACTGTCATACTCTAAATATACTACCTCTCAATCGTATCATCAACATCTCCACGCATAAATTCATAAGCTTCTGGTGTGCCGGGGAAGGCTACGAAATCCGGATGATCCATAGCTCTTTGTAGAATTTTAATTGTTAAGTCTCGATCCTTCGTATCAATCACTAAAGGTTCAAAAACAAACTCGGCCTCTGTACCTTTTTTTCGAATAAGATAGTAGAGGCTTCCAGCACCTATATGCTTAATTGCTTCATAAAAGCTTTCAGCTGTTGTTTTCTTCATATAACGATTTTATATACTCTTTTAATCTATCAGTTGGCTCCCACCCTAACCTTTCTATTGCGTCGTTATTAACACGTAAGGTTCTTCTATAGTTTCCGGCTACGTCCGGTAAATGTACTTTTTCAGTACCGAACATCTCTACCACTCGGTTTATTGTGTAGCTAATTCCGGTCCCTAGTTCCCAAGCATCTTCGTGCTTTTCTTCTGATTCAGCTACTCTAATCAAACCATCTACAATATCGTCTATATGTGTAAAGTCTCGAGACTGTTCTCCATCACCGAAGATAGTAAGAGGTTGATTCTTTGCTACTTGGCTTCTAAAAATACCAATTACAGCTGCCATATCAGAATGTATTAATTCTCCAGGGCCGTATACGTTGTAAAATCGAACTATTTCAGCATTTAAAAAGAAGCATTTTTTAAACATTTTAATCCACTCCTCTCCCATATGCTTAGACATTGCGTAAGGAGATAATTCCGGATTGTGATGTTTAGAAGAAGAACCGGCATAGATAAGTTTTGCGTTAGTCTTTAGTGCGTAATCTACTACCTGTCTAGTTCCTTCAACGTTACTTGTGAATGTTAATCTGGGCTGTTTAAAAGAAGGCTGTATTCTACTTAAAGCAGCTAAGTGGAAAATGTATTTATACTTTTTTACAGGAATATTTTCCATAGCCCGTACATCCCCGCTTAGAAAGTTAGCGCCTAATAGAGTTACATCTTTTGCTTCTCTACCTATGCTTAGGTTATCTATTACATCAACACTATAACCTCTAAATAGAAGTTCTTTAGTCAATGCATAACCTACAAATCCACAACCTCCAGTTATAAGCACATCCATTAGTTAATTTAGTTTAGTCTATTACAATTATTTCTCCAGCATTATGTGCAGGGATGTAATGTTTTAGTTTATGTTTATCTAATATATTTTGTGTTAGATTTCTCATTCTTTCAGAATATCCTGTTATTATTCTGAATGGGGTGTTATTCATTAAGATGAAGTTTTCAACTACATCTCTTACATCATAATGGGATACACCATGGAGATCTAGCTCTTTCATTATACATTTAATGTTTTATTCCAAGCTGAAATGTGTAGACGGGTAAGTCCTCTGAACTTGTAGATCTTGGCCATTTCAAGAACGAAATTAGTACGCTCGTGGAAATCGTCTTGATCATCTAAACCAGGCATACACACTACATTCTTAAGTGGAATATTGAATGGTTCTACAAAGTCACGGAATAGTTCCTTAACATCATCTTCTGTGCTAATAACAAATTTGAATTGATAGCTATTATGCTCCATAATACGTTTAATAGCAGCAGGCACAATACGTTGTTTAGCTGTCATACCTGAATTAGCTAATTTAGGTGAGCAGTTGATTTGATCAATAATATTAAATAAATCTTCATCAATAGTAACAGTACCGTTAGTTTCTATTTCATTGTAAGGATTAAAACTAAAAGAATCTTCTGTATCCTGGCTAGTCCAATATTTAAAGAAATTAGTAATAGCAATTTGATGTCCTTTAATTGTAGGTTCACCACCAGTCCAGATAATATGAATATTACCATTTAAGATATCGTCATAGATACCTTGCTCTTTCCAACGGTCAATTAGATATTGGAACTCTTTATCTTCACCTCTCCACAACCACTGACTTGTAGAGTCACAAGTCCAGGTAGCTTTACCTTCAGCATGTAAGTCACCTACGAATATTTCACCGTCTTCTAGTTTCTTTTCTTTTTCTAGTTGATTAGCAAACTTACGAGACATACCGCAAGTTAAGTTACAAATACCTAAGCGAACGAAGTAGGACGGTACACCGCTGCTTATTCCCTCTCCTTGAACTGAATAAAAATCACTGCTTATTAGTAGCTTGTTTGGATCTATTTTGCTCATATCTTTTTTGTTTTTTTAATTCTTTTTCGTATAGTTTTTTGTACATCTCTTGAGTCCATCCGTCATTATAAGGACTATTAGCGTGAACCCATAAGTTACTCAGACTTAATGCAAGCGGTTTAGTATTTTTACTCATAACACTATTCCTTTTACAATTTTACATTTTGATTTGTCAGGTACGTAGTAGCTGTCATTAGCATCTTCATGCTTACCGTAGTACCATTCCTCGTGTATATCTAAAGCAATTTCAAATTCTTCGGGACTTACGCAAACATCGTCAAACCCGCCCTCGTACCCTAAAGTAAATACATGTAGGTCAGGGTCTAATTGCTGTAACTGCTCTATTAGTTCTTTGACGGTCATTGTCTTTGTTTTTCTTTGAGTTTTTTACGCTTAAGAGCTTTCTCAGAAACAGTCTGTTCTTTTTTCTCGGCTTCTACTTCTTGCTTTTCAGTCTTACGGGTAGCTATTTTCCATTCAGATTTTGGAATATACTGCCATGTACTGCCAACCATATTATTGGCTTGACGATCCTCTACTCGCTGGATTACACCAGTCTTGATGTTTTTAATGCACTTCATAGGTTAAAACCTCCATGTTTTTAGGTAATTAAAGATATGATTAATTTGTGGATATTCCAACAAAATTCCTAAAATAGTTGGATGCTGGTCTCCGCAGAAACCAAAGGTGTGCATAACTGCTTCTAACATAACTTAATTACTTGTAGTGATGTAATTTTTTCTTCCACTTATCAATTTGAATCTGGCAATACCATTTACCGAGCCAGCTTGAAGCTTTTTCGTACTTTGTCTCCCACTCTTCTATTTTTCGAAAGATAGGTGCATTTGCTTTATTAATAATGTCTATGTCGTAGTAACTGTTGTTTTCTAACATGACTTCTTCCCAATGTCCTTCACTATAGGGAGGTGGTTTAACTGCCTCTACTAATTTTTTTCTTGCGGCTTTTTTAGTTTTTTTCATATGATGCTGAATTTCTTTCGTGTTCGTATACTTCTACTTTTACTGCTTTTACTCGTCCGTTTGTTTCTTTAGTAAGGAATTCATTAATCACACCGTAGAGGTATTCAGCAAACCTCTCGCAACCTACTGACGGAAGTACACGGAGCTGTATAATACCGTCTTCATTCATTTTTCTAAATTGCTCCAGATAAGGATCATCTTCTGCTACTACTGTAGTATGGTCAAGAAGCCAGGTAAAATAATCTTTCGGAGACATACCCTCGATAGTATTCTTTGCTCTTTTCATTCCGCCAAAATCCCATACCCAATTCCTTTCATCAAGCTGTCCTTCAAACCATACTCGGAAAGAAACAGCATAACCGTGTAAAAACTTACAGTGTGTACCTTCTGCTTTCCATTGGCGAAAGCAAGTAGAATACCCGTCAAATAACTTGGTTGATTTATAGTTAGCCATAAAAATATATTTAATATAAATCTAAGAACTCTTTTTCAAAGAAGCAAATTTTTCATTAACTATTTGATTACCTTTTTTATGCTTTGGGTCATAGGGACAATGTCTACAACCAGACCCGCAACATTGACCTCTCTCTAAATGAAAAAGAGCCGTGAACACGACTCTTTCTCCTTCTAAATAATAGTGTATGTCTTTCGTAAACTCTTTTTGTTTTTTCATTTTTAGAATCCTAAGCTTGAAGTTACCCAGCCGGTAGCGCTATTTCCAGTGTATACCCATAATTTGTTAGCAGCAGGTTCAACATACATACTCCCTGTTGCAGGATTTGCATCTACTTCAGAAGGTACTATAAAGCTTCCTGTTACTATAAATGATCCTGATACAGTTAACCCGGCTGCATAATTACCGCTACCGCTTACATCTAATGTATATTCAGGAAGTACCTTATTGATACCTACTTTAGCATCAGTCATCGAGCCGGAGAAGCCAACATTATTAATATCACTATAAGAGCCTGTTGCAAAGATCACCCCGCCGAGGTTAATAGAATTTTGTCTACCGCTTTCTAAAGTTATACCGGTACCAATTATAATATTATTAGATCCTAATAAGTTTTCTCCAGGATTACCTGGGAATATGTACCCGGTTTTGTATCCTATAATAGTAGATAAAGAAGCACTGCTAGCGCTTTGACCGGCAAAAAGACCTATAAAAGTCGAGTTAGAAGCAGATACAGCAGCCCATCCGGCGTTTTCTCCTACAAAGAATGAACTTACAGCTTCTCTTGCTCCTAAACCGGCGCTAGGACCTAAAAATACCCCGTTAGCATTAGTTGCTCCATTACCTGCGTTAGTACCTATAAAAATTGAATTAGCGGCATTTGTTGCGTTATATCCTGCTTGATATCCGATAAAGTTAGAATAACTTGCAGTTGCTGCGCTAGCTCCTGCGCTTACTCCGATAAAATTTGAATTGTTTGCTTCTCCGGCATATTGACCTGCATTATTGCCAATAAAGTTTGCATAATTAGCGTTAGTAGCTACGTATCCTGCTGCAGTACCGATCATGACTGAATACCCTGCACCTGGTGCTATATACCCGGCTGTATCTCCTATAAAAACAGAATGTGAAGCATGAGTAGAGAGTTGACCGGTTCCATTCATTCCGATTGCAATAGTCCGAATTGCATTAGTGGCGTTTTGTCCGGCGTAAGTTCCTATAAAAATTCCTTCTTGAGCATTAGAGTTACCTCCTCCGGCAGCTTGACCAATAGCTATTAGGTTGTCGGATCCATTTGTACCGGAACCGGCATTGGACCCTAAAAATATACTGTTCGTAGTATCAAACCCTGAAGTGCTGGGATTCGTTGAATATATTGATGAACCGCTAGCTGTTACTGCTTGGGCTACAGTAGCAGTGATTCCTGTCAATCCAGAGCCGTCCCCGCTAAATGATCCTGTTACTCCGTTCTGAAACTCGGCACTTCCGCTTACCCTAAGTGAGCTTGATATTTCTACAGATTGTCCGAAGTCTGTTAAAAACTCGAACCCTTTTGTCGAGTAAAATCTTGTAGCGACTGGCTTTGGTAATTGGCCATTTGACCCAGAAAGTAAAATGTATAATTCAGGAGATAGATTCTGCTGACCAAAAGAAAGATAATCGCTTCCTGGACTAACAAAAAATCCTCCTGCAACATCAGACGTACTTGTCTGAATCTTAAGACTTCCGTTTGATGCTACTATAGACCCTGTTATACCTAAAGCAAGTCCTCCTAGTTGCTCGGAGTCAATTTGTGTAGGTCCTACTATACCTAAACTACCTGTAATTAAAGCAGATCCTGTAAAAGGAAATGCATTACCTGCTCCTCCTAGTACATAAGAGGCAGTAAGCGAAGAAGTTACTTGCGGTAAAGAATTTGCAAGATCGGTAATCGTTAATTTTGAAGTCGTAGTAGAAGCTACTACAGGAAGCACGTCGGTTCCACTAACGGAAGAGACTGCAGGGAGTTGGGATATTTTTACGTTTGCCATTTGCTGTTTATGATTATTACTTTTATACTATTTCGTTAGTTACAACTAAATTATCGTCGTTTTCTGTCATCAGAAAATCGCTAGTTTCTGTAACTAGATATTCTGTGAGTAAAACCGGAGCTGGAGATCCAGGTACTGCACCTGTTTCTTCATATCTTATGTATTCATCAAAACCAGCTCCTGGAGAGATATTTGGAGGAAACCGTACGTTTCGTGCTTTTACAACACTGTCTTGATAAGTAGTAGCTGGTCTATTTCCGTTAGGTGTATTAACCTTTAATCTACTTTTTCTAAATAAATCTAGGAGGTTCATGTTAATAAATAGTGAAGCCCCTGGAAAGACACTAAACTATCTCACAAGCTCCACCTGCACACGCTACCTCTCCCATTAGGTTTGTACTATCAACATACTCAACTATTTGTGATAGGTCAACGTTATGAAGGCTTTTCATAAGCTCCTCGTATTGTTCCTGAGTACAATCTTCAAAAGGAGCTTGCTTGTAAGTATGTTCTGAATAAGGAAGTACTGAAAGTCCGTTATAAAACTTACGATTCTCCCACATCCATTTACCTACTTCTTCCCACTCGCTATCTTTGATAGATACGGTAGCAGATATATTGTGTGTATTTTGTCCACTTCTGTGACCAGGTTTAATCCAGTTTTGATAGAAGAATTTAACCCTTGTAAGTAGATCTAGAGCAGATTCGTGACGAAGAATAGATCCTTCTGGTGCTTTCTGCGGTACAGAGATTACAGCCGTATCGTGTGGACGGAAATATTCGTCTTCAACGAGTTCCGGATGATTAATAGAAAGGTATGTGTAGATTGCTTCGTTTTTACCTACACGAATTCTACGAATATAGTAATCATTATGCCATGCATGAATACCGCTTGAGGTGCCGAGGGTAAGTGATGAAGTACCTGAAGGTTTAATAGTTGTACATCTTGCAGCTGCATTGATTCCGATCAACTTAGCTACACGTGCATTTTCTTCTTTTACGATTTCAGCAGCTTGTTTGAGATCTAGTTTTTGCGCAATACCTGATCCAATGCCGGTCATACCTACGCCAATCAAAGCATCTTTTTCGGTAGTACGCTGCCATACCGGACGAAGATAGTGAAAGTTAGTGTAAGAGGCTTGTAGTGTACCGATAAATGCTGCAGCTTTTACGCGTGCATTTAGATCTGCTTGATCTACAACGTCTGATACGTTTACTTCACATAAGTTACAGAATTGATAAGGACGTAATGCAATTTCACAGCATGGATTAGTTCCCCAGTCTTTATCATTGTTAAAGTAAATACCCGGCTCGCCAGCGCCTGATGCTTTAATTTTATCCCATAGGTTCATAAAGAACTCTTCATCGGCCTTACTGCGTAACAACACAGCAGAGTTATTTGCACGACCTCTTTGTGGGTTTAATTCCCACCATGCACCAGACTTAGCTGCAATCATATCTTCATCGTCGGCACTAAAAAGGCTGATCAAGGCTGCTCTACGAATACCGCCCGTCAATACTGCGTCGGCAATATGACAGATCATATCGTGTACTTCAATAGAGGTTAACTTATCGTTATTCTGCTTGCTATCAAGAATACCTTGTAACTTAAGTAGGCACTCTTTAAGGGGTTGAGGACCAGGTGCTTTACCTCCTGAGGTGATTAACTGTGCGCCTTTTGGTCTAATATCTGAAAAGTCGAACACCGGAGTAGAACCTCCTTCAAAATAAGCACGCACCAGTACCTTCACTGCATCGGCCCATCCTTCAATACTATCACCAATTAAAAAACGGCGATTCTTTTTTGGATCTGGCTTTCTAATCTCAGGTAGTTTTTCTACGTGATGTCTTTGTACTGAATATCCTACGCCTGTACCGCCTAGAAGTAAGAACATCGTTTCTCCAAAGGCTCTCCAATCGTCAATAGGTAAGTAAGCACAGTTGTAAATACGGTTAGGACTAATTTCAATAGGCTTACCTGCAAACTGCATAGAACGCATTGACGGTAAAGCTCTTTTAGCATAAACATAATCGTAAGCATTCTCAATTTCCTCTTTTAGGTTAGGAAACTTTTTTAAGTGCATCTCTTTGTTTCTGTCTACTAGTTCCTCCCAAGATTCTCTTCTGTTTACAAGAGAGTTAAATTTTGCATATTTCATGTAGACTGTAATGTCACTTAAAATGCTTTGCGAAATGTCCATTTTCGTTTGTTTTTAATGCTTTTAAAGATAGGTTTTTCATTCAGGATCTTATGATTCCTGTTAAATATATAACCTGTTTGGTTAAATTACTGTGATAGGTTCGAATTTAGCCCTTCTTGAAACTTTTGGGCCTGGTAGCTATCAGAAGCAAGCGGAGGACGGAAAGTGGGATCGACCTTGTCTCTTGTAACTAGGTCGTTAGTGCCAGTACGCTCCATGTCAAATACAAACTGCTCGTAAGTAGTCTGAGCAGGTGAAGGTGCGAAAGGGGTTCTTTTTTCAACGTATAATTCTGCAATGCTCATATCTGATAACTTTTGTAATAATAAATAGCTTATTTTCCCAATTCAAAAAACCTTTGTTGTAAAAAATTTCTCTCTTCTGCACTAAATCCTGTAACTGGTTTTCCGGGTACCGGCCCTCCTTCTTGCACAAACTCTTCTTCGCCCATTTCCCTGTTTGTAATTTCAATATTACCGTTTTCGGTATTGATTTTCACAGGGTAAGTCATTCCATCACCGCCATAACGGTTTTTCATGATATGTGCCCTAGCTGTACCGTTTACCTTATCTAACCTCTTTCTAGACAATGACATCGCAAAGTCTGCAATCATAATCTTATTATAAGATCCGGCTGCTTTATCACCTTCGATAACATCGTCTTTTGCACCTGCTCTATTTACTTGAGACACAGTCCAAATTGGAAGCTTGAGATCTCTAGCTAGAGCCTTGGTGGAGACATAAATATCATCGATTTCGTCTTTTCTGTCAATAGATTTTCTTTTTGACTTTAAAAGATCTACGTAGTCAATAATAACCAAGTCGGGCTTATATCCAAGATCGGTAGTTTTCTGAATATGGCTCTCAATAGTAGATATAGATGCTTTACCCATTGAGAATTCTTTGATAATAAGTTTACCTGGTAGCTTAGATACAGCTTCATTTACCTGCTGCCTATTCATTCCAAGATCCTGAATTCTTACTCCGGTAAAGATAGCGTCATATCTCTTACCCATGTAGGATTCTGATAACTCTAGTGTGTAGTGTAATACAGTCTTACCTAGGGATACAGCCATTGCTCCCAATGCTACAAGCATCCAGCTCTTACCTCCTCCCGGGTTACCAAATATAATACCTAAATCACCGATGCCGAGTCCTCCTTGCAGTAATTCGTTAATATGCTCCCAAGGTGTAGGCATAGGACCTCTCTCTTCCATTCTATAACGCGTCTCAGTATCTTTTTCGTACTCGTGTCCAATGTTTTTATCTTGACCAGCTTTTAATGCGGTATCGATAAGATAACGAATATCGTCGTATTGACCTTTTTCAAGCAACTCAACAGAGGATAGTAATGCTTTCTTTAACTGCTGATTTTTACAGAAATTAGAAAATTCTTGCTCAACAAATTCCTGATCTTCGTTAGAGGCTTTGTAAGCTTCTTTTAACTGTTCAATAACAGATAC
>Ga0099848_1000261_pt1 | contig 23634 bp, 23 predicted proteins | sample CB_VirMetaG_3_FD_78179 | JGI IMG/M metagenome (GOLD analysis project Ga0099848, IMG submission 78179) | Freshwater to marine saline gradient viral communities from Chesapeake Bay - CB_1508_1S Viral MetaG | ecosystem: Environmental > Aquatic > Marine > Coastal | place: USA: Chesapeake Bay...
ACCGCGGAAAACGCGGAAACGCAGGATAGCGATGAAGAAGAAGAAAAATTACTACTGAATTACAAGATGAAAATAATGGCGGAAATCGCCAATAAGGAAAAAGCACTCGCCGAGAAAAAACATAAAAAGGCGGAAGACGCAATCAAGCAGAAATGGGTTTTAAAATCGGAAGCACATCTCACCAATTTACAAGATAAATACCCTGTGATGGAAATAAAAACGAAATTAAATAAACAGGCACAGGAAGAGGTAGAACATTTTAAAACCCTGTATGAGGAATTAAGGCAATATTACATAGATACAGAGTTTAAGAAATGGAATGATAATAAGCAGGCGTGGGAATCGGAAAACGGATGGAACCCGAAAAAACAATTTACAATTAATCCGCACCATAAATCTCAGCAACCTGTGAAAAAAGTAGCAGGACCGCCGAAGGAGAAAAAGGAACAAGCACCTCGCACACATAAGCACGAAGCACTACGGGGAAGGGAACAGGAGGAAATAAGTAATTATGACCCTGAAAAGTGTGGAGTGAGAAAGTTTAATGGGGAAATAACCCCCTCTCAGTGTCAGAAACCAGCATTAGCGGGATGGGGTATATGTAAGGGATGTCAGTCAAGGTATTTAAAATCGGGATGGTTTAAAGATGGAATGATAGGGGTGACAGGTAAGGGGATGTTTGGAAGTAGGGAGGACCCCTTCGCGGTTAATCACCCTTGGAATGAAGGGGATTTCCAAGATATAAGGGAACAATCACTACAAGATAAAGTAGTCTGTGTATAAATAAAATCAATAAATAAATAAAATCTTAAAATAATTTTTTTTTCATTTTTTTTTTGACGAAATTTCTCTGTCTCTAAAAAATAAATTGGACGATATATTTTTTAGCGGACTAAAACCATAATTAATTTAATTTAATTATTTATTTCTCTCTCTTATTTATTTTGAAACACGAAGGTTCATTTTTTTTATTTTTGATTTCTGTTTAACCATAAAAATCGTTAAGGATTTAGGACTTATAAATCACGGAAGTCAAAATGAGAAAAATTGACTTTCGTTTTATAAAAAAGATAAAGAAGGATAAAAAATTAATCATACGGATAAAATTTCTAAACTTAAACTGAAACGGAGACTGTTCCGTCAAGATTGATGTAATAAATTGCGTCGGTGAGAACATAGAAGTCCGCGCGAGTTGCGTTAGTCGTATTAGCGGAACGCTGACAGATAAAATTGATTGGAAGCGACCTATCTGCGGTATTAATACCTGCTTCAAGAGCGACACGCTGGAATGCCTCAAAGTCATAACCGATACTATATGCTGAAAGAACAGATTGATGATTAGTTGTGCCGTCTCTAATACCTTGTGGCGAAAGAGTGTGTTTTCTGGAATATGCCTGTTGATGTTGATAATCACCTAATTTACCGAATGCTTTTTCTAACTCTACAAAGTTTTCTTCACTATCAGCATCTACATCTGTCTGTGGATAACGAACAGAACCTATCTCAAATCTGTATTTACTTAAATAACCATTCTGGAAGACAGATGTATCAAAATTAGCGTTAGAACCCATCTGAGTGCTGTCTATAAATGTGCCGAAGATAGACTTAACAGATTTAACTCTTGCTGGAATGGTGACTGTGTGAGGACCTTGACTATTCGGGATAGACCCTACATAATGACGATATGTCTGACCTGCTAATTGTAATACACCAGCGGAACTCTCCATAACCGCTCGTAGTCTGTCGTAGAACGACCTGTCTAAATCAATTAAGTGAGCGACATACTTAACATTAGTTAAAGTCCAAGCACTATCAATTTTAGCACCCTGAGCGGTGTCAGGTGCTTCGGTTTGAGTGATACCAATTCTATTCGCCGAACATAGATGTAGTTCTAATGTGAAACCAGCATTCATCATAATTAAAGGAATGTATTTATCCATATTGAGGAAACCTGACACGAGAGGGATACACATCTTTTTAGTTCCATTTTGAGCGATACGATGATGAAGAGCAAGACCACCATCAGTAGGACGATTGGCGGCGGCGTCAGCGACCTGAGCGTTAGTAGTAGTAGTAGAAACGCCTGATATAATATTCTGTTGAGACATATTATAATGTAATTCAGTTTCACAATTTACAGAACCGACCCCAGCAACATTACCAGCAGAAGAACCGACAGTTTCAAGAGCAACAGCACCAGTAGTGAGTAGATTACCAGAAGTTTGAGTATCATACATACCCATATTATTAAAGTTATTCTGGATGAACTTTTCAGGACATTGATTAAGAGACAACATAGCGTATAGACGGGAATATTCATTTATGTCCTCAATTACGACACCTCCACTCTCAATTCTCAATCGCTCAATCCAAGAGGGACCGAAACCATTAAGGGCGAGAAAACTATTAGCAGTCGTCGTATTATTAGTGATATCACATTCCAGATATGAATGTGTGGCGTCAAGCATACTATCCGCATTAACATCAATACGAATAATAGTAGCACCATTACTATTAGAGAATGATTGACCATTCACAGGTAAAAACTCACGGCGATTAGAACGACTTTCAATAGCGAGAGGGAGGATATTATCATAATTGACTTGACGTGGAGCAACTCTTTCCATATTTTTATAACTTAACTTATATTTTATTTTTGAGAAGATTTAATTTTAGTTTTAGCGACCAGTAGAAATATCATCAGGAACTAATTCTATTGAGAACTCTAAAATCGCTTCTAAACCACCGATATCAGCGATACGAGCACCAGTATCAACATCAAGAACTTCTACTTTTACACAAGCACCAGAAGGAGCAGAACACATACATTTCATATTAGTATAAGAACCAGAAAGTCTATTATAAATATTAGAAGTAGCGATATTACCATCACCATAAACATTAGGGACGAAGAACGCATTAGTCCTTCTTAAACTTTGAGATTTAGCACCAGATAAATTACATCCACGAATACCTAAACCTTCTACAATAACATAAAATCCTGAACTATCGTAAGTAGCATTAGGAATACGATTTACAGCACCTTGTCCTGTAATATGAAAACCTCTAAATGTGAATATTCCTAATTGAGAACCTTGATTAGAACAGAAAGGCATATTCGGCATATAGAATGTGAATAATCCTAACGCGTCTTGGTCTTGAACACCTTGGTTTGCTTCAAGAGTATAATGAAAAGTATTTTGTAATCGTCTGACTTCTTCTTTTAAACTTTCACTCATTTTTATAATATGAGTTATATAAAAAAATAAGGATAAGAATATTAAAATTATTTTACCGAAGGATTGCTTATCTCATTTGGGATGAGATATTCTTTCTTGCTTTTTGTAGATTGTCTTTAACATCACGCCCTAAATCACCGCTTCGTCTTAGAACTTGATGTGCCTGTTGTAAATCACCTGTGCGAACAGCGTCTCTACCTTCTCTTACAAGACCTTCTGCCCTATTAATCATAGATAAACCTTTATCTGCTCCTGATGCTACATTTTCTATCATACCTAATGCGGAACGAGCGACCCCAGTGACGGGAGCGAGTGCTGTGCCGACCATAGGAATTCTTTCAACAGCATTGACGATATGTCCTCCTTGCGAAGAAATTTTATGACCTACTCTTGAAACTTCACCTAAGACTTTTTTACCTAATCTTCCAGCAGTTTCTATACCACCTGCGATTTTTTGACCTATGCGTGAGAAAAGACCCATTTTATAATATGACTTATATATTATTATTCTAATTCTTTATTGATTTTTATTTTAACTTCCTTTTGGACGACCCACTCTTCTTGGACGACCCGGACCACGACGTCTTCTACTCTCTTCTTGTTCTGCGATAATTTGTTGATTTCTTTCTTGGATTGCTAATTGTATTTTTTGAGAACCAGTTAAATCGCTGGTGACGCCGTATGAATTAACATAACTATCACCTTGGACACTTCTACCAGTAGAAGGATTATCAGGTCGCCTACCATATACGAAATCAATAGAAATACATATCTGAAAGTGAAGACCATTTAAATCTAAAATACGATTTCTTTCATCAGTTAATCTAATAGTGATAGCGTTTATACTTCTTACATCTACGATATTTTTATGTATAGCGTCGCGAGGTTCAAAGAAAAGAATACCTCCACTCTGGACATTTAAAGGTAATCTTGCGAGAATATTACTTAATACACCATTCTGACTATCAAGAGTTCCATTAGCGACAAGATTACTTCTTACATAAACGCCGTGTATAGACCCATTAATATCAACAACATTCTGAGAAGATACTTTATATGAATAAACACCTGCGTCTTCTGTAATTGTAAAAGGGACAATTTCAGGTCTAAAACCCATTTCTATATGAGCATCTTTAAGTTCATTATCAAAATCAAAATGACTATTAACTGGATAATTAAAATTAGATGTGATAGTAATATCAAACTTCTGAGTATCTTCATTAAAATCCATAGTCATACCAGTTATGACACCAGACCATAATTCTACGAATTTATCACTTACGTATTGTGCGAGTGAAGTAGTTGTATAATTTCCAGCGGGAATAATGACTTCTTGTTCTGTTCCACCGAGTGCCATCTTGACACTATCATTAACACCTCCACGAATATTATAAAATGAATAAGGAATAGTTGCTGAATGTAAAGAAATTAAACATCTTTGATTAGAAGGAATATCTATATTTTCTTTAAGAACATAAGTGAAATATGAAGTTAAATCAATTGTTTCATTTCCATCAATTCTCGTAGATAAATAAGATGTAGCGTCGCGACTATCTATATATAATAGTTTTGAGGGGAGAGCGTGATTTTCTAATGAATATGACATATATAATAGAAAATATAAAAAAATCAGGAAATTGCCTGTCTTGTGTTAAACATTAGAGAAAAAATTAAATGCGTAAAAATAATATAAATGTCATAGTATAAAATAATGGTTGGCGGTGTTGTATCAGGTCTTTCTCTGGATGCTCGTGTTTCTCTTATGTCTGCTTTTAATTCTCATTCCTTACAAGGACTTTTAAGTCTTCTTCCTTATGAAGTTGCTGATAGTATAGAAGAAGATGTTTATAAGTCTAATTTTCGTAAAGTTTTAAATGAGGGTATGGGTATTAATGATGATGGTAGTTTAGGTCTTAATTTATTTTCGTATAGAAAAAATAAACATTTTATTGATGTAGATAGGGAAATTGGTTATATAGAAAATAAAGATGCTTGGGATGTTTTTAATTATGATGGTTTTATTCGTGGGATGCGTTTAGTTAGATTACATAATGAGGCGATAGACAAGAATGAAAAAATGTATTATCTCTTTAAGTTAGGAATGTGTAATATAGGATATTGTAATTCTAAAAATCCATTTGGAGAGAGGGAACAATCTGGCGGTTGGATTTCTCTACAAGTAAAGAATTATGACTTACAATATAGGATGTATCAGATGGCGGGACAGAAATATTATTTCTCACCTGATAACTTAAAACATCAATTAGATAATTGTAAGCAGGATAAGCGTTCTGGAAATCCTAATTGGATTGTGAATAATAGAAATCATTTTTATGAAAATACTTGTGATTTTACTAATACGAATAAACTTAAAGGTCAATATACGAATTCTAATCATTATCTACATAAAATAAAAGTGAAACACGAACGCTTAATAAAAGGAAAATATTATCAATGCGACGATATCTCTAATTGGTTTAGAACTTTAATTAGATATACATTAAAAGAAGAAGTCCGTTTATATTGGAGCGATGCTTGTCCTTATACAGAAGAAAATAAAAAAGTCTTATATAATTATTTCAGGACTTTCCCTTACGACCCTTCTTATTTTTCTGCTGACCTTGATTACCCGATTGACCAGTATTAATTAGACCTTGTCTATTCATTAACTTTTGATACCTAATTCTATTTTTTACTTGCTTTTCAGCGTTAATTCTATCTTTGAATTTATTACTACCGATTTTTCCAGTAGTAGTATTTTTGACATAATAATAATTTCCTTTTTGTATTACGATAAACGCCATATAGAATATAAAATATTTTATTTTAAGATTTCTTAATTAAAATATATTTAGATAGTATAAATGCCTAAGAAGTCTAAACGGACACCTCAACCGAAGATAAGAGAAATACCTCCGTTTGATAAATCAAGAGCGAAGAATTATCCAGTAGAAACATCTAAAACTACTTATAATCCAACAGGGGCGAGAAGAGTTCAAGATTTAGCAGGGGTGAATAAAAGTAAAGCGATAGGTCTTGTATTTGACGCGAGTGCTATGACAGGTCGTAGTGATAAAGGTAAAAAACGAGGACCTAATACAGGAAGGTCTCGTAGATTATCAATACAAGAATTACCTGAAACATTATACAGAGTTTCACAAGGAAGACAAGAAGGTATAAGAGGATACGCAGGAGGGGTAAGACAATACGGACACACATTACGCACATCAATTCCAGATACTCCTGTGGGTGGATGGGGAGGTTTAGACCCTAATCAGTTTGATACAGCATCATCAACAGCAGGAACAAGAAGCAGAAGAGGAACATCAGGCACATCAGCAACAAGAGAAAGTTTAGAACAAGATTTAGAAAAAGGTAGAAGTAATCTAAGAGTAAAAGTAATTAAATTAGACGCTCCTGAAAATGACCCTAAAAATTATTCAGACGCCAGATTAGATGAATTAGTTATAGAAAGAATACAACGAAGAAAACAGATAGATAATGATACAGCAGAAAGACAATTCATAGCATTAACAGAACAAGCGAAACAGAAATTAAGAGATGAAGAAAGACAATCTCTTGAATTAGAAAAAAAGAAACAAAAACAAAGATTAGAAGCAGATTTAGATAGATTAGCAGATACACAAGTAGAATTAGAACAAGTCATCGCAGAAGAAGAAAGAGCATTATCAGGTGAAGGAGCAAGATTAGGAAGTGAAACAATAAGAGATAGAAGACAAAGATTATTTAAAGCAAAAATCCAGTTAATGAGAGAATTCGGTCAAATAGAAACAGACACAGCAGAAGGGAAATTTAGATTAGCATCTCTCATAGATGATAACATCACCGAGGGGTTATTATCAGCAGAAGAAAGCACAAGACTAAAAGAAGAAATGGATAGATTAAGACCTCAACCTGAACCTGAACGAGAAGAACCAGTAGTCTCAGTCCAGCAATCAGGACCTATAACAAGAAGACCAGCAGTATTAAGATTAAAAGACGCATTCAGCACAGGAGCGAAAGCAGTATCAGATTTACCTGTATCAAAAGGTATAGTTAGAGAATTAGGAGGAATATCAGAAGGGGCATCTAATTTAGTAGGAGCAGTAAGAGAAGCAGAACTCGCAAGAAGGGGAAGGTCTCAGGCAGAACAAGAAAGAATAAGATTAGGTAGTCGTTTTAAAGAACAATTCGGTGAAGATAGTAGAAGATTAGAAGAAGCAATAGCAAGGAAATTTCCTAAAAAAGAAGAAGAAGAAGGTTTAAATAAACAATTAAACGATAGATATTATTTAGCAATTAAAGAAGCAGACCTCGCAAGAGAAGCAAGAGCAAGAGCAGAAGACGCAAGAGAAGCAGATAAAAAATTAACTCGTGAATTAGATAGAGCAGAAAAATTACAGAGATTTAGAAATCGTAATAGATATGGAAATCAACAATCAAGATTTAATAAACAATTTCAAGAAAATGTAAAAAGAAGAGAATTAGTTAGTGAATTCGTAGATGATGTTATAGAAGGAACATTAGATAAAATGTTTCCAGCAGAAGAAAAAACAGAAAGACAAAAAAGAGTATCAATAAAATCAAGAGAAAGAAGAAGAGACCCAGCAGAAATATATTCAGGAATAAATCCATCAGCAGTAGGTAATATAGCAGATAAAGAAAGAAAAGAATTAGATGAGTTTAGAAAACAGAAATCAGCAATAACAGAACAAGCACATACAAAAGCAAGACAATTTTTATTAGACAAAAAACTTAAAGAACAAGACCCTCGTTTTATGAGTGATGATGATTTAGAAGCAAAAGCAAAAGCAGTTTCTCAAAGATTAAGAGATGAAGAAAGAAGAAGTCAAGCGTTAGTAGATGATATTATGGGAGGTCAAAGAGAAAGAACAATAAACTTTAATGTAGCACAGAGAGAAGAAACAAGAACTCCTACACCTGTATTAAAATTAAAACCTCAACCTCAACCAGAACCAGAAGTAGCAGAAGAGGACGATGATGACGATGAGTTTCAGGACGCATTAGATTTCACACCAGCACAGATGGAAAGATATAAAGACGCAGAACATTTCGGTCATAAAGGATTATCAGAAAGAAGAGTAAAAACAATATCAGAAATGGAAGCAGATTTAAAAAGAGCAAGACAAAGAGCAGAAATGGAGAAAAAGAATTATTATGATAAACTCTTATCACAACAAGGACCAGAACCACCACCGAGACCTCCGACAGAAATAGAAGAGTTTTTAGAAGGTATAGATGAAGACCCACCACCAGAAAGAAAAGCACCTGAATTACCTCCAAGACCTCCACGAGAAATAGCAACTCAAACAAATCCTCCATTACCACCAAGACCACAAAGTCTCCCTACACAAGCAGAAATAGCACAAAGAGCAAGAGCAAGTGAAAATCAAAAACCATCTCAACAAAGATACGCTCGTTCATCAGGTTCATATTTATCAGATATGGATAGAGATGAATTAAAAGTATTAAAAGATGAATTAATATCAGTAAAAGGATTTTTAGATACATATGGATTTCCACGAGGTTTATTAGGTTCTACATCAAAAGCAGATAGAGATAGAAAAGATAAAGATTTAGCGATTAAATTAAGTCAATTAAGAAACTCAGCAGATTACGATAAGATACAACAAGCAGTCGCAAGAGCAATACAATTAAATAAAAGAATTCAGCAATTAAATGTAAAAGACGCACAACTAAAAAAGAAAAAGAAATAATTCTCTAAAATATTTATATAAGTTCTATTATAAAAATGCCGAGTGAGTTAGGAAAGAAAGGTTTAGAGAAAGGTTTAATCACGCAGAAACAATACGATAAATTACCTCCTCATCTTCTAGACGCTATCGTGAAAAAGAAGATGGGAAAGGGTGGAAATAAATATGTTAAACCTGATGGTCAAGTTCGTTCTGGAAAAAGGCGTAAGAAAGGAAAAGGTAAATGACAGCATAAATAAAATATATATAGATATTATAAAAGATGAAAGTTTTGATTAAAAAATCTAATAAGTCAGGAAAGAAACTTATGGCGATTTTTGATGATAAGAAAACTATTCATTTTGGTGCCGAGGGTATGAGTGATTTTACTATTCATAAAGACCCTAAAAGAAAAGAAAGATATTTAAAAAGACATAAAGCACGAGAAGACTGGAACAATCCTATGACCGCTGGTGCGTTAAGTCGGTGGATACTCTGGAATAAACCGACATTGAATGCGTCAGTTGAGGATTATAAGCGAAGGTTTAAGTTAAAATAATATCTATTATAGATTAAGAATGTTTTTTAGATGTTGTTGTTGTCATATTGTTTTAGATTGTTTCATCATAAAACCACGAAATATATTTAAAAGAAGAAATAAAGTCAAGAAAGTTAAGTGGGATTATGTAGAAACTCGTGAGTATATTATTAAACTTCGTAAAGAAAGACCCTAAATTAATTTTTTAGATTTCTCATATTTTTTTCTAATATATAATATAAATATGTGGAACGAACTTGGAATTACTATCGGTGGATTATTACTCGGTGTTGCTGGTTGGAAAGGTGCTTATCATATGGGAGTATATTCAGCGAGAAAAGAATTAGAAAATTCAGTTAAAGTTTTAGAAGATGATAATAAAGAAAAACATAAAGAACTCATAGATAAAATGTATAATCTTTTAAAAGAAATGGAAGAAGATAGAAAAACTAAAATATTTTAGAGAATTTTTTTTATCTAATCTATAATATAAAATGGTTAATTTTGATGATAAAGATGGAAACTTAATAAAAAATCCTTTCGTATGTAATTCAGCGACACAGGTTAGATTAAGTTTAGATAAAGACCCACGGAGGTGTAAAGGTAATACAAGTTTCATACAAGAGTTTCAGATACCTAACGGAAACATTCATATGATAAATCAATTAGACCCTAAATTAAGTTATTGTTTCGGTGATAAAGAAAATAAACCATTAGTCGGAATAGATAATTATGATTATGAAATACCAGCGGAAACTTTAAATAAATTAAGAACAGATGATAAAGAACCTCATAAAGATGGATTACCATTATCATTCTTACAGATAACTTCTGAAACAGAAGGAATAGAATGGTATAAATTACATTATCCTAAAATACCAGATGAATTATTACCTATCATAGCGAGATATCATTGGGGAGAACCTATTACTAAAAAATCTCTTAAAAACGAGAAAAAGAAAATCATAAAGAAAGCACAGAAGAAAGGTTTAGTTATAGAAAGTAAAAAAATTGAACTCAACTTTGATTGATAAAAATATATATCATATTATAAATGACCTCCAAGTTAAAGAAGAAAGAAGAAGAAGTTTTAGCGAAATCTTCCGCAGGTGATATCGCTGGTGTAGATGTTAAAACTAAATCAGGGACGAAAGTATTTGGAAAAACTAAACCAGCAGGAGCAAGAGCATTATCATCTGGAATTAAATGTTATTCTCGTTATAATAACGCAGGATATGTCTATAAAATATGTGGAGACCCTTACATTCCTGGAAAGGCGAAAGTTAAAGGACCTCCTCGTGGTGAGTTTTCAGCATATTTTAGAAAAGAAAATACGAAAGGACCAGTAGAAAAATACTATATGGCACCGATGATTGACCCATCAGATTTTTTATTATCTCTCGGTGAAAAATATAGAGATTTAACACCAGCACAACAGAATGAATATCAACGATTAGATAAAGCGAAAAGAAGAGCAGAACAATTTAGAGCAATCGCAGAAGCAGGAGCAACAGGTTCAGGATTAGGTTTTCAAGAATATATTAGAATGGATAGAAAAGAAAAAGAAGCAGAAAGAGAATTAAGAAAAGAATATAATAAATTAGAAATTCAGAAAAAGAGACTTCGTAATAAATATGAAAAGAAAGGCGTCACTGTCGCGACAACAGAACAAGAGATAAAAGATTATTTTGATGATTTAGAAGAAAGACAACTCGCAAGACTAAATAATCCAGATAGACAAGAAAGGGTCATACAGAATAGAATAGAAAGTAGAGAAGTAGAAGTCAGGAATAATATAAAAGAAGCACAATCAGACATTAAAGATTATGTAAGTAGATTTGATGGTGGAAATCTCTATAAAAATGAATACGCTAAATTATCACAAGAGAATAAGGATTTCTTACGAAAATCAGGATTAATGGGTAATGATATGTTTAAGTTATGGTTATATTCTAATAAAGAACAAGACCAGAATGAAAATATTTATAACTGGCAGAAATTCTTATTTCAGACACCTAATAAAGATAGACAATCATTACTCGTAAGAAATAGTAGTGAGACGAAATTAAGAGAATTAGTTTCAGAGAGATTATTACCTAACACACCATTTCACGCAGAAAATAAAGTTCCAGAAAATATGAAAGAAAAATATAAAGGTATTATTGATAGGGCAAATTCAAGAATAGAAGCAGATATGTTAAATCAATTTAGAGAGAATTATCCTTCTTATGTTAGAGATTTCCAGAAAAGATTATTAGAAGGTGAAAAGAAAAGAATAGCAGATAGTAAAGAAGCGAATATCAATAGAGCGAAAAATCAACTTAAAATCGCTCAACGAGAAGCACAAGAAAAAGGAAAAGAATATAAATGGATACAGAAATATGTAAAACTCGTTTTTGATATCGGTGATACAATTGATAATATAGAGAAAAAACAAGATGAAGGTTATAATATTCCTGTAAAAATAGAAACAACTATAAAAGATGTATTAACAGGTTCTCGGAAACTTATAGATGATATCACAGAAATAGAAGATACAATTTCAGCAATAGATAGAAAGAAAGAAAAAACGAAAGAAGATTATGAAAAAGCAATTTCAGCACTTAAAGATAAAAAGAAGAAAGCAACTCTCTTAAAAAACAGAAAAGCAGACCTTCAAAAATTAGACGCTGAAAGAGTTTTAGAATTACAAAAACAGAGAAAAGAAGCAATACAAGTCGCTAAATTACAGAAGAGATATTCTAAGGTAGCAGATGACCTTAAAAAAGAAATAAATCAACAAGCAGGTAAATCAGAAGATAATATAGATAAGATTTTAAAAACAATTGATAAATCAATAGAGAAAGCGAAGAAAGGAGCAGAAGGTAATTTAGAAATAAAAATAACACCAGTCCCACCGAAAATACCATTTAATATCAAAGGAAAGAAACCTACAACAGAACAACTAAAACAAATCGGAGAAGCGATGATGAATGAACAACTCGGTATAGACCCTACGAAAGGTATAACTGGTTTATCACAAGGTAAAAAGAAAAGAAATAATAAAAAGAGTGAAGCGAAACAACAAGCAGAAATAAACGCTCTTAAAGAAAATCTTCGTTTAATAGAAGAAGCAGAAAAGAAACTTAAAGAGAAAAAGAAAGCAGAAAGAAAAGAAAAGGAAAAATCTGGAAAAAAGGAATTAGATAAATATCTAAAAAAAGATAAAAATGATAAGAAATAAAATATATTTCTATAATATAAAATGGGAATAAGTAAGGTTAATAAGCATTTCTTTCAACGAATAGGTCGCTTTCACGACGGCGGATTTAAAAATGAAAGTCATTTTATTAGATATGATATGAATGATTTAAGACACGCAGATATTCATAATGGAGCATCAGTCGTCCCTGTTTATAAATATCAAGGATATTTTGATAATGGTGTAGGTGAATTACCTCGTGGAAGAGATAGTCGTAATGAAATGATGGATATGAGATTATACGCTTCTAAACATAAAGATAATTCTCCACTAATAGTAAATAATCCATATCAATAAAAAAATATATTAGATTATATAAATGAGTAAGAATAAAGTCCCGAAAGAGTTTCATAAAGATAAAAAGTTTATGAAAGAAATGGAAGATAATTTAAGAAAAAGTATAGAACTCATAAAAGGATATGATTACGCAATAGCATCTGGAACTCTATTAGGTAAGTTTAGACATAATGATTTTATTCCGTGGGATGATGATATTGATATCGTAGTAAGAATAGATAAAAAAGATATTCCTAAACTTAAAAAACATTTAGAAGATAATGGTGTAAAAGTTTCTAAAAAGTTTTTCGGATTTCAGATATTCGGACCTAAAAAACCTTATGTGGATTATATGTTCGTTGATAATGACTGGAAATATTATGATACTAATAGATATAACTGGGCAGACCCGACTTCATATAAAAATAATCTTACTACAACAACTCTTAGAGGAGTTAAAGTAAGAGTTCCTAAAAGAAAAGCAGGTGAAGAATATCTCAACGCTGAATATGGTAATAATTGGAAAACAAATACTAAACTCGGAAATAAATATTATGACTTATAATCTTCATTACTTACAGACCGACTTCATTAGATGAAGAAAACTCTAATTGATTGAAGCATTTATGAAACATCTTATTATAACTTTTATTTACATCTATATATAAAAAATGATGTTTTTTATCAAAACAATATTTTAGTATTTCATAAAAATCTTTCTGTGGAATTATGATTAGTTCATCAAATATCGTATCTAATTCTTTTTTATTTTTCGTATGATATATAATAATATGAGATGCCGTCTTTCTAATCGGTGCTGGGATTTTATTATATACCTGAGTAGTTATGATGAAACTTGTAGAACCTCCGCCTCCTGCGAGATGTCTTCTATTCATCAACATTTTAGATAATAAAGTCTGTATCCCTGCTGATTTTTTAATATCATTTACAACATCATCTAAAATGAATAATACTTTTTCTCCACTATCTTTAATATCTTCTAATGCCCCTGTGAGATTTTCTTCTGTTAATTCTGTATGTAATTGTTCAGGAGGTAATTCGCCGAATGGGTCATCTTTCATAGTCACGAGAGAAGGACTATATACGAATATCTTATCAAACTTTTTATTATACATTTTTCCTCTTTTACATATGAGATTTAACAATAATGTAGTCTTTCCTGAACCCGGACGACCACAGATTAACATAAAAAAATTAAGCATCTGAGGTAATGGTTTAGGAATAGTTTCATCTATATCATCACAAGTGAAATTAAACTTACTCAATACTATTTTTTCTTCTGGCGGAGTTTCTCTAATATTCATTATATACATTAGAAATATTTTATTTATGCGAACTTAAAAACATCGCTATATTTTAGAGGTTGATATGTCTGTGCTGAATAATGATATAATTCATCTTCTTCATCGCTGTCTTCTACTTTTAAAGAAACTTTCTTTTCATATTTTCTTTTAGGTTTCTGAATGATTTTCTCAATAGGTTCATCATCTTCTTCTGATGAAGATGTTGCTTCATAAATTATTTTCTTAGGTGGTTTCTTTTTCTTTTTTCGTTGTTTTTTAACTATAACTACTTCTTGTTCTTCTTCTGAACTTGATGAAGCGTCTTGATGAACAATCAAAGGTGGTTTCTTTTTCTTCATTATTGATTTACTCTCAACAGGTTTTTCAGGTTTTTCTTTCTGTGCTTTTTTCATTGCGAGATTTTTCTTGCGAGTTTCTTGTGCTTTCTTTAAACTTTCCATCTGTGCTTGAGACCGAGGTTTTTTAGGTTTCTGTATTGATTTATCTAAAACTGGTTCATCTTCTATTTCTTCCTTCATTGATGAAGGTTCTTCTTCATAGATATCAAGTGTTTCTTCATTAATTTCTTCATTCTCGTTCATTCTTTATAACTTAATGAAACATTTTAATTCTAATGAAAAATAATTTTAGTTTTAATTTTTTTATTGTAGATATTATAAATGAATGCTCAAAGAACATTATCAGGTCTCACAACTCTCAAAGCAGACCAGTTAGAATTACCTTCATCAATTAGAGCAATCGCAATAAAAGGAGATTATGGAGTTAAAGGTCAAACTTTACAGAAAGATAGTAATAATAGATTAAAATGGGGTTTCGTTGATGATATAGAAATTCCTGATGGTTCTATAACTGGTGAAAAACTCGCTCCTGATATTAATATAAATACAACTGGCGATATTACCGCTACTGATATTACAGCAACGAATTATTTTAATCAAACTAATGAAAACGCTGTTAATACATTCGCAGGTGAATTGATACTTCCTAAATTAGAAACAACAAATACAGACATAGAAGCAATAAGAGTTCGTAATGGCGGAATAATTCATATTATGGAAAATGATGGTGGTTCTCCTGACCCCGCTATTATGATTTCATTATCAGGTGTTAATGGAAATATTTATTGTAATCAAATTAGAAGTTCTCAAATTGGTTTCCCTAATGGAGGTTCAATAGAAGTTTATCTAAATGAAAATGGATTAACATTAACTCCTGATGCTAAAATTGATGCTGATGGTTCTGTTGCGGAATTAAAAAATCTTTTATTATATGGAGGAACTGGTCTGTCTGCTAATCAAACAATAATCTGTTTAGGAGGAATTACAACTGGAACTGATAGTGCTGGTAATCTCGGTTCTATTTTAATGAATACAGGTGGATTATCTTTATTGAGCGGTGATTTATTATTATCAAGTCCTACTTCTACTGCTACTTTTAAAGGTTCTATTGATGTATATGGAAACTCTTTATTAAGAGGTGGTGCTGATTTCGTAGGTGATAATTCTATTGATGTTATTGATAGTGGTTCTAACTTACAAATGAGAATATATCCTGCTTCTGGAAATATAGATAATTCTAATGGAAAATTAACTATGAGTAAATCTGGTTCTACTCCTGCTCCTATTGATAGTTCTACATATACAGATTGGGCGATTGATGTTTCTAATACAAATGGTCATATGAGAGTTGCTGGTAATATTATATGTGATGGTAAAATCTATGGTGCGGTAGAAGGTGCTATCACAGAAGAAGAAGTTGATTGTCAAAGATTAACTATAAGGACTGCTACTCCTCCTATATCTGGAATAACAGGAATTATTATGGGGACTGGTTCTAAAATAACTAATGATTTAGTAGGGACTAATCAATTAACTATAACTGCGGATACTGGTGATATATTATGTAATACTTTTCAGTCAAAAGGAAATACTGCTCTCGGTAGCGACCCTAATTCTATTATAACTTTCGGGAGTTATGGTGCTAATCTACAACAATTAGAAGTGTTATGTTCTACTATTAATCTCGGTGAAACTGCTGGAAATCAAGCACAGAATGTTCTAAATTATAGAGGAGGCGTCCATACATTCACAGGTCAAAAAGTAGTCATAGGAGATTACATAGGATTTACTTTAATTGATTGTGCCTTAGAAGGTATCAATAATAGAGTTTCAAATAGATACACTAATGCTTTTAATTATTTCAATATGAATGGAGCGTTAAATACACATACTCTTTCTGGGACTATACAACAATACAGGATATTAAGGTCTGCTTCACAGAGACAACAATTAATCGCTCACACTAAACCATTTACTAATTCATCAACTATTTATACGACTATTTCAGGATTTAGTTTCGTAAATATTTTCTGCGTGACGACAGTCGCTAAAATTACAATAGAATATTTATTTAGAAAGACATCAGGTAATCCTGATTTATATTGTCGTATTGATGATACTTTAACAGGAGCGTCTGCTTATCCTTCACAGATTGGAGGTCCGACACTTTTAGTTAATACTAATTTTACTGGTGAAATTAGAAAGCAATATTCATTCTTTATTACAGGATTACCACAAGGTTTCCAGAAATCTTTTTATCCTAAGTTCGCAGATACAACAACATCAACTAATAAAGGTTATTTAATGTATGGAGGTTCTTTCGGGGATACAACTATGACTATTGAGTTCTTACAAGATTTTGATGGAACTATTACAGACCCACTCGCACCTTCGGGCGATGATTACTAAAAATATTTTCTATATTATAATATAAATGGGAAATAAAAAAGGATTAGTCTGGTATTTAACTTTATTCTATGACGAAGAAAAAACTAAATCTATTAAGACAATCCCTTGTAATACAATTAAAGAAATGGGATATTATTTAGATATGGATTGTCAAGTCATATCTAATTATTATCATAAACAGATTAAACCTCGCGGAGTTTTAAAGTATTGTAATATCTCTCAAAGTAGTTTTTAACGAAGTGTTGCTCTGCTTAAAAATCGCGAAAATTAAAATCGTTGATTTCTAATATTTTTTTCTATATTATATTATAATGAGGAAATCTGGTGCTAACACGAAAAAGAAATGTTGGAAATTGATAATCGTTGATTATAAAAATCAAGTTCTTTTAAGTAAAGATTATTCTACTATGCGAGAAATTGCTGATGAATTAGGTTATTCTTATAATATAGTGAATGATATGTTTAATCAAAGGTCAAGGGGTCGTATGGGGCGATATGATACTAAATATGAGATTATTAAATTAGGACAAGAAATAGATGTCTCTAAACAAGAGATTATAGATAAAGATATCATACAAGAGGTCTCATAAAGGTTAAATTCACGAAATCCCTGTCCTGTGTTAAACAACTAAATAAAAATTAATTTTGTAAAAATAAAATATTTGACATAGTATAAAAATATGGTAGTGGGTAAGCAAGTGTCTAAGAAGTTGTCGGTCAGCGAAGCAGTCTCTTCTTATCAATCTGGTAAGAACAAGAACATCAATGCGAAGGCGTTAGGAGCGTCCAAGTCAGTTAAGAAGACTTCGTATATTACAGCGTATAATCCTGAAACTAATAGTTTCATAAATGGTAATTTATCTGAGATTTCTAAATCACTTAAAGTTTCTCCTGCTACTATAAAAGATAGATTTAGTGGTGGAAAATTTCAGTTCTCAAAAATTAAAGGATATCAAGTTATACCACATAAAAATCTGGATACTTTATTAAATTATAAAAACTCATTAATTAAAGATGTTCCTGATAAGAAAAAAGAAAAACCTAAACCTATATTTCCGAGTGAAGCAGAAGATTACTTTAAAAAATTATTTCCTGAATATACTTTAAAAGCAGGTGCTACTCGTAATAATGATTTCTGGAAAACACAAGAAAAAGATTATATGGTAAATCTTAAAAAGAATAATTTAGATCCTGGTGAGATTGCTGATATATTTGAGAGTGTAGGTCAAGATGTAAAAGCGACAAGAGGTCTTAAAAGTAGTGATAAAATAAGAGTGATTATTAATGACCCTAATTTAGACCATCATATCTCAACTCAATTAATTAATGTATCCGATTATAGTGCGATGAATGTATTACAACTTATAGAAGATGCTCACGAAAGTAGCGAAGAACATTTCGTAATCGGTCCTCAGACAACTATATCAATTGTATCTATTAAATTATCTGATATAAAAGGTTCGTCAAGTAAAAATATAGATATGTTATTAAAAAAATATAACGCGAAAGATAATTCTTTATCAATAGAAGAAAAAATACAGATAAGAAAATATCTGGAACTATTTAATAAAAAATCAATCATCACTATAAAAAACCCTGATGATGAATTATGTTGTGCTCGTGCTATTATGACTGCTTGGATTAGAAATGAATATGGCGTTGATAGTAATGAATATTCTAATGCTCGTAAAGGTAGGTCTATTCAGTTAGATTTTGCGAAACAACTTCACGAACAGACTGGTGTCCCTGAGGGTCCGTGTGGTATAGAAGAAATAAAAATATTTGAGAAACATTTAGGATATCAGATAACAGTCATAAATGGTGATTTCTTAAATGAAGTCCTTTATCCAGATGTAAAAGGAAGTTCTTATAAACCACCTGTTGATGATAGTAAAACTATTTATTTATATTATCATCATAAACATTATGATTTAATAGCGAGTAATCGTGTCGCTGGTTTCTTTGCGAAAGATAATTTCTGTCATTATTGTAAAAAGTGTTATAAGAAAAAAGGAGAACATCGTTGTATATTTAAATGTAATATGTGTTGTCGGACTGATTGTAATAGTCTTCTTATACCTTTTGAGAAACGAAAATATAAAAATCATTGTGAAGGATGTAATCGTTATTTCCCTACTCCTGAATGTATGAGTAATCATTTAATACCTGATAGTAAAGGTAGAAATGTATGTGATAAAATCTGGAAATGTCACGAGTGTAAAAAAGTTATGAGTAAAGAAACATTTCCTCCTGCTACTCATAAGTGTGGAGATTATATGTGTAAAAATTGTAATCGTCTTGTAAGACAAGACCATCGGTGCTATATGTTTCCTAAAAAGATAAATCCTCCAAGTGAGAAATATATATACTTTGATTTTGAGGCGGATATTTCTGATAAGAATCATCGGGTAATGTATGCGATTTCTATGTATCAAGATAGTCCTGAACCTATACAACATAATTCTATTGAGGAATGGTGTTTCTGGGCGTTTAGTAAAGAACATAAAGGATATACTTTCATCGCTCATAATGGTAGAGGTTATGATTATAAGTTTATTATTAGATGGGTCTTTGATAATACAGATTATAAACCTTCTACTATTTTCGCTGGTGCTAAAATTATGACAATGTCTATAAAAGAATTAAATATACGATTTATTGATAGTCTTAGTTTCTTGACTATGCCTTTAAAAGCGTTTCCTAAAACTTTCGGTGAAGATGAACTTAAAAAAGGTTATTTTCCTCACTGGTTTAATACGAAAGAAAACTGGAATTATGAAGGTCCTATACCTGATAAAGAAGAATTCAAGTATAATACATTTAAAGAAAAAGATAGAAAAGATTTTCTTAAATGGTGGAATGCTATGAATGATAGTGGTTATGTCTGGAACCAACAGAAAGAAATGAAAGATTATTGTATTTCTGATGTAGATATTCTCCGTAAGTGTTGTATAAAGTTTAGAAAATTATATCTGGAAGTCGCTGAAATTGACCCTTTCCAATATATAACTATCGCTGGTGTATGTATGGCGATTTATAAATATTTCTATGTTGATACAACATTCCCAGAACGAGAAAAAGCGTTTGATGCTCAGTGGAGTAATTATAAAGATGGAGGAGACCCTAATGCCGAAGGATGGTCTGAATATAATACAGCGAAAGAAGAACATTTAAAAACAACTCGTCATAATGTTTTCAGAGAAAAGAAAATAGCGTGTTTCCAATATGAGGATATAGAATGGATGCGTCAAGGTTTTTTCGGTGGTAGAACTAATGCTTGTAAATTAATTTATAACTTTAAAGAAGGCGAAGAAGGTAAATATTCAGATATTACTTCTCTATACCCGACAGTCCAGTATTTTGATAAATATCCTAAGGGGCATCCTGTAATAATAAAAGAACCTGATATAACTGATGAAATCTTCCAGAAAGTATTAGATGGTCATTATTTCGGGTTTCTTGATGTTGATGTAGAACCGCCTAATGATTTATATCATCCTGTATTACCTAAAAAAGGTGAAAAACTCGTCTTTGATTTATTACCTAAACGAGGTGTATGGTGTTCTAATGAAGTATTAAAAGCAGTTGAGAAAGGATATAAAATCAAGAAAATATATGAGATAAGATATTTTAAACATCAGACTAAATCTTTATTTAAAGGTTATATAAAGAAGTTTCTTAAAATTAAACAAGAAGCATCTGGTTATCCAGACTGGTGTAAAAATGATGAAGATAGGGAAACTTATATTCGGCAATATGATGAGCGTCAAGGTATAAAATTAGACCCAACTAAAATTGAGAAAAATCCAGGTCTCAGAGCAATCGCTAAATTATGTCTAAACTCTTTATGGGGAAAATTCGGTCAGCGATTAAATCTCGGTGAAACTAAAATCATATCAACTGCCGAAGAGTTTGATAAAATAGTTAGTAATCCTCAATATGAAAATATAAACTGGATAGAACTTAATAATCGTAAGATGGAAATATCTTATACAATAAAAGAAAAATTCGTTGATAATGATTTTAATACTAATATCGCTATTGCTTGTTTCACTACGAGTTCTGCGAGATTGAGGTTATATTATGCTCTGGATTACCTCGGCGAACAGATTTTATATTTTGATACTGATAGTTGTGTCTATAAATATAATCCTGATGACCCTACTCATAATAAGTTAGAAAATGGTGATTTACTCGGCGACTGGACTGACGAGTTAGAAGGTGAAAGAATGTGTAATACATTCGTTTCTGGCGGTCCTAAGAATTATTCATATCAGACTATTAATGAAAAAGGCGAACTATCTAATCATACGAAAGTCAAGGGTTTTAATCTTAACTATGAAGTTTCACAACATATTAATCACGATACTATTATTGATTTAGTTATTAATACTCTTGAAGATGATACAGATTACTCTGGTATGGGTAAGAAAGAAGAAGCAGAAGCGAGAAAAAAGAATAAAATAAATGTCCGTTATGATATGATTAAAAGAAATCAAGACCATAGTTTATCTAACTACGAACAATTTAAGGACTATGGTTTAGTCTATACTAAACGATATATCTTAGATAAAGATGAGAACGGCAATTATGATACACTCCCTTTCGGTCATAAAGACATTATTGATATTGATGATTAATAAATACTAAACCAACCTCTCGTTTCTTCTTTAACTAATTCTTCTCTTTTTATTTGTTTTACTTCTTCTTTTTGTGATATATATGATTTAATACATTCTACATCGCTACGAAGAGTTTTTAATTGACGCTCTATTGAGGATACGACCTCTGCGAGTTTCAGTTGATTATCATTTATTCTTATGATGTATTCACGATTATTACTCATATATATAACTTAACTAACATATTTTTTTTATTTAGGTTTTCCTTTTTCTGTTTTAGTTAAGAAATCACCTTTTATAACTCCTACATCTTTATCTATCCAAGAACCCGCTTCTTCGTCGTAGAAATACTTACGAAAATTAATTTGACTTTTTAATCCTTTATCATTTATGAACTTTCTAAACATATACGCTCCAAGAGAATATAATAATTTTCTTCCAGGCATTTTAGAGAATTTATTTTCTTCTTTTATATCTCTATAACTATCTACCGCACGTTGAACTAATAATTTAGTATATTCATCTGGAAGCATTATAACATTATTATTGACTTGTGGTTTCGTATAACTATTTCCTATCACCGTGTGAATATCTTTCGGTAATGGTCTTTTCATACGAACATCCATATCTATATATATACCGCCCATCTTAGCGAGAACTAAATATCTAAAAAAATCTACGAAATAGAACTTATGAGGAAAACTTCTTATCATCCCTAAATATTGTGGATAATACTTTCTAACGAATGACATAGCAGTATCATCATTCCATAATATATGACGATATGTAGGATTTAGTTTCTTGTTTATTCTCATATTTTCCGCCCATTCAGGTTTATCATTTAAGATTTTACGACTATCACCTTTACCTATATCAAATAATATCTGATGAATTATTTTCTGGTTTCCTTTCTGTTTTCTGGACGCCATATATATAACTTCTAATATTTTAATTTAGTAATCTTCCGTCTCATTTATTATAGGACAATTTTTCAGTTTATCTCTTAAATAACAAACAATAGATATTCTTCCAGCGAAATAATTACCTTGTAAATCATCATAACCTAACTCTTCTGATAATACTTTATAATCTGTATTGGCGTGATACTCGTGAGCGTCAAAAATTAATGTATCACCATCTCTAATATCAAAACATATTTTATATTCTGGGAGACCCAAATAGAAACCTTCATAATTATTAGGTATATCTTCCAAAATAGTCAAAGTGGATAACCCCCCAATTAAATCTCCTTTATCTAAATGAGACGCTGTCCTGAAATCATAATTTAAGGTCATCGTAGAATAGATAGACCCATTAAAGAGATAATTAGGTGATTTTTCACTCTCACTTTTCTGAAAGTTATACGATTTCGGTTCGTATTCTTCGTGTGTTTTCTGAATATCTCGTGCTAATTCACAGAGTTTATTATGTTTCACAGGGTTCTTCGTGCTCCAACCAACCATTCTACAAGGAAGACCTGCGACTTTATCAAAATAACCTGCTACTCCACATCTAACCATATTACTCTGACATCTATTTACAACTTTACCATCTGCTTCTTTATAATATACAGAGTATCTTTCTTTACCATCTGTGAATGCGTTTCCGTGTTTATCTACGAGTTCTACTGCTTTCGGTGGAAATCTTGATAAATTCACTGGTCCTGCGGATGCCCCACGATTTTTCGTTTTAGATTTCGCGAGAGGTCTTATTATTTTCTTGTATTCTTCGCGTTTTTCCTGAGGTATTGAGTTCTTTATGAAACAAAAGAGAACTGAACCATCTTCTTTAAACCCTATGAGACTATCATTTATAACTTCGTCATAATAGGGTATATCAAAGAATTTTCCAGCAGATACTTTACATTTCTTAGAATATACTGAACGACAAGGACAATCGTGTGATAATCTACAATCCCAACACTGACCACAA
>Ga0099848_1000265_pt1 | contig 23313 bp, 22 predicted proteins | sample CB_VirMetaG_3_FD_78179 | JGI IMG/M metagenome (GOLD analysis project Ga0099848, IMG submission 78179) | Freshwater to marine saline gradient viral communities from Chesapeake Bay - CB_1508_1S Viral MetaG | ecosystem: Environmental > Aquatic > Marine > Coastal | place: USA: Chesapeake Bay...
AAATCCTCCTTCATAGTCCGAATCATTTTGTGCTGCATTTAACATATCGTTTAAGTCGTCATCTTTTTCTAATGCAGGATTTTTTATAGTAATAGCATTAGGTAAATCATCTCCTCTACCTATATGAAGTTCATAATCTTCACCTTCTTTATATTTACTTTGTAGATGTTTAACAACAGCTTCTATTGATCTTAAATCGTATCCAAAGGAAACTAAGTGCCCTTCTTCTTCATTTACCATTCTACTATTAGTAGTTAATCTATTTTCTACTAAAAATTTTTTTAAGTCAAAATTATTTTCCATTTTTTTATGCTCTTAATATATCGTTAATGATAGAATCTAATTTAGAATAACGAGAAGGTTTAATTTTTCCTTCATTTAACGATACTGGGTTCATAAAAGCACCGTGTGTGGATGGATTAGAAACAAAATCCCAGCATACTAATTCAAAATCTGGTTGTACCTCTAAGGTGCCCTCATTTGTTTGTTGAACCGAGCCTGTACCTCTAGATGAAATACCTATAGTATGTCCTGCTTTAATAATCTCTTTTACAATATTACCTGCAGGTGTATTTAAAAGTTCAACCCTACCCATTAGGTCGTCTCCATCCCACCATAGATCTTTTACTATATGAGAGGCATTCTTTAAAGAAACAACAGGGGATTCTGGATGATCTAGTTCGCCAAAAGCATTACCGTTCTTTACGAATTCCTGCATATACTTTTTGCATTCTCTTTCAAGGATAGGCTTGGCATATACTCTACCGTTTTGGTTTTGAGCTTTGGCTCGTTGCATTACTCCTTCTACCTCAAATACTCCAGGTTTTTCTTTGGATTCTCTAAGAATGGATTTGAATGGCGTAACATCTACTAATAATTGTGCCATGTTATTTTCTTTTTTTAGATTCTGCTACTGGTGTGTAAACGGTCTGTTTAGGATCTTCTGATAATTCAGCTCTCGAAATAGCTGCATCAACATCTGCTTGAGAAGGCATTTGTACTTTTGGCAATTCAATACCGGTTAAGAATAATCTTTGAACTGGTTTAAGATCATGACGTAAAGCTTTTTCGATTGATGGAGCTATGATTGCACCAACTGGTAGTCCTGCACCATTATCTATTTCCCCTATTTTTTCAAAAATATCTTTAACTTTGTTATTTATTTTATAGTAGAAAGTCTCTACTTCTGTAACAATATTTTCTAGTTGATTGATAGCTGGTTTCATCCCGGGAATTTCTAAATATGCATCTGCCCATGATGCAAGTTTAGCTGTAGCTGCTTCATTTACTGTACCTTCGCTCAAGACTCTCTTAATGATTGTTTTAACAGCCTCTTTAAGTTGGTCCTGCTTGCCCATGGCTGCTTTGATTGCCCGGTCTTTGGCCCCTTTGTATTCTTCTTTTCCGGATTCGATTTTGCCATCTTTATCGTAGTCTTTATTTGCTTTTTTAGCTTCATCTACTTCAGGTTGATTATTAGGACCATAAGCCATAGAATCATCTAAATTACGGAATGATCTACGAATTTTTTCTATATGTGGAATATACTCCGGTTCGTGTTTAGCTATATATTTTTGCAGCTCATCAAACCGTATATAGATACCTCCTATAATATCATCGTATGTTTTAAATTCAGAAAATTCTTCATCAATCGAAGCTTCATCTAATGAATCGTAATTAACATCAATATAATTTTCAAATTCATCTAATGGATCAGCACCACCGGCAAGATCCTGAGCATGTACTTTAAGGAAATCTTTAATGATTTGATTGATACCTTCTAAATCGCCATATTTGTCTTTTATTACTTGGATGGCTGACTCTAATGCTTCTCTTAATGTTGGTTTAGCTTCTTCTACGCTATCGAGATCGTTATAGAATTCCTCTCTTTCGTCATCCCCCATCTCTGCATTAGATTTAGGTTTTCCGCTGGCAGTATAGCCTGGTTTAGACTTAGAATTGCTTTCTTTAAGTTCAGCCTTTTTCAAATCATTATATGTATCTTTGTCTTGAGCTCCTCTTTTGGTCTCTTTCATCTTATCGTTTTTATCAACTTTAGATGATTCACCAGCCATAAGATTTAAGTAATGATTCATATCTTTTTTAAGATTGTGTAGAGCCTTACGCTTTGCTTCTAGATACTGCTCTTTAGTAACATTACCGGCAGAATCAATTCCAGCTGCTTCTAATTCAGCATCTACTCCTCTTTCGATTACATCAAGTGAGATATTGACCTCAGGTACTTTATACCCTTTGTCTTCCTCTTTTTTAGCCTCAAAGATCATTCCTTTATTTTTAAGGATTTGAACTGAGTCTTTAAATCCGTTGAATTGAGAAATGAAATTAGGGAATTGTTGTCTCATCTGACGAACAAATTCCTTTTCGGCCATTTTGCCTTCTAGGACTGCATTGTATTTTTCGGTTGCTGTTTTCATATTATAGGTAATCAAAAGCTTTTGTATGTGATGGTCTTTTTGGTCTAGAAACCTGCTTGTATCCTTGTCTGGTTAATGTCTTTTTAGCTCGTTTGGATGGTGTTTTAGAAAATGCAGCAGGGGTGGCATATTGTGCACCATCCCCCGGAGTAAAGGAAGCGCCACCTACATTGGTGACATTTGCTTCATCTAGCATCTCTTTTACCATTCTAACTAATTCTGATCTTTTCATACATTTTTTAATTCATGTACTAAGTCATAGTACTGCATTAGGTTAATGAGATGTGAGTCAGAAATTTTTTCTTTATTAGAAATTTGTTTTATATTCTTTGCTACTTCCTCAAGCTTAATTTTTATTACATCATCTTGTACTGAAGGTATTAGGTTTTTAATCAAGGATTTTATTTTAGATAATTCCTCATTTACAATATTTCTTAACCTTGTAGTAGAATTTACTGATGTAATAAATTCTCTTAATATATTCTTTTGCTCTGGGAGTAATTCCTTATAGTTATTATTAAATTTCTCTAACAATATTTTAAAGGTAAGTAAACGTAAATCCTTATCGTACTTAGAGTATTCCTCAATAAGAGTGTCTTTTACGTCAGATTCTTTTTGAGGCAAAGCAGTAAGATGCTCGAGTATAGTAGTTTTGTTATCAATTAAAGCCTGAGGGTCTGTTAGATCTTTATTGTTCTGGGCTTCCATTAAACAGTATAGAGCAGCCATTGGCTTATAATTCGCTACCTGAATAGCAAAAAATTCTTCTATATTATAGTTAGATTTAATTTCAGATATAAGATCGTATTTCTGCTTTTTAAGTACTTTTTGATCTAAACGAAGAGAAATCTCAGTTATAGTAGATAAAATTGCTTCAGCCTTAGATTGAGATACACTTTTATTCTTAGAAATAAATTCATAAAGCTTATACTCTTTGCCAAGAGCGGATTTACCGCCAAAGTATTTCTTAAGAATGCCAACAGCGGCAGAATCTCTATTACTCAACGTATCTGATGCTACTTGTTTGACAAGGAGCTCAAAAATAAGACCTGTATTTCTGAATTTTGAATGTTTTATTTTCATTATACACGTTTACTATTATAAATATGTGTTAATTTCCTAAATCTTTTATGTTGTCTTCGTTCAATAAAACCGACTCGTCTTTAGATTCAGTACTTAAAAACATATTTTTTAACGACTCTTTAGTCTTATGGTAAATAGCTTGAGTTGTTAGATTTTCTCTTACATTCTCATTATCGGATGGATACCCACCCTTCATACCATGCTGACCAAGAGGATCACGTCCTCCTAGTCCATCATTAGTTCCGTATATAGATGCCTTTTCTCTAGGTCTACCACCTTGCGGTCCTGGCTGGCCCCATTCAGGAGTCATTTCAGAATAACCGGCTGGTAGTTCATCTGGGCTTCCTCCTTTAGGAGTTGAAGTAGCTCTACGGCCATACATCGAAGCAAGGTCGTGAGGTGTACCATAAGACATACCAGATTTGGCAGGATCATTACCTTCATTCTCAATTTGTGCAATTCTGAACATTCTTTTGCTATCTTCCCTAACAAGGTCTCTTTGTTCAATATATTCGTCTTCAGATAGATTAAATATGTTTTCGTAGATGTAGTCTGAGGAGAATAATTTAGTGTCTTTCATTTGATTTGCAAGATCTATTTTCTCTTTTAGAAGAGCTATCTTTTCCTGCTCAAAAATGATGGAAGGAGTAGTTAATTTAATCTCAAAATTAGTTAGAGATTCTCCGGTAAATCCTTGTGTGTATAGATGAACTAACCCAATCTTAGTTAATTCTGATTCTAGTATCTTCTGTATACGTTCTACAGTTCTTGCAAAACGAATATCTTCAGCTGCTAGAGTTGCTTTACCTTGTAAGTCTCCTTCATATCCAAAATATGCTTTTGGAATTTTGAGAGCAGCAAACATCTTAGCTTGTAAGTATTGTACGTCTGTTGTTCCGTCGTAATCTAACCCTTTTGTAGTTTCAATACGAGTAGAAGTATCACCTCCACGAACAGGAAGATAAAAATCCTCCATCATGTTTTGCATATTAAAACGCAAATTGTATTGACCATCATCTCCTATATATGGAGTCTTTTTCATCTGATTGATGGTCTTTTGCATGAACTGCTCTACCTCATTTGGTGGAACATTTCCAACGTTAATATAAAACATTCTCTTTTCTGGAGCTCTCATTATTCTATGAATCAACATAGCATCTTCCATCAGAGTAACCTGTTTAAATATTTTTCTAGCAGGCTCTAGATATGAACGTCCATAAGGTAGATAGTTTGTATCAGATATTAATCTAAAATGAGCTACTTCATAATTATCGAAAGTAACTACTCTCTGTTTTTTATCTCTATTTGGCAGGTAATTAGGGCTCTGTGAAGCTGCAATTCCATCCGGATCAAGGGTAAAAGTAACTTTTGCTGGATTTTCTGGATCTTCTCCTTCATGTCTAGATATATGGTAAACTGTGTAAGGAAGTACATTGTATACTCCAAATTTTTCAGCAATCTCTAGCTTTAAAAAGAAATCACCGTATTTACACATATTACGTGTCCAAGACCAAAGGTTGAATTCTATATTAAGAATATCATAGTATAAATTGTAAAGTACTCTCTGAAGGTTCTCGTCTGAGGATTTAATGGAAAGAACTTCATTTTGGTCGTTCTTTACTGTAGCTTCGTCAGCTAATATATCTAATGCAGAAGCTATAATAGGATCGGAGTCCATTGCTTCATAATCAGAATAAAGTTGAATTCTTAATGTCTGGTAGTTTAGGTTAGGATTAAATATATTCTTGTTGTTGTAAATATATAATCGACTAAACCTATCTATAAGAGAGTTAGTTTGAAATTTACCTGTCTGCTGTATCTGATTAACATCGGCAATTTTCAACTGATCACCTCCTACATTACGGATTACCACATCGGAGGAAAAGAGTCTATAGTCTGCCAAAGAGAGAAGTATCCGCCATTGGATTTAATTTTATTTATAAATAGTTCTATTTAAGTAACCAACGGATATCTTCTTCTCCGTAGCCAGTCTTATGAATATACGGATTTTGTCTCTGATTACCTACGTTAGTCATAACTGCTTGATTTCTAGCATTCAGATTATTAAAAGAAGATAATTGAGCACGGGCTAGATCCATACCCTGTTGACGTAGTTTTAATGCTGTATCTCTCACGTATAAAGCCGTAGCACACGCCATTAAAAGGTCATCGTTATATCTATCTTGGGCTTGAGCTTTTCCGTTCTTCCATACAAATACACGCATCTCTTGCATTAACCTCTTGGATTGAATAGTAACAGATTTTTCTCTTACATACTCAATCATCTTGGCTACGACTAAAGGACGTGTTCTCATAGACATTGTAAAACCAGGGACCAGTTTATCTCTTTCGTACTTATGCATATACGATTCTACTGATTCCATATTGGTGGTTGAGCTATAATATAGATTTCTATACTCTCTCTCCATGATCTGTTCTATAGTAGCCCAACCTATATTGGCATTTTCTACTACCAATAATGCTTCATTGTATTCTGAGGCTAGTCCGGTTAAGAAGTTGCCAAAATCCTTTGGAGATAATTTACCTCTGTATTCAGCCACTTGAACACATCCTTCTATATCAAATACATGAGCGGCAGAGTAGTCAGTAGAGTCTCCTCTAGCGACGTCAGCTACAACCATGTAGGATTTCATATAATCAACTCCTTCCCAAATCCATAAATTACCATCTACCCCTCTTCTTTCTAGAGGATCTTTTTGATAGGTCTGTTCAAAATAAGACATATCATCTGGTTCGAATACAGTATCTCCAGAGGCTAAGAAGTCACAATCACATTCCTGTCCGGCCATTCTAGGACCTAAATCTGCATCCTGTCTATCTCTCCACTCCTGATTTCTTTCTGGATGTACTGTCCAGGGTAATCTAATTGGTAAGAATGAATTCTCTCCTGATTCAGCTCTTTCCCAGGTTTGGTGAAACCAGTTACCGATACCGTTAGGGGTTGATAATGCCATACACTGTCCACCGGTAGCTAGGGTTTGCTGTGCAGCAGTAAAGGTCTCATCAATATTTTCAATAAAAGCGGCCTCATCCATCAGAAGCAATGATACCGCTTCCGATCTTGCAGCATCTGGTGATGAGGATTTTGCCTGTACTTTTGATCCGTTTTTTAATCGGAGAGATAATTTATTCTTTTCTACAGCAGGTAGCTTCAACCATTTAGGTAACTCGTCATACATAAATGTTACTTTGGTTACAAGGTTTCTAGCAGTAGCCTGAGTGGTAGCTAGAGCAAGTACGTTTTTATCTTTATGAAAGAGCATTAGCCAAAGTGAGTACCCGGCAGCCAATGTTGATATACCTAACTGTCTTGACTTAAGAGTAATAAGGTACTGATGGTCTCTAAATAAATGAAGTACTTTTTCCTGAAATGGGTAAAGATTAAATAGAATACGGCCTCTGGTAGGGTGCTGTATATGGCAATACTTTTTCATAAAGTATGCCGGATCCTTGGCGCACTTGATATATTCTTGTGCGATTATTTTTTTTATGTCTTGTGCCATAACTTATTCTAAAAAACGTCAGTGTAATTTATACCAACCCCACTTGCTTTAGGACCATATTTAGCTTTAGATTCTGGTACTATCCTAAAATCTAAACCGTATGGTTGTTTTTGATGCTGTGTTACTGTAAATGCAGGTTCTACTTCCGTGCCTTGTATTTGACTAATATCCGTATATACTGAGGAGCATTTAACTGTTAGTACTCCAGTATTATCATCATAGTGAAAATCTTCTTCTTTAAAAGATCTTTGGACTATAATTGTCTTAGGTTGATCTGTTCCAAAAAGATAATCTTCATTAGCATCTGTTGGAGCATCTCTTACAACTACTATAGAGACTCTTTCATCAGTCCCTCTTTTGTACATAGCGTACTTAGGAGATTTGTCAGTATCTAAGTGATGACCAGTTCTTCTTAGCTCGATAGGAAAGGATTTATCATTTAAAGCCTTGTCTACAAATGCTTTTCTAAAAGGGGTTTTGTCGTTATTTGCAGAAGCCCACCTAAATTCTGAGGAAGATCTACCGTCTTCTTTAACTGAGATGTTCCCGATTGGGGTTCCTTTTCCGTCTGGTTGTGCATAAAATGATACATCAGCTTTAGAACCATCACTTGTTTGAGCTCCAACTTGCTTTGCAGACATAACTCCTTTTACTATAGCATCTCTTTGCCCGTCTGTTAATTTAACAGTAATTGTATCTATTCCTTTAGTGAAGTTATTTACACCATTAGCTAGAGCGGCTTCGGCTTTTAATCCACCGGTACCTTTCTTACCAGTACTAACAGAAATAAAAACATCGCCATATTTATTCGTATTTAATTGAAATCCTGGTACAGAATCTTTTGCTGCAAGTCCTTGTCCTGGTTCATGAAGAATTATATCTTCTTCGGGTATATTAAAGTGTTTTGAAAGAAGTAGCTTAATCACATTTAGATCCTTAACTTCTACAGAATTTAGACGATTAGCATATTTACCAGATTTAAATTTCTTTATATCTAACTCTTTAGCAGCAGAACTATCTACAAAATCCTGAGCAGCTGCTATTGATTTAGATCTATTGAAAACTTCATTTAAATCAAAACCAAACATAGACTCAAATACCCTCATATCTTCTTCATTATTGATATCAGGGTATCCTTTTTTGGTCCTATATGACCATTCTAATATGACTTTGTTTAATAAAGTATCTGTATCTATTTTGGCGTATTTTTCTTTCATTAATCTTAAACCCCATATCCCATTTTGTTGTAAAACTGTTGCTACAGCACTAGTTACTGGTTTAATAAAGTTAATAATATTTTCTACTGTATCAACTATAGGTTTCAGATACCCTATATATGTATTAAAATCAGTTAATTTAGATGTAATAGTATTTATTAGATTTCCTACATCAAAAAAATCACTCAGCTTTTCTCTAATAACTTCTATTGCTTTAGAGGCTGCATTAGATAGATTAGTTCCTGCTACTGCGTTTGCACCAGACTTAGCAAAATCCAACCCGTTTTTTTTCAAAAAAGAAATAACATAAGTAATAAGACTACCTACCCCTATTATGATCAGTAACTTCTTCCATCCCTCTAAACTAAATATATTTTTAAGAAGATCGTTAACCTTATTAACTAAAGTTTGTAGCCCAATACTTTGAATTAATTTGAGAAAAGGTTCAATTAGATTAGATAATTGTTTTTGCAACAAGGCAGTAACTCTAGTAAGTATTTCTGCATTAGAAAATGCCTGGCCAATAACTGTTGCAGCATCTTTTAAGTCACTAACAGTATTAACTACCTTATCTAATTTACCTCCTACATATTGTTTTATAGAGTCTAAAAACGTTTCATATAGAAGTTGTTCCCTGAGGATTGCTTCGTGTAGTTCGGAACTAATGTATTCGTTTTCATTCAACGAAACATCTATTCCTAAAGTATATATTATATGTTCTCTAGTAAGGTTTTCAAGCATGGTACTATGCTTCTGGTTCTTCTCCTGCCTCAAAATCTATTGGTTCACCTGTCAAATCAGCTCCTCCACCTTCTTCTCCTCCACCGGCTTCTTCACCACCTTCTGGTGCTGTGAGGTCAGGAACTCCTGCTCCTCCTTCACCTCCACCGGCTTCTCCTCCTGGGAATTCTCCTCCAGAGGTGTCTGCAGATCCTACATCTTCACCAGATGCGGCATCTTCTCCGGCTCCGGTCATCGGAGCTTCTTTATATAATATAGCTAATTTATCTAAGGCCTGCTGGTAATCTGCAATATTTGATAGTAAATATCTTTTACCCATTATTTGGGCTTCAAAAGACTTTCCAGTCCATTTTAGAATATAATCCTGTCCATTTTTTAGATTAATTCTAAATGAGGTAGGACGAGGAGAAATCCAATCTATTTTATCTACAAATTCTTTAAAGTCCTCTGTCTGTAATTTTATAATAGTAGCTTTGAGGGTGGGAAATTTGCTCAACATAATATCTGTAGCATCCTCCAGAATAGTTTCTTCTGGTGCAGATTCATCAGGGGCTTCTTCTGGTTCTGGTTCCTCTTCTTCGTATAAATCAGATATTAAACTTTCAGAAAGAACCTCAATATAGGCCTCCTCAATTATTTTTTTAAGTTCAGATATTTTCATAATAAATTAATCTTCATCGGATAATTCTTGACCCACCCCAATTTTTGAAACAGCTTTTTCTAATTTATTTTCTAGCTGTTTTTTCTGAGTGGTCATATCTTTTAGCTGGGATACTACTGATGTATCTCCGGCTTTATATTGCTTGGCTAGATCTTTCATCTTAGCTACTAGATCATCATAAGCTTTTTGTACCTTAGCATGTGATGCCTCATTTATTTTTGAGTTTAATTTTTTAACGCTTTCTAGAGCAAGTTGATCTATAGCAGGTTGTTTTTCTTCTCCTTCCAAGTAGTGTTGAGCCGCAGACATATAATCTCTAGCTTTAATTACTTTTGATTGCCACCAGTGTGGAAAATCTACCTCGCCATCATACTGATCATATTTGTCTAATTGCTTATAAAGTTTGGCTCCATAAGTAATAATATCGTAGATGTCTTTCTTAAGCATGTTCGGTTCATCATCTTGATGCCCAATGTCTAGATCTCCTCCAACTGGGTTTTCTTTTATCATTGCAGCTCTTCTTTCGATTTCACCTCTACTCATATTTGGGTCTTTTTCAGGGCCCCATTCACCATTACCCTGTACTTTAGCGATAGCTGCATCGATCTTGTTTAACTCATCACCGTATTTGTCAGCAATTGGGCCACCTTCTGGTTCTGCTTCTTGCTCCATATCTCTCATGATTTGAGCTTTCCTAAGTTTAAGTTTTCTAAGTATTTCAGCTTTTTTTGGAGATAGTCGTTCTGGTGTATTTGCTTTAGTAGCTGCTTTATTATCACGGGATATTTTAGCAGCTCTAAATCTAATCATTGTAGGGTCGTTAGGATCTAATGCTTCTTCTAAGTAATCAGATTCTTTCTTTCTACGATTAAAGTAATCATTTTTAGGCTCTTTATAAGCTTTAGCAGGTTTATCTTTTTTAGATACGTAGTAATCGCTTTCTCTTTGTCTACGTCTTGCGTAGTCAGATGATTCATCTACTTCAGCAGCTATTTCTTCAGCATGAGCTCGATCGGCTTTGACTTGGGCTACTGTAGCTCCTATATATTGTGCAAGATCTTCATCAGACATTTTTGAGATTGGAGCATCTCCTGTTCCGGATTCATCTATATCTGTTCTGCTTAAATTCTTAAGTTTTTGTGAACGTTTTTTAAGTTCACGAGTAATAGCTTCAATCTCTTTATTTAAACCGTCTACTAAACCGCTTTTATCGGAAGAGGCAGCATCTGCTCTTTGTTTTGATAATTCACGCTCCATAGCAGCTAATTCATTATTAGAATAATCTGAGAATTTGCTTTGTCCTTCAAATAGGTCATCTACATTAGCACCTCTAAGGTAATCATTATAGTATCTTTTAGCTGTACTTCTTACTTGTTCATCACTTGGTCTTTCATCAGGTGCTGCACCAGCCATCATATCATCTCTAACCATTCTAATAAAATCATTGTAGGTTAGTGTTTTACCTTCGTACATATCTCTTTGAGCTTGAACCCAAGCATCAGAATTATACATTCTATCTATTGCAGAGAGATTATCATTTTTATCTACAATAGATCTAAGTAACTCCATAGCTTTTTTATAAGCAATATCAATATTACCAGATGCTTCAATATCATCTATCTGTTTTTGAGTAACATTCTCATATAAATCCTCTTCATCCATTCCAAGTCTATCTCTGAATTCTTTTATGCTGAAAATCCAACTAGTAACGGCATGTTCAGCGCCAGGATTATCATCAAAGAAGTCTTCAAAGCTATCATATCCTATTCCGTCTATAATTTGATCTAATTGGGAGCTAGGGTTAAATCCTTCATCTAAACTCTCATCTAATTCATCTTCATCTAATTCTTCTAGAATTTTTCCAAAGGTAGTATCATATCTATTTCTACTAGTTCCAAAATCAAATGCACCATAAGCATCTCCTCTTTGATATTTATGAGGGAAATCACTTCTCATTATCTGACGAACTTCAGTAGATAAATCTTGTAGTTCATCCCATATTTCATGTAGTCGTTCTAGTGCTTCATACTGATCATCAGACAATTCTTCTGATATAGGAATAGAAGGATGAACCCTGAGATTACCATGTTTGGCTGAGGGATCCATTTTACCGTGCTCAGTATCTCCTTTAAAAAAAGCAGCTTTAGCAGATAATTCTTTGGCTGCTTTTGCAGCTCTTGCTATAGCTTTAATTTTATCGGCAGTAGATTTTTCTGTCTTTTCTTGCTCTTGAGTAAGTTTTACATTTAAGCCTCCTTTTGCAAGTTTTGCAGCTTTTTCTTCATCACCAGTAGTAATTACACCGAACTGTTGAGTTTCTTTTAATCGTTTTTTTAGAGATTCTTTTAGCATGGTTAGTTTATTGATAGCCGTGTTATAGTTTTTCGAACCGTTGGAGGATTCCTTACTATCTGTAAGTTCCTTCAATTTATCCTCACAACTAGTGAGACGTTCCTTTATTTCTTCGTAAGTCATTTTAAACCGTTTTAGAAACAGATATATAAATAAATAGTTAATTATTCTTCTTCATGAAGATTATAGTAGAAGATGTTCTCATCTCCTTTTCTTATTGTCCATCTATCTGATACTCCTTCGCATATCCACTGTTTGTTATCAACTTTCCAGTCTGGTTTTTCAGGGAAGGGTTGTGTGACAAAGGACATATCTCTCCACATCAGTCTATTATTTGGCTGAAGGGTAAAATTACCATCGTCTAATTTTATAAGATGTGCTGCTTTATATTGAGTAGGTTCATCAGAATACGCATTATTATACCAATCAAAGATCATGAGGTAGTTTCCCCATTCCTTAGACCCATCCTTAAAGATAGCATTTACTCTTGATTGCGACAAGTATTCATAGGATGTTACAGAGAATTCTTCACCAAAGCAGTCCCATAACTGTAAATGATCTAATGGTTTTTTTGGTGCAGTATCTTTCCAGGCTAGCATATGGATAGGAACACGTGAACGGACTGCTCCTTCATCAGACATAACATGAAAGGTTAATGCTCTTCCTCCAACAGATTGTGCTCCAAATACTATTACGTCTTGAAATCCTTCTCTTCCATCATGCTGATAGAGATGTTCGACTCTCATTTTAGCATAGAAGTGGGGTATGGAAGTGTTTAAGGTCATTTAGTTATTTTTTACCTGCCTTCATATTTGCACACCAATGGTACATCTTTCCTTTTTCTCCTCCGTATTTTTTGGCTTTGGCTCTAAGGTCGGTAACTGACCCTTTGCAGGAAGCTCCTGCTTTTTTTACTCTGCCGGGTCTAGATTTTCCTTTTACTTTACCGTCGGCGTAGTTTTCTTGAAGATCTGAAATATCTACTACCCATACTTTTGGGTCTATTCCGTTCTTAATTAGACCTGAAAGTCTGGTATTACCTGCAACTAAGTCGTAATCGTTATCAGAAAATTTTACAACTATCGGCATTTCTATATTACCTTGCTGAAAAGCTGATTGGAAGCGTTTCTGTTTAGGTATTTCTAAATTTTTAAAATTCAGATCTACATTACCTAATACGTCTTTTATTTTACTATAATTTATAGTGTAACCAGATCTGGCTCTTTTTATCCACTCTCTTCTTCCCATTTCCTGAAATTCAGGATAGCGAATTGCTTCTTCCCATTCAGCTCCAAATCTAGGTTCAGTATAACTTATTTCATTTAATTCTTTTTTTTCAGGAAGTTTAACAAAAACTCTGTTTGTGTCGAAATCCGGTTCTATAGTAACATCATCTGGTAGATGTTTGGCAAGATATGCCATATAGAGTTTACCTCTTTTATTGTCTATTCTACTCTCTCCACTCTTAGGGTAAGGTGTAAAAGAAAGTTCTGTCAGACCGGGGGTAGTCTTCATGAAGTATTTAGCAATTTTTACTATTGTAGCCATTACCTTATACATATTCCCTTCGTTGACGGTACTAAAGTGGTAATCATCGTCTTCAAACGATTTGGCTTCAAAAGCGAGATCATAAGATAAACTCCCAATACTACGAGACCGAAAAGTGTTAAGGTAAAAAGTTACTAAATAGTCTGTACCAGGTACTTCCTTTATCTTTCCTTGTTCATCTTTAACTTTAACCGGGTCGGTGGTAAAAGTATATTCTTTTTTTCTATCTCCTTCTGATTTAATAGTAATATCATAAGTTTTAGCGGATGCATCACCTATTTCATTTACCTCTTCTTCTTTATCTCGAAGACTATTCTTAAATTTTTTAGGTAACTTAATAGTAATAAGTTTAGCATCATCATCAGATATTACTTCAGCATTTGGTATTTGTCTTTTTATAAATGCTGAATATAGCTTAGCTCTTTGGTTATCTATATTATCTTCCCCATCCTTAGAGGAAGGAGAAAAAGTTAATTTTGTTACATATTGGTTTGCTTTTAAAAAATCTTTTATTATGGATACTACAGTAGACATTACCTTATAGAGTTCTCCTTTAGAGTGAACTGTTTCAAACGACCACCAGTCATCTTTTCCGGTACCTTTTGCAGCAAACGATATAGAATAGTCTTTAAGTGATTCATAACTATCTGTCGGTTCTAGATAAACCCTATATTCTATTCCACTATCGGTTTTAAATGAATAACGAAAGTTTGGAGGATCTACCCAACCGTCTGGTGTGTAAGAGTATGGGCTTGCAGATGCATCTCCTATTTCATTTACATCCTGTGAACTTTTATTTGTATGTTTATATCTTCGAGCAATATAATCTTCAGTATCGGTATCAAGGTAATCTAGAAGTCTTCCTATTTCTCTAGCCTCTTCAGGTGTTTGATCATTTAAGTATCCTCCGTGTTTGTTTGCAATCTTGAGCAATTCTTTTGCTTTAGTTTTTGCCTGAGGGGTATTAACATATACAATATATGGTTCTCCTCTTGAATGATTTACTTTTAAAAACCCGTACCCTAGTTCCTTTGCTTTTTCAAAAATCTCTAGTTCTTCTGAGGTGTTTATTCCAGGGTGTTTAGTGACTAGGTATAGAATATCTTTATTACCTTGTTGCATTTGGGAAAATAGCCAAGATTCTCTATACACACCATCAGGAGGAGAAACCACTTCTTTATTTAAATGAATGGCTGTTAATTGTTTTTCAGCAGCTTTTCTGGTGGAGTGTGTTCCTAATCTCTTTCCTCCTTTTTCAGGATATACAACATACTTGCCATCTACCTTACGGATGGTTTCTTGAAGTACTTCTCTGACAAGCTGTTGTAGTTGAGATTTTTTCATTTACTACTCTTTTACTATACCGGCTAGTTTTTGCATGCGGTGTACTTGTTCATTTACTGGTGCTGTATTGGTATTATTTTTCGTACCTTTTATTGCAGCAATAATAGGAGGTATGGTATTTATAAAAATCGTACAAAGAACATAAGCAAATAGTAGATATCCTAGAACTGATACTATACCGTTTATTAGTGGAGCAACAAAAGGTGCCATCCAAAAGTTAGAGAAGCAGTATGAGTGACCCATTGAATACCGGTTTCAAGCGCATTTGTCCATCCTTTACCGACCCATGTTGCTTTTTTTACTGTGAGCTCAAGTACTTCAGTTAATAGTACACCAAGAGCTACAAATTCACCTGTAGGTCCTTTAATTTTACCTGATACTTTTGCAATATAATTAAAAGGCGCATTAGCAAGCATTTTAGGGTTATTATCGTCTGTAGATGTAAGCTCTTTTTTTATATAAGTACCTAGTGGGTTAAACACCCAGTTAAGTAAGTTAAAAAACCATTTTACTACTTTTTTAAGCGCCGGGTATTTTTTAGCTGCATCTTCTGGGTGAATTACTGCATGTCCTCCGTGATCTTCTCCATCGCCATGTTGTTCTTCTTCATTAATTCTCATTTTGTATAAAGCGTTTATAACTTGTTTATCTTCAAAGATATTTTCAGCTATATAATTTTCATTAACCTCTTCCGATGGAGTTGCTGTTCCGTCAATTACCTGTTTTTCCCATCCTTTTCCTTGCTCTATATTTAAAGTCATAAAATTTTTAATATGCTTAACACAACCTGCTAGGAGAGAGCTTTCCTCAGTAACAAGATTCATATTATCGATTTTTACAGAACCAGATTTTACTTTACTTGGTATTGATTTTAACCAGTTTAATGATTTTTCAAATACTGCTTGACCTTTGTTTATTAGGTTCTTAAACATTTTCTTTACTTGTTCAGCAAGAGATTTAGTAAAATCTGTAAAATTTTTCCATACTTGTTTTACTTTATCCCATCCTGAATTTAACCAGTCTAGAGCCTGCTTTCCTTTAGATTTCAACCAACCCCATGCTCCCTCATTAAGAAATTCTCGATCAACTAATTTAATAGTATTTTCATTTAATAACACTGTACTACCTCTATATTCAAAATACTCTCTTAATATTGTGGATTCTTGTACAGATAATACACCGGAGTTAAGTATAACCTCTAGAGTTAATTGACGGTTCCGTATAGTTTTAATTTCAGAAATAGTTTTTTTCTGATATTTTTTTAATTGTCTTCTAACCTCTGTTAATGCAAAGTAATAAGCTTCTGATTTTTTCATCTTAATAAATTTTTTTATTCTAATAAAAATTCTATATTAAACACCAAAATGAGAGGATTGTCTACCACCTTGAGGTTTTCTAATATCATCGGCAGCATCTAGAAGTTCAGCCGGAGTTTTATAGACTCTTCCACCTATTTCTTTTCCTCCGGTTTCTACATCTATAATGTCATATTTAGCACGGTCCGGCATTACTTTTGCAAGTCTAAATATATATTCTCCGTATCTAGATTTTATTTCTTTTGGCCATTCTTCTTGGGAGTGGTATTCACGTACTACTTCCTGTATTAATTTTTTTAACTCTGATTTTTTCATTTTATTTTCTTTAGAATAAAATTGTATTGACTCTATAGGTATAAATATATAAAAAATAAGTAGCCTAATGGTTAAATCAGGCTACATTTGTTTAGTTCATTTTATTCTGTTTAGTCGGCTGAATGCAGCTTATATTTTAATACCAAAGAAATAATCAAAGCAAGCTGAGATGGATCTAAATTCTGATCTCTTATCATATCTAAACCTTCTTTGATATCTGGTAAAAAAGCACCTGCTAACTCTAAAACTGCATCACCTACTTTTATAATAACTAAAGTGCCTAAAAATGTTAACATTGCACTTTTTTTAAAACTATCTTTCCAGGCTTTTATGCTAAATTTTTCTTTACTGCTTAAAAAAATCCAAGCATCGTAAGTTAAAATTCCAATAAGAGCCCATAAAAAACTACTTGCCAATAATCCCCAGGTTGTGTCTAGGGGCAGTAGATTTGTCATTTTACATAGTTAAAATTAAGTTAGTAGATAGTGTAACGATTTATTTGTTCTTATTAATCTCTTTACCTGCTTTTACTGCATCTTTAAATGCTTTAGAATTTCCGTGTGATGGTTTTTCGCCTCTAGCTCTTTTAGCTCTGATGTTGTCCCAAAGTCCTGGTTTTCCTTCTTCTACTTCTTTACCAGAGGATAATTCTTCTACCTCCACGCCTCTAGGTGGGTATTTATCCATCATTTCTTTGTAGGTGTAGTGATTGACATCTACTATATTTTCACCAGCTTTCAATTTCATACCTCTTGGTAGTAGTCTACTAAAAGCAGGTGTTGTATTAAGTAAGTTAATAAGACGGTCATTATTAGGTACTGTTATTTTTACCTTCTTTACATTACGTTTAGAAATACCTCCCTGTTCTTCTACTTCCTCACCTTGAACCAGAGCATTATAATCATCCATAGATAAAGCTACTCCTTCTACACTACCTAATTTAATAGCTCTTTCGGCTACATCGTGAAGATCCATATCTGTCTGTGCATCTTCTTTGGCGTATTCTAGAAGTCGTATGAAGAGGGGTATATCTAGAGTGATTCTATCGACTGGATTGAGAGCTTCTTGTATGGACTTAGTTCCGGATTGGAATCTATCTTGTGTGGTTTTTATTGCAGTCGTTGTAGAACCGTGAGAGGCTTTATTAAGCATTGTTGTGAGCATACTACTAATACCTTTAATTTCATTAGAATCTATACCTTTAATTTTAGGTAAAGATATAGCAAGATCTCTCAACATTTTTTGAAGTTCCGGTATAGTCTTGATTTGATTTTGTATATCAGATTTTGAAGGAGCATTAGGATTAGAAGATGTCAAATCTTGCTCTGCTAATTTTCTTAATTCAGCAATTATTATTCGCTTTAGTTCTGATTTTTTCATGGATTTAATTCAAATAATATTTTAAATACTAAACCGGCAAGCAAACTAAATATAATCCATAAGGCTTTATTTACATTTGACTTCCATATCATTAATTTTTCTACATCATTCATTTGATGTCTGAATTCCTTTTCGTTGGACTGCATTGCCTGACGAAATTCTGTGTTTTTATTTGTATTTACTATAACACCATTTTCAGGGTTGAGCATTGTGTACTTTAAGTCGGAGATATCTTCTTTCATATCTTCTAGATCTCTCTGCATCTGTTTCAGCTCACCGTTAGGCATATGGGATTTTATATGCCTTAATTCGGACAATACAGCTTCTAGCATTTCAGTCTGAGTCATATTCGATTTAGTATAGATTATTTTCTATAATAAATAGTATACTTACTAATCGTTATGGGAAACCTTAGTCAATATGACTTCTCAAATTCTTGAGGTATTCCTTTAAATCAGTAAGAACCTTATTCTTGTACTCGTTTGACATTCCCATCCAATCTTCTATATCACCTTGCTCGGTGACAAAGGTGGTGGAATCGTCTATAGTCTCCAGAACCCATGACTCGATATCATCTGCAAATGCTTTAATGTTACCGGACATTAATTTTTTTTCATATTGTTCATACAGGCCTGCCTTTCTAAGATCAGCCTCGAACTCTACCGTACACGGATCAAAACAAAATCCATGTATCTTATACATTTTTTTAGAGAGCCAATGCTTCATCGGTCCTCCGCATTTTGGACAAGTTAACGGTATTCTGACTGCTTTTTTGGCGGCATCTAGCTTAGTTATATTTTGCTTGATACCATTTTTAATAGTCCATGTTTTACCGCTTTCTTCCCAAACATCACCTTCCTTATGATAAATATATGCTTTTTGGTAACCTGTCTGTATTTTCGTTGAGGCAGAAAAATCTCTATTAACTAAATTCCTTACTCTCTGTACATCAGATTCTCTAAATTCTTTTTTTAATAACGATTCGTTACTCATAACCAAGATCTTTTAAATGCTGTATTACCGGACCAATATTGCCATTTTTACATCTTAGAGCAATTCCTCCTTTGGCAGCCCATTGGTCTATATTTGATTTTTTGTCGTCTATTAATATGGAATATGGATTAGAATATCTCTGCTTGTCGGCTGAGAATGAAAATATTACTTTGGGTTTAGGTTCAATATTATTTCTTACCCATAGATTTTTTCCAAGTCTGGAGGTATTCTGTCTTGAAGGAGAAGTAAGAATTTGAGGGTTGTAAGGTGAAATAAAATTCCATAATTCTTGTCCTCCGGGCATCCATTCCATTCCTACCCAGAAAGATATTCCAACTATATTATCAATAAAATTCCAAAATTCTTGGGTACCGAATTTGTTCTCAAAATCACTTGGTTTAGAAACAGAAGCTATATCTTTTAATGAATAGTAATCTGGTCCTACCTCTTTTAGTTTATCAAGAAACTTCTTTTCAAAATTAGTCAATACCCCATCCATATCACAGTAAATGTTATACAGTGGTTTTTCCTTTTGTTCTGGGATTGGATAAGCTTCTAACAACTCTACTATTGAATACATTATAATTCTAAATCTAGATTATGCTTTTTAATATATTTTCTGTATGCTCTGAGGATTAATCCGCGTTCTTCTTCAGATACCTTTTCTTTATCTAGTTCAGCATTCACTTCTTGTGCAAATGAGTTTCCAGTGGCTTTTGCCTTTGCAGCAAATTCCCTTACCGCCGATGCTATTTCTTTTGGAAGTAAACGGTATTGATATGCCGGTAATGCTCCTAGATTAATTAGAGCTCTGATTTTTGGATCCTCTTTTATGTGTCTACCGGAGATTCTATTTGTGCCTTCCCCATGGAGTAAATGCTCCATTTCATGAACCAAGAAATGAAATAATGTCAGTTCCATTAACTCATAACGCCTAGGTATATTAGGATTAATAGTGATGTACACCTCTATTAAATCATCTTTTTTATAATCATCGTCATCCTCTTCACTGTCTGTGGTTGCAAATGCTTCTGCGTCTAGGTCTTTTGTTTCATCACTAAAGCCTAATACGTATTGTAATTTAAAAATAAAAGGCTTTCCTTCTATCTCTGTTCTGATTTTGGTTTTCTTTTTTATTTGATCACCACCACTTTTTTGGAGCTTTATTGCAAGATCTTGGGCAAGTTCTGATGCAAATTCTTCATACTCATTGTAAGATGCATCTTCTGCAACTACTTTTTTGTTTTCATTCTTTATACTGTCTTCCCAGTTTCTAAAGGTAATGTTGCCTTCAAGGTAGGCTTCTTTTTCTATCTCTAGTAGGTGATCATCTTCATTTGTATTGGTAGTACCAATAGAGCCAAGACGTCCTTCAAGGTTTTGTTTATGATGAATCATTTCATGGGCAAATGATCTCATTACATCTTTTGGGTGACGACCTTGGGTATAGAGTACAATCTCTTTTTGTTGGGGGTTATAATAGGCTGTCTTGCCAAAGAAGTCCTCGGCTTCAACTAAATCTTTTTTTACCTTGACTTCAGGTAGAGGAGTGATTTTCATACCCTGGTCAATCATATACTCTAGAATAGAAGCCATGTACGGGGTATAATCAAATTGAGGGCTTTGGCTTTTTTGTTTTAGGTAAACAGCAACATGATCCCCTTTAAATTCTATATTGTAAAAATTATCACCAAGGGTGTCTCTTAATTGCTCGTATACCCTAACAAGCTTGGCTCTGTCTGCAGATTTCATTACCGGTTGAGGGGCGATTGGAGTACCGGAGCTATTCTCTTGTATTTGCTCTACTTCTTCTTGTTCTACGGTAAATAAATCGTTAATAACTGCATCAAGCTTTTCAGACATCATTTCTGCAATTATACCTTGCTTTAACATAGTAAGTATATCTAGAATTTCTTTTCTGCTCAATTGGTTAGGGAAGAACTCTAATACATCGTCAAGACTACCTCGTAAAATTGCCTGTCTAAAATTAGTAGCACGGATAGCCGGACCTGATGCAGGAAAAATCAATCCCTGTACATTAGGTGTGTTTTTAAAAGATGTAATACGAGCAAGATCTGGTGCATCTTCTTCTCCTCTTACCCCGGTGATTGCATAGAATTGCTCATCAGGATGCTGTTTGGCATAATCCTTTGCCTCCATCATTGGATTTTTACCACTTGCAATAATTTCTACATTGGGTAAATACTTAGCATATATGTTCCAAACCTTCTCAGAATCATCTTGTGAAATACCGTTTCTAACACCGCCACCTATAAAAACAACTACCTTGTCTATTTTCTCTATTTCGTCTTTGTCTCCTTGGAGAGCCTTTTGGATTCCCGGTTCTATCGTTTCTTTATCGTACAATATACCGCCATGATTACCATTTAGTAGTTTTTCAACTACAGAAAAGTGACCGGCATGGGGTGGTTTAAAAGCTCCTGGGTATAGTGCTATTGCCATTATGCTAAAAAGTTTTGTACAGCCTTATCTATTTCGGCCGGTGTTGAATGTGTTAATAGGCTTTGGAATTGAGGGCTATAAAGCATATCAGCTATATTAGCAAGTACATCATCACTATCGGCGTCTCTTTTCTTCTTTGCCTCCTTATATTTAGTAATAGCTTGTTTTAATTTATCAGTACCTGGTCCAGTACCATTAGATTGATAAGCTTTTAAGAATGCTTGTTTAATAGCTTTATCCTCGGATCTATCATCTCTGTTCCAGTTTATCCCTGATGTTGCTTTTTTAAATTCTTCTTCTTCTTGTTGAGACATATCAACTGGTTGGAAGAAAGTACTACCGCCTATATTATTTTTTTCATTATACTTCTGGAGGTAATCTTTAATTCCATTGACTCCGTTTTTAGCTGCAGTATCAAACCCTTCAATTTCTTTATCATATTTACCGCCACGATCAGATACAAATATAGACATATTGCCTTTGGTCATTTTATTGTATTGATCGATTAACTGGTATACATTTCTCCAGGTTGAAAAGACTGCGGAAGAAGGTATGTTTCTATCTCTAGTGGTAAAATTAGATATATAGGAAATCATTGGGTGAGTATATACCATCACCATATATACATCATATCCCTTGTCAATAAGTTCTTTTACTTTTGTAGGATTTGAAGCAGTTGTATCCCACACAAAAGAAGTCTTATTGTTGGATAATTCTTCTGCCTCTTTGTTGGCCAGTTGTGCTGCGGGACCTAGTTTGTTGTATGCTGGACTGTCTGGATCCTCCACGTACTTGTCTGGGTTGACTTGAGGTAGAGAACCTAGATCTAGCTGATTGAGAAGGTACGACTTCCCGGCTCCAGCTCCTCCGGCCATAACTACTACTTTGGGTTTGCCTTGGGCTTCTAACAGGATTTGTATTAATTTCATTACGGTATCTATTTGTGCGTACTGCAGGTGTTGTTACTCTGTAGGTCGGTCGTGGGGGAATATACGGTCTAGTATATAACCTATAATAAGGAATATACACATTACTGTAAAAGTACGAATACCGGGGGTATCTATAGTAAAGATCTGTCCAATCCCACCAAGTGTTTCCAACATAAAACTGCCAATTAGTATAATAGCTTCCATAATAATTTCGACTGAATTGACTTATAGGGGTCATAATTGTATCTCCAGCAGCAGTGACTGTCAAAATACTTTCCGGTCTACTAGAAACCAAAGTGTAGGAACTACATCCTACAAGACTAATCAACAGACCGAATAAGAGTACAATTTTCCTCATATAAATAAATAGTTATAATTTCAGTGTAGTAGGATATGAGTTGTAAATAGGTTCTGTGGTTGGATTCTCTAACGTATATAATTTATATATCATCTGGAATAATTCAAAGTTGTGTTCTATTTCATCTATTATTTTAATTTGCCAACCATTACCTTGATATACACCTTTCTTTTTGGATGCACCTCTTGTGTTTGCTTTTAGCCAAATAATACCTGTTCTTTCTATTTCAATATCTCTACATTCTTTTAGAGCCTTAGCATAAGAAGCAAGCTGAAGATCGTATGATTTATGTATACTGTTTGAGGTCTTTAGATCCAACAGCCATATCTCTCCATCCATTTTTACAACTAAATCTGCTGTACCGGCATATCGATGTTCATCTGACCAAACGAATTCTTCAGCAGAGATTAACTCTGGGTTATGTGTAGTCCAAAAATCGTAGAATTTAAGAATCATTTCCCATACAACTTGTGAGTATTTTGCATTACCGTACTCATCCATCCAGGTTACTTCTTCTCCTTTAATTAACCTCTCTGCTGCTTCATGAACTTGAGTTCCTTCTTTACCGGCTTTCCTCATTATAAGATCTGCATTATGACCCACGTCTTTTAACCAGGACTCAAAGAATTTATTCTTAGGCATATATTGAAGAAT
>Ga0099848_1000267_pt1 | contig 23287 bp, 13 predicted proteins | sample CB_VirMetaG_3_FD_78179 | JGI IMG/M metagenome (GOLD analysis project Ga0099848, IMG submission 78179) | Freshwater to marine saline gradient viral communities from Chesapeake Bay - CB_1508_1S Viral MetaG | ecosystem: Environmental > Aquatic > Marine > Coastal | place: USA: Chesapeake Bay...
ACGCGAGTCAGACATGAGAACACCAGAGATAGTACCTCCAGTGATCGTGATTCTATCGAAAATCTCGTATTGAATCGCTTGAACGAGCTCTTTACGAGTGATGTTCTTAGTACCGTCGTCACCTTGAACAAGGTTAACAATTACAAAGAGGTCTTCTGACCTGGTATTAGCACCGGTAATGGAACCTAGTTCTGAAATCTTTGACATTTAGTCTTTCCCTTTTTCTCTATATTTATAAGACCAAGCTACAAAAATATTAATTACCGCTGCCACTTAAACGGTTTTCTAAATCATTTACCTTTCCTTTCAATTCTTTAATTGCCTCGATGAGAAGAGGAATTACGTTATCATATCTTACAGCTTTGTAAGTTCCATTATTACGTTCATGATCAAATACTACTTCCGGTAAAACTTTTTCAATTTCTTGTGCTACGATGCCTGCGACGCGTTCTTCTGGTTTATCTACATAATTAAATGTGTATCCATTAACTTGTGATACTTTATCTAACGCGTTATTAATAAGTTGTAAATTTTCTTTTAGTGCTAAGTCTGAAGCGCTATAAGCAGTAATTACGTCTCCAGATGCTCTGACTTCTCCAACTAATAAGTTTCCGCCTACTTCTGCATCAGCTCCGACTATTAACGCGATACCAGAACTTTTACTTAGTGTTATTTCACCACTAAAATTATAGTCTCCTGAAGCGCTATCATTTGCATCAGATCTTATGAATTGTGTGCTGTTTAATCCGTCAAGTGTGTCAGCATCTGTAGCTGTACCACCGTCTGTTGCGTCTGTACCGTTTACCCAAGCTGATCCGTTATATTTTAACACTTGACCGGCTGAAGGGGATGTTATAGTTACGTTAGTAAGATCATCGAGTGTTGTTGCACCACCACCGATAACTGTACCATCTGAAAGTCTAAACTCGTCTGCTACAATATCTTCTAAAGCGATTACATTCGGAACAGTAAGTGTTCCGGCTGTTGAAAGCTGAAATTTAGTAGGAGCAACACCAGTATCTATAACGAAATTTCCTGGTGTACTACTCTCTATACCAACATCCCACGATAATGATCCATTAGTATATCTTGTTTGTGCACCAGCTGCGCCATAATTAAATGTAGCTACTATTTGACTTGTACCGACTAGTTCGATAGGAGACTGGAATGTAATCGTGCCGCTAGGAGTTCTAGAAGCGATATCATCAGATTGTAACAGTGTAGATGCTACAACGTTAGTGGCAGTAAAGATACCATTTAATGTAGCGTTTCCGTTTGTTGTATCACCAGGAAGCGCAGCAGTAATTGCTTCGTTTTTGAAGAGGTCAACAAGTTCGTTTGTCTTGTCAAACCAATTCTGAAATGTCTGCGCAGTAGTAATATTTGCTAATGATGGTTTCGCCATTTAATTATTTTCCAATTTCTCTATTCTTTCGTAAATAGTGATAATGCTTCTCTTGATCTCAAGAAGATCCTGTTGTAGTCGATCAACTTTACGATAGTATGATCTCTCTATCTTGTATTTATTTAGAGCTTCGATGTCAGTATTAATAACTGCGTTAGATTTCGGATCTCTTTTAATCGCCATTTTATATCCTCACTAAGTAAGAGCTACGCCGCGATAGTCTCTTAATGTAGGTGCGTTGTGAACGTTTGGAGAAAGCATATCAATTCTGATTGCGAATCTACGGAAGCCCGAGAAGTCACCGGCATTGCTCGTATATGTTAACACGCCACTTCCATCTTTGTCTGAATCTGAAACTCTGTACTTGAATTCTCTGTAATCGTTAGTATTCGAGGTTGATGAGAAAACACCTACACCTTCAAACAACTCTAGCTCAACCCAGTCAACATTATCAAAATTATCGCTATCAAAAGTACTTTGAGGACGAATATAAGTTTTGATATCCGTTCCGGCCGGTCTATAAGCTGTTAGAATCAAGTGAAGATCTTCAGCGTCTAGGTCTGCGGCGAGCTCAATAGTCTTAGAAATATATTTCGAAGTAGTAGCCGGAGTGTTAGTAATCTTATATTGATAAGCGAGTAATTTAGATACCTCAATATCAACAAAAGGAGTCGAAGTTACGTTGCCCTGATTCTCCATATTAATTTTTAGCTCGAATGCTTGAGTTCCGTTAGGATCGTTACTTTTGCTGTACGCTGTAACTCCATTCGTGCTGAAGTTGTTATTATCATTGAATTTCATACCAATATCGTAAGTAGCGCTAGGATCAGCTGGCGGAACGAAAGTACCTACAAGAGTCGTGGTAGAAACAGAATCGTTCGATTTCAAAATCATCGGCTGAACATAACTTAGATTGATGTTGTCGATCGATGCTAAGTTAGCAGTTGACCCACTATCGAATCCTATAATATTAGTCGCTGTTGAGAATGTGCGACCGACTTTAGCGGAACTTCTCTCAAGATGCATCTCGAATGGATTACGAAGGTTATAGTAGGACAAGTAGCCTATGACAACAGGTGTACCAGTTCCGCCTGAAACTAAGAATGAAGTTGGTTTATTTAACGTAATCTGAGTAGAAGAATCTATGCTAGAAACTCTGAAAATATCAAAGCGTGATCCTCCAGCATTCGCTACCTTAATGTAATCACCCACTGAGTAAGTATCATCAAGCGCGGTGCCGGTAAGTGTAGTGCTTCCTAGTGCAACGCCGACTGTAGCTGAAGTTCCACCTGATAGTGCTTTCTCTTGGTAGACAAGTTCACCAGGATTAAATCTTCCTGTGATGTTATTAACAGTCAAGAATTCACAATCATTGTGTGTTAATGTTACGCTACCAGTACTCTGATTAAAGTTATGACGATATAAAGTAAACTTCATATCTTCATCCTGATATGACTTCCAAGCACTATTATTAGTTGAGCTGAATAGTACCCCATCTCCCCAGTCCTGTACAATAGCGAAGCCCTGAGTGGCTCCAGGAGTGAGGTCTACACCACCGATCTTAGAAGTAAATACTAAGTAGTTTGGATCAGAAGCATCTGGTTGTAATACAACCGCGTACTCTTTTTCGACGTCAAGTCTTACAGGAGCTTCAAATACGAAGGTTGTCGCTACTGAAGCATCGTCAGTCGCTGAACTTGTAAGAGCAGAAGGAAGTTTGTGTACAGTAGAGAAAGGAACAATCTGGTTAGAAGGATAGCCGTTCACTACTTCACGAATCTGTAAAGAGATACCATTAGTTGTACTTACACGCTTGAAGTATACATCAACTTGTGATAAGAAAACTGAATTACTTCCAGCACCCATACCTTTCTTGACGAAGAATGTTTGAGCAATAGGATCTCGTCCTACTGGTCTGCGAACAACGTTTCTCGTTGTAGTTGTTGCTGCAACATCGAAAGTAGGAGCTCGAGTAGAAGTTGTTAGTGCTGTACGTTCTACTGAGAAGTTGTAAGCTCTATACGTTACGAAACCTTTAGATGTAGATGCACTATCAATCGTGCTGTAAACATCGACGTCAGCAATTTCAAGTACTCTGTCGCCGACAAAGAAAGTTTCGGCAGGAATTCTAAACACTGCTCTGAGCACACCGTTAGCGTCAGTTGATACTTCGTCTCCTAACTCACCATTACGTTCGACGTCACCGACTGTATTTGATTCTGTTCCAGGAATGACATGAGCATTAATATCTACACCGTCAAAGAAGAACCAGTGTCTCTGATTAGGACGTAATCCTGACATGTAGATCTTAATATCTCTAGAAGCCATGAAAGGCTGGAATTGGAAGTTAGAGATAAAGTCACCTACGAACTGTTGTGTGGTAGCTGTTTCTCCTACAGTTAGAGTTCTTGTAGTCGTTGTCTGTAAGAAGTTCTGACCGGCACCAGGGAAGTTACCGAATCTTCTAGCAAACTGATTCGGAATGAATCCATCAATAAAATCTTCAGTAACTGTGGTATCAGTTAATGGCAAGAATTCTTGTAAGTTGTCAATAAACTCTTGGAAAGGAGTCGCGAGATCGATGTCGATAGTAACAGGGTTAGTAGTGGTGTCGTACGTCGCGTCGTACGGAGGCGCGATCGCGCCGTCGCCTACGTATCTGTAGAAGTTACTTACGCAGTTACGGAATCCAGAAGCATAGGGTTGGCTGATGATTGAAACATTTGAGTTTCTACCTAAAGTAGCTACCTTAGCATCATTGATAGACGGGAATACAGAAGCGCTCGTTCCTGTCTTATATTTAAGATCGATTGGAAATGTCTTTACTGCAGGCGTCAGGATTCTTTGATTGAACGCAATAGCGGCATTGAACTCTGGACTTTCAATATTTGCAAGAGTAAGATCATTAAATGGATCTACAACGAAACCGTTCTTAAATCTTGTTAAACCGTTTTCATCTAAGATAGTAAGGTTTTGTGTTTCAGATTCTAGTTGACTTAAAGAAATGTAGTAAGCCATATTGTCGATCTTCTTCTCAAGCGCATGAAGATCTTTCATTGTATAATTCTTAACGCCTGTTGATTTTGCTTTAACAGCGTATTCACGCTTGCGCTGAGCATCAGCCTGTTTAGCTGATAGAGCTGGGAATCCAGGAACAGTAACATGCGCGATTGCTAGCTGATCTGGTCCTACTCTCGGCGGAACAGCGAATCTCTGCTCTTCACCTCTAACTAAACTAATTTCACCATAAGAATCACATACGATGCTATCTACGCGAGACAGATAATATTCAAGATCTGTAGTAATTGTTTGGTTTACAGCAGGAAGAAGAGGAGTACCGAAAGTCGTAAATGAAGGCGTCGTAGCGTCAACTAATGCGGTTACAGTTCCTGCAGCACCGGCTGTTGTGTGCGCATAAGATACATTAGAATCTAAGTTAACATACGGTCTAAAGTCGAAGCACTCACGCAAGTTATATCTTGCACCAGCATCTGAAATATACACCGGAATGTCGTAGCGATCTAATGTGTTTGGATAGCTGTTAATAGTGAAGAAGTACTCACCGGTCGAACCAGTGATCTGGAAAGCTTTAAGTTGAATTGTTAACACACCATTAGAAGGCTGCGGTCTTCCTTGAATATACTCCATGTATGAAAGATCGTAGTAAGTATCTTTCTGGTTAGACTTGAGTCTAAAGCTATCAGTAAAGTCATTACCGCTTCCATCAACGATACTTTGAATTTCGAATACGTCTGGGAATCCTAAGCTATATTTCGTCTGAGCACCAGTATAGTTAACCTTTACGTAAGGCTCAGCAACAGTCTTATCGTATGGTTCAACACCATTAACGCTTCCAATTAATCTCTTGTTATAGTAAACAGTAACACCTGGAGCAGAAGATGCTGCAGGATCTAAGTTGATTGTAAGTACACTGTTGTTAAGAGATGTAGAAACGCTTGTAACTGGAATGTATGTACTTGTGCTGTCAATAACAAGAACGTCATTGTTTTCACAAGCGAAATCTTCGCCCGGATTAGCATTAATAGTAATCGCGTTTCCTGTTTGTGTAGCAGCAGTCGATACTCTTACTGGGATAAGTGAATCTGTTGCAGCGAACAAGCTGAACATTCCTGTGTCGAAAATTAGAGGGCGTTTTTCAGCTTTCTTAATCGAAGCGACTGCGCCGCCTCCAGCAACAGTAACGAATCCAGATCCGTCAGCTATTTCTTGTACTTCAGAAAAATTCTTGCCAGAGTTCATACGAACACCGAACAGATAAACTCTTGTTGGTGTTATGTTGTGTACAAACGCTGTACCGATGTTAGCAGCACCAGCATCTCTTAGATTAACAGGGGTAGAATGGCTGATGTCGACTTTACCACTAAAAGATACGATGTCGACGTAGTTGCCATACTCAAGCGCGACTGCTTGGTTGTTAATCGTTTCTGTGCTTTGAACTTGGTCGATTTCAAAAGATCTTTCACCTGAGTTTTCTACTCGGTATCCTTTAACGTAAGCTACACCCGTTCCTACTAGAACATGTACTTGGCTGTCGACTTCACCCTCTGGAATACGATCATCTGTTTGAAGAGGAAAATCTCTTAGAATATAGTTTCCACTCTCTTCATAAGTGCGACGAGCAAGTTCTTCACCTAGAACATTATATTGAGAAACGTCACGAACAGTAATAGCGTTTCCGTTCTGATATCTAATCAGAGTAAAGAAGTTTGCATCAGCATTAGCTTCTGAAGTAGGAAGAACTGTAAGTGTAGGAACTAGTTTTAAGCGATCCGCACCCGGCGCATTCTCATTATTAGAGCCGTTTGCGTTGTCGTATAGAGATGAGTCTTGTAAAGCGTTGACTAGCGATTCTTCGACTTTATATCCTACAGAAACGTTATTAGGAAGATTATCGTACTTAGAAACGATAAGTGTTTGTTCAGCTGCAAATAAGAAATGGCCTTTCTGGAAAATAACACCAGGCGCAGATTGAATTCCGAAAGCAGGGCCTACGTGAACTTCTGGAGCTAAGCTAGTAACAGCAAGCGAACCGGCTTCGCCAGCCGCTGGTTGTGGTGTGACGTTTTCAGTAGTTAGAGGTTGATCAGTTGTTCCTCTCTTGAATTTATAAAGAGTAATTGTAAGACTCTCACCTTTAATGAAAGTCTTTACTCCAGATACCGTATTCGTGTAGTTAATGAAAAATGTATTTAAATTAGGAGGATTTGATTCGAATCCTCTTGCAGCCTGAATGATATTAGCTGTAAGACCAGAATCACCGCCGGTAAGCTCATATACGTAGTCTAGTTCTACTTCTACACCACCCAGCGTTTCAACTGCTGTTCTACTTATAAAATTTTCAGGATTGAAGGCGGCAGGTGTATTACCTACTTTTACGAATTGAAGACCGTCTAAGTTTGTAAAGTTACAACCTTTTACGATGCTACCTTCTTTAAAAACGTTATCGCCGAACTGCTCGACCTGATTTTGAAGCATGGTCTGCAGTTGCGTAAGCTCGCGAGCTTGTACCGCGTAACCTGGTTTGAACATAACACGATAGTATTGATCTTCTACATCGAAGTTATCAAAATATGGTGCTAGATTGAGGTCTGTATTAATAGGCATCTTTTATCATTTTCCTTTAATATTCCAGTACAAACTTGAATTCTTCTCTAGATAAATCTGTTCTTTCTAGAGGGAAGAAGTTTTCCATAAAGTAAACTTCTCCACTTCTTTGAATATACTCGGACACTGTAACGTTGCTTGCTGCTGGACTATTTATTTCTATTGTTTGACCGGTTTCATTACGAAATGGAAGAGTTAAATCCAATGAAGTGTCACCGTTTCCTGTGGCTCCATTATTCTGATATGGTCCCATGTATTCTGCAATGAAAACCGTATTGCTGCTAGAATCTACTTCGTGAACAATTCCGGTGAAAACTGTTTCGTTATTAGAATCTATTTGAATCAAAACTGTGTTAGCCGTTACTCTATCTATATCATCTGTTACGACCGCGATTCGATTATCAAAAACTTCTGGAGAAGCTCCAGAAAATATCGGATTCTTTACTATACCTACGGCAGCATAAGTATTCGTGTCGCCTATGTTAGTGTTGTTCTCAGCTGTAATATAAGCGTAAAGTGAGAAGTGACGACACTTAAACTCGTCGATGAGATTATATCCGTGACCACCGTCGGGAGAGATTCTAGCTCTTACTATTGCTCTTACGTCAGTAGTTGTAACATCTTCTGGATTAAAGTCGTAAATAGGATCTACCACTTCCACCGCAGCGTTGTTATATCCACTTCCTTTACTTAACATTGTGATAGAGGTGATTCTGCCATTAGCAATGTTAGGAATTCCTACTGCACCAGTTCCGTCACCTATAATACTAACTCTAGGGAATATCGAAAAGCTTGCATTGCTCGCGACCCCTGCAGCTACAGGATTAGGTTGACCTGAGAGTAAGTCTGCTCCAACACGAATTTCTGCATTCGTAGTAAGATTGTTATACTGATAGTACTCGATCTCGAAAAGACACGAAACACCATTTACTGGGTTGGTCGTGTAAATATATTGTCCTACATAATAGTTACTGATAGGGCTCCAAGTAGTAAAAGGATCTACTATCATAACACCGGAAGTAAACGGACTGCCGATCATTCCTCCAGTTTCTACTACGTATCCATCGTTATCAAGAGGATTTTCTACTAAAATATCTGATATTTCGCCACCACCGCTGACTGCAGGATTAATATCAAACGTTCCAGTGATAGGAATATAACCCAGCGCATTATAAGCTTCGAATTCTAAGTCTGTCATTCGATACATGTATTTCCATACATAACCGTCAGCAGTTTCATAAATCTGATTTGTCTGAGTAGCGTTGTAGTTAGGAGGACTATCTACATCAGCACCATCGTTATTGTTTAAGCACTTATAAACGCGATAGTCACCGGTATCGTTGTCATTAGGACCAACTACAGCATAGAATTTTTTGTCTGATAGATCTACTCTGTCATCATACTCTTCGTAAACCAATCCTCGTTGCCAAGGATAGTATCTAATCATAAAGTGAATGTCTTCGTTCAATACCTTTTTACCGAACAAAGTTTTTTCTAGAAATTGATTTTTAGCATAATTAGAATTAGCTGGATCAAAATCTGAAATCGCAGAGACGAACAAGTAATACTCATCAGTAGCTAGACTATCGATGAATCTTCTTGTAGTGTCGCTCTTAAAATTAGTAGTTAATATCTCTGGCATGCTAGGCTCATACTTTTGTTGGAGTCGTTTACTTTATTTATTCTCATTATCTAAGCTCCTACTCTTATCTTTCTACGAGGATATGTTTGTCCGGAGGTTGGTCTACGACCGAATGATGGGCCGCGAACACTATTAATATATTTACCTGTTCCTAAACGAATGGAATAAGGAATGTATATTCGATCTGGACGTGTGCCGAAAAGATCACTCAAGTCTGTGCTACCGTTTTGAAAGCTACCGTTTGTAACACGAAATACATCTGATGATGAATAGAGTCTTGTTGACGCAAAATTAGTAGGTGAAGGAGTGCTTGAAAAATCTATTAGTCCTTCACTATCTAATGGTTGTTGTGAATTCTTTTGTATAATTTCTCTAAGTTGCGTGATAGAAGGATACTCGCCTCGCTTAATGAAAAAGTCGCAAATCATAATGCTAGCGGTTCCTGCAGATTGAGGGCCTGCACAAGATGTTCCACTGAAGTAACCCCACGTTCCATCTAGTAGCGAAACGCTCGGATAAGCAGTCCAGGTATACGCGCCTGTTCCAGCAAAATCAATGACCGGTCCTCTATTACTGTAATCATCTAACAGCGGGTTGATTGTGCTTTGTTGACATGCTGCAACAACATAATCATATGAGCCGCCGTAATCATAGGGTCTTAGAGGATAAACGACCGAGCTAGCTTGAGATGAAGGTGTGGTTGCACTAGCAAAAACATATTTTCCGTCAATGTCTACAGTTATAGAAACATAGCTTGTGCTAGTATCAAGAGATAGCTTAGTGTTGTATCGAGGATCAGCAAGTTTAACTTTAACGTCACCGTTGTTTCCTGCACTCTTGAAGTGATATATCCCACCAGCACTATTATAGTTGTTCATGATAGTGTCCATAGTGGTATATCGTGCCGAATTTCCCCAAGTAAGCATCCACTTGTCTGTACTGTCTGCAGGGTCGTTAATTACTCTAGGAACGAGCAAGTTGTTAGTGAACGGCGTAAGATCACTTCCCCAACCACCGCCCGGTCTCGTAATCGTCGTTAAATTTCCATCTGCATCATACGCATCGATCTGATTAACTCTTTCTACCCAAATAGCACCGGTGAATTCTACACCGACGAATCCCCATGCTCCAGTAACGATTGTGGCGTTACGACGACCTGTTGCTGGATTTACTGGCTTGTTATTGTGGAAATTTAAAACACCGTTATATGCAGCAGAGACACCGTTTGATAGATAAACTACTCTGAGACTTGAAACTTTACTCCACCCGCAATATTTTCCTCCAGCTGCACTGAGTACTCCAATCGCATGGGCATCAAAAAATTCTGTGTTGTTTGTAATTTGATCATTGTCAACGAGAGCGTTATCGTAGTCAGTCCAGTTTGTTTTTACGAATCGACTTGCCGAATCATCTTCGTTTAAAAAGTCCGGGTGATTCACATAAGAATCATAAGTATTAGAAGGAATGCCTGCTTCAATAGCAACTATATCGACGTACTCGCCTGCGTAGTTTTGAGTTATTGTCGAGGACATTTCAGCATCTTCGCCACCAGTCGTAAAAAATCCTACTGGTCCTGTATTTCCAGATATGTCAACACCGCCAGTAAACCAGAAGTTAGTACCAGAATAATCTGCGCCATTTACACCCGAAGGATTTAATCTTGTCTTAAGTGTTGTACTTCGAGAATATTCTGGAGTTACCGGATAAGCGGTAGGTGTTACTCTTAGTTCTTCTTCAACGTCAATAACAAGGTCGCTAAGCTTGAGTGACTCAACTTCTGCTTCTGTAAGCTTCATTGAAATAATACTGTCGAAGTTATTCAAGTTACTGTGCACCTGCATTCCTGCCGCGGGGCCAGTAGTCAAGAAAGCTGTTTCGTCAGTTCCTGGTTGAAGAATGACAGTGTATATTTTTTTGTCCATGCATTAAGTCTCTAGTTTTAATGCTGTGAGCGTTACTGTGACTGTTCCTGTGCTTCCTGAGTTGTTAGTGATAGATACCGGAATTGTTGTTTCTCCATCATCAACGTATCCATAAACAGCAGGTGTTACTTTAAACTCTGTGTTAGCTGAAGTTGCTACGAACTCAGCGATGATGCCGGCTCCTTCAGGAGGATCATCACCTTGGTTGCGGCTAGCGTCAGCGGTACGTGAAGCTGTATCTGAATAGATTCGAATCCACGCTTCCTTGTCAGTTTGTACTGTGTATAGAGCGTAAGATTTACCTAGATTAGCATAAGCTACGTTTCCTGTAGCACCATCTGCGATACTTGCGGTTGTTTCGGCTTCTGTAACTCGAGACAGTGATACACCACCTCCGCCACCACCAGCTGCAGCTTCTATAGTGAGTGTTCCATTCATACCACCATGGTTTTGACACTGATACGCGTAGTCTCCAGATATTGATGCTGGAACTTTCCAATACAATGTACCTGATGTCTTGCCTTGAGCACTAGTGTCAGTCGTTACTGTTCCGTCAGTCGCTACGTGAACGAGGCCTGTGCTGTAATTCGAACCACCGCTTGTTTGAATTAAGAACGGGTGGCTTGAAACCGCTGAAAGATCGAAAGCGATAGTTGTTCCGGCTTTCGCATAAACTGTAGGATTGTCAGTTGTTCCGTATTGATCAAAGCGATATGCAGAAGTACCGTTTGCTGTTACGACAAGTGTTGTTGCTGCTTGTCTTCCAATATCGTGTACGTCTAAATCAGCCGTATCAATTTCGGTAAGAGCAGCAAATGTAGTTGAACCGCTGCCTGCGCTAGGATCAACCCAATCGTAGTCAGAACCGGTCCAACTTAAAACTTGACCTGTAGTAGCAGTTGATGTGTTTAAGTGCGTGTCGACGTTACCATCAGTATATCCAGATCCTCCGCCGACAGAAACCCAAGCGTAATCTGAACCATTCCAACTTAGAACTTCACTCGCACTAGCAGCAGACGTGTTGAGGTGTGTATCGACGTCTCCGTCACTATAACTACTAGGTGAAGCTGCAGCGATAGTGATAGTATCACTCGAATCATTAGTGGTTATAGTAATATTCGAACCGGCTACGAGTGTAAGTGTATCTGAAGTATTGTCAGCAACAACGTCGTTCTGGCCAGAAACTACTATTGTGCTAAAAGTATTTGAAGAAGAACCGCCGCCACCGCCGCCCGCAACATCAGTAAGCTTTGCGAGTTTAACCCACTCGGTTGAATTCGAATAGTAAAGATATCCAGTGTCTTGCGCGTATCCTAAACAACCCTTGTAAGTTGAAGCGTTTATTGCTAGTAGCGCAGATTCTGTAGCATAATAGAAAGAGATTTTATGTGGTTTATTAGGAAAATCAAAGTTACCGCTTCCATCAAAAAGCGTAGTAACTGAGTTACCTCCTAGTGCGAAGTATAACTCATTAAAGTTATCGTTTGTTTTATCGAATGCATTACGTAACGGATCACCGGATCCGTCGTTCGCTGATGCTCCGATGTTAATTGTTTGCTTGGCCATGGCGTTAAGTTCCTCGGAATTAATTTAATATTTATTATGGTGTAGGTTCATGATCCGCTGTAACGAACGTCGAGTCAGCAGTAAAGTTAGTAACTGACGCTTCTAGTAAGTTAACATCTGCAAGATCTAGTGGTGAACCTCTTCCGTCATCATTAAAGAATCTAACAAATCGAGCTTTTGTTTCTTGTGGTATCTCGACTTTGTAAATAAAATCGCCGAACATTTTTGTTCCGGCTAAGTGTACATTTTGTTTTAATAACTTTTCGTATTCGCCTTTCGAAAGTGTTGATCTAATCTGATAAGAGTATTCTTGATAGAAATCACTATCTTGTATTTTTTGTCCGGACGCGTAGTAAGTGTACTGATTAACGTACCTCCATATACTAGAATATGTTTCAAACCAAGGTTGTGTTCTTAAGCTTGGGGCTATGATAGTATTCCATCGAGTTACTGAAGCCTCTAGAACATCACTAGCACCAACCGCAAGCTTTAAGAATTGGAGAGAATCACTTGATTGAATAGATCCGTTCATATTGATGTCGCCATAAGCGAATCCGTCTGAAGCTGTAGTGGTCAACCAAGCATCTAGTTCAAGAGGCGATGCGGTTAGTCCTACTGCTACACGCGATACTTGTGTTACAAACTCTTGTGTCGGTAAAATAGGCGTTTCGTCATCATAAGGATCTAACTCAAATCCGTTTAAATGAGATGAATAACTGGCCCAATATCCACTAGTCCTACCCTGCGTGAGCGATCTTATTGTTCCTGATGCTCGAGGGTCGCTACTCGAATTTACAAGAGTTGCTTCTAGACCATCTACATAACCGAATCCTGAATTGTAGATAGCTACTGTTTGAATTCGGCCTATTGCAAACTCTGTATCAGAGTCGATAGTTGCGTTATCGCCAAAAGGTCTACTGTTGTAATCGACATCAACACCGATCACACCGAATTCATCACCATTAGATCTTCGAATATCATAATCACCACTAAACCCGTAGTAATCAAATGGAGTTACGCTCAAGAATCCGAATTCAGTATTGACTTCGGTAATGATACCTTCTATGTTAGAAGTTACTTCTACAATCGTTTCACCTACAGAAAATACACCTGCTGCACCAGGATCAGTCAAGCGAATAAGTTGATTTCGTCGATCTAGAGGTTTAATCACATCATCTTCTGCGACTGCCCAAACTTGGTTTTGATATAAAGAACCTGGAGAAACATTGTCGAATCTCCCTATTCTACCGATAGTGATGTCTTGAATGTCAAAAGCCTGATTTAGAGGAGTCAACAGATTTACAGGAGAAGCGGGTCCCGACATCGGTGCTGCGGTCTCATAGTCAGCAGCGTTGATACTTACACCTAAGAAAGGAGCAACAAGATCTGTGATTAAGCTAGCAGTCGAAGTGTTCGTAAGAGAGCCGACTATAACATCAGTAGTACTGCCGGTGTCAGGATATAAAAGACCCGGAGAAGATTCGTTTTTAGGTACCACACCTACTGGGAAGAATGTGATGTTGATGTCGTTTCCATCTTCATCGAATCGATCTAATGTACTAATTGGAGTACCGAATGAAAAAGCTTGTCCTGAATTCATTCTAACTCCGAGAGAAGTGACGCTTTGGCCGATAACTATACCTTGATTTCCAAGTCCATCTTCAAGTCTTTCATAGACTACGAAGTCTTGACTTGGATTTTCTAAAATGAGAGTCTGATTTGAAACGAGCAATCGAGTATTTTCAACGCTGTAACCATATCCTCCATTTACTAATGTATAGTTAATTTGTCCTGATAGTTGATTTGATATCGAAGTAACGATAGCTTTACCACCTTCGCCGTATTCAGACACGACATCAAGAACATCACCAACTCTGTTTCCAGCAGTAACTGTTCCATCATCGTCAACTAAGAACTCGCTTAACGATCCGTTCACTACGCCGAATTCTACTACTTCACCATTAATGTTCGTAAAGATGTTATCGTATCTTTCAAAGTTTCCTTGAACAGAATCAATATAAACGATCGGTGTTTTAGTTCCGTTTAATAACATCCAGTTAACACGAGATACTGCAGCTTTTGCTCCGGATGCAGAACCAGTAATGTTCTTTGAAATCAGATCTTTATAACTGTATTGCTTCTCTGTCTTAGAAAGAAAAACATTTGTGTTTGGAAATAATTGTAAATAAGTTCCTTGTCTCCAAATCGAGTTAGATATTTTAAGCATCTTCTCAGCAGGATATACGATTTCAACATCGAACTCTTGATAAAATATGGCAAAGAATAATTCGATACCAGCAGGTGTACCTTTACGTCTATACAAGTCAAGAATGTTCTTGACAATGAATGTAACAATGTTTTCTTTAAGTGGAAGATCTGCTAAGAATTTTTTCTTGAAAAAAATTACCATTCTAGACAAAGTAGTATCGATATCACGATACTCGAACATGCGTCTAGACACATAGGTCGACTGATTCGACTGAGTCTCTAAGAACGTGTAATAATCTTTTACAAGTTGAACGAGCTCAGCTCCTTCTTCCTTATAGATGCCAGGAAACTGTTGCTCGATGAATATCGATATATTCTTTTCTATTTCCATCTAAGAGATTCCACTCTTTATGCTGTGCTTGAAGCTGTTGTCGAAGGTGCTCGCTCTTCTAAACTCATATTCACTTTTACATCATTATCTCTAACGATAAAGACTCTGCCTTTCGGTGCTTTAACATCACTCTTCTTAACTCTCGCCATAATCTTAATACCGCTACCTGAAAAACTTTCAACTGCAAAGTTAGATAGTTTTACTTCACCCGTTACATAGTTAACAGTACCAGCGTTAGGATTAATAATCTGAGGATTTGAAGGATCGTCCGTTACAGTCATCATATTACCTAGGCCATCATCTTGCAAGAATACACACACTCCATCAACGTCAAATTCGTTACTTCTGATGGCTGGCTTATATTCAGTAAATCCATTAGAACTTCTGAATGGATATGGCTTAATTAATTCTGCTTCAAACTTAAATGTTGGGCTTGTAACAAGATTTAGAATAGGCGCATACTCGATGATGGGCATGATAGTAATGCTGTTGCTTTGAATACCAACGTCAACATCGTCGATGAGAGAAGAAAGCTTACTCTTACGTAAAGTAGTATTGAAGTTTTCTAAGTTCTCATTTGAATATGATTGCACCGCTGAGCGTATCAAGGTTTCAAGTTGTGCTGCGCCTTTTTCTGTATTCTTATTCGTATAAACTGCATCGATCTCAATGTCTGCGTATACGAATTTAGTTTGAACGAATATTGGTTCGATACCAAGAGGGCTTCGATCACGCAAATATTCGAGATAAGAACTAGATAGTGTCGATGAGATTAATTGAGTCTGATCGTTTAAATAAATCGATATTGCGACTTTACCGAACTGAGGAGGATCGAGTTCTTCACCACCGTAAGCTGAAACCGCTGTAATTTCTGGAAAAGCTTGCTGAAGTAGAACTTCATAGTCGCTAGTAGTAACGGCGCGTTCTTGAATCTGTAAAGCTTTAGGAGCAAAGTATCGAATGCTCTCCATCGACTCTCGCTCTTGCCCACCAGAAGCTGGACTGATCGTTAAAACACTTATAGATGCACCTTCAACAAAACTAGCAGCAAAAGTATTTGCACCGTTCGGCTCAGCACCTGAACAAATACGATATCTTACACGGACATCTTCGAAAGCTTCTGGTTGAAGACCGAACTCGTTTTTACCAAAGTAAATTGCATAACGATCGTCGAGGTAAGCTTCTAAATAGAATACTTTATCTGTAGGTCTTACACCGAATATAGTGTTTGCTCTTGTAAAGACATTCTGATCTTCTGTCGCTTCAGCGTCTACGAATACGACAATAGAATCAGTATCAACTTCGTTGTTTGTAAGTTGCACTCGAAGAATACCGTCCGCATCCACGATGAAGCCTTCACGAGTAAAGCTTGCTAACATTTGTCCTTCAAATATCTCGACGTTGTCTGCAACATAAACGCCAGGTTCGGTACGTCTAGCAACGTATGTTTGATTCGTTACGAAGTTATAGAGTTCGCCTTGGTAGTTAGCTGAAAAGTTTGTGTAGGTGGGAATCGCGATTGTTGAAGCAGTTTGAGTCTCGTCTGTGATTGTTACTTGAACGACTGCTTTCGCTGATTTACGAGATCTTGGAATATAGTTAAGTTCTTTTGCATGAGAAACGATACTGTTCTTTAAGACGGCCGAGTCAAGAAACATCTCGTTAAGAGCCATGTTCGTATAGAAGTTATTTTGAAACGAATTAAACGCTAGAACATCAAGCATAACACTCAAGTTACTACCTTCAAAGTTATAATCTTTGAACTGAGTCTGTGTTTGCAGATATGTTCTAAGCTGTTGTTTGATCGAATCAAAATCTAATTCGGTTATCGGCGTTTTTATACTGGCCATCTTATCTTACCCTTGTTAAAATTAAGTCTAGTGTAACGGGGATGTCTGAATTTCTAACATAGAATTCTACTATCACGCTGACTCGATTGTCGTCGTATTGAGAAGAAGCGGTCACACCAATTAATATCGCTCGCGGCTCATAGGTCTCTATAGTAGTTTTAACTCGGCTCTCAATTAAATTTAAAATACCTGGTGTGATGTTTTCAAATAAAAGACCGCGTATGCCTCCACCGATGAATGGTTGCATGAGTCTCTCACCAGGATCAGTAAGTACTAAATTCTTTATTGATTGTTTAACAGCATCTTCGTCTTTAACGAGCGCTAAATCTTTAGATATAGGACTAATCGTCAGATCTTTCTTAAAATCTGAATATAGATTTTGTTTTTTACTAACTGGTGTTTTTAATGTTAGTGTCATCTTGGAATTTCTCTTATATCTAAGTGAATAGCATCGTCGTATACGACAACACCTTTAAATCCGTGCTTTAAAGCAGCTTCGGTGAAAGCATCAACATCAGTCATATCTTTCTTAATATCTATAACGAAACCACTCAAATGACTATTATCAGGATCGTACTCTTTCTTATCATTCCAGTCTTTGCTATACCAGCCTTCAATAATTGTATATTTGCCGCCGAGCTCATCATATATTCTTTTCAAATATACTTTTACATCTAAATCAATTCGGCTGTAACCGTAGATACCTACACCTTCTTTCTCGTCTTTCCACTCGCCCTCGACCTTGAGCCAGTCAACCTTTCCGGACCATACCTTACCACATGTAGGTAAAGAACCGTACTCAGCTATAGTTATAGGTTCTATAGTTACAGGTTCTTCACCAGTTGGAGTGATTCGCTCTCCGCCGTCCCCGCGCCATAAAGCTCTTAACTTATTTATCGATTCTTTGCGGCGTTCTTCTGATAAACGTATTGCTCCATTTCTAATTGCTGTAGAAGTGTTCATGTTCGAAATATTCTTAAGACGATTTACTATTCGTTGGTGTCTCTGTGTATATTCGTCTAGTGGTCTCTTAATGTCTTTTAGCAGAGCTTCGATGTTCGTAGCAAGAGCGCAGAATCTATATACTAAGAATTGAATCTGTGCGAGAGTAGGACTTTCGAACATACTAACAGCATAATCAATTAAACCACGAATTTTTTGTTTGATCGTTTTCTTATTCTCGTCAGTAAAGAAAGCACAAAGTTGTTCTTTAGTTGTTAAAATCGCTTTAGCGCTAGCGACACCTCCTACTGTAAACTCAGCCATTACGTTTTCTATGTTAAAGTTATTAATTGCGTCGACAACGTCTTGAATGACCTGATCTACTACATCTTCTAGTTTTCTTTTTATTTCGTCGATCAGTTTTTCCTTTATTTCTCCTTCAGCAACCTCTCCGAATCCATCGAAGTTTCTGACTTTATCGATAAAAGCAGCAGCATCAGTAATGATGCCGTCTACAACACCGATCAGATCATAGAAAGCGTCGATTTGCTGGAAAATATTTTCCATTGTCGCACAAAAGCCACCCATGATGCTCTTAGAGAACGAGTCTTTGTAGTAGTTGTTAAGTTGTCTAGTGAGCTTAATAAAATCTATTTGATCAAGAATATCAGTAGGCGTATAGTTAGCGACTCGCATAAAGTCAGCAGCTTCAAGATTTGTGATGTTTCCTCTATCCCATCTTCCTTTAAGCTCTGGATAGTCTTGTAGAGAATTAGCAACTCTATCTTTAAAATCGTTGTTTATGTAAGCTACTGAATCATAAAATGTATTGCCGTATCTGTTAACCGCGACGCTGATTGGATTGTTATCAGCTTCTGCTATAATGTTAGCGGCAAGCTCGTTTGCAAACACGTCAATCTGATTAAAAGTGAACGCGCCTCTCGCATCAACTGTTGGTCCAGTGGCAGCGGCTAATTTATTTAAAGTCGTTTGATCTGTATAATCTACACATCTAGTCATGATTAACCTCCGACCGGAGTAATTTCACCAGTGACAGGATCAATTACGTAGTTTGATTCGTCAAAAACAGTCTCTACTACTTCAGGTTCTGGTATGTCTACAGGAGGAATTACGATCTCGCCATTCTCACCAAATTGGAAATTAGTGTCATTCGCTTCGTTGATAATGTCGAGAATAGTGTTCTCTCCAGTAATCTTACTAAGACTATCGAAGAATCTCTTATCTCGTGCTGTATCACCAAGAGGTGCTGAGTAACCAGCATTGCTGCCAAAAAGATTATAGTCATTTGCGAGAAGACTGTAAGAAGGACTTACCGGCTCCGGAGCTTGTACGCGCTTGATACCATAACCACCAGTTCCAAGAGGATTAGGAATACCGAGAGCAGCGAAAGGACTCGTTAACACTCCAGTGAAGAAGTCTACGATATTGCCGTTCGGTGAAGGATATGCCCAACCAGAGAACGAAGAACCAGGAACCGGAGGCGGAATAAGCAAGCTTTGTGCAGGTGGTATCTTCAATGGTATCGTCGGAATCGCAATGACCGGAGGAGGCACAACTGCAGGTGTACTTCCGATAGGGCCTGTATAACTTGCAGCTCTAAGACGCACATGATTTGATATTCCGAAAGTAGCTACAGCCGCGCTCATTGCTGTAGCTTGTAGTGTCGTAGCATTAACATTCGTTCCTGTTACTACACCGCCATTGATGATATCTGCATTCCAGAATCCGTTAAAGCTTCCGTATGTCGGAAGACCTGCAAATCCTGCCATATTAATAGTAGTAGCCGTTAAATGGAATCCTGGAGTACTTAGTGAAGCACCATTTAGAGGATTCGGTGGTATCAAACCATGAGCTGACATAATAATGTTGCTCGCCTGCATATGAATATCCATGACCGTCGTGAACTTGATGCTCTTGTTACTGTAAACATCGAAGTTCATTAGAGCTGTATTCTTAATGTTCGCTGAAACGAAATTCAATTGCTTCTCAGCTTCGAATTGAATCTCAGACTTACCAAATAGTGTTAGTGTGTCAGAGTTCGCTTCGATTTTAACATTCGCTGCTCGAGTTTGTAAGCTCGTTCCTGCAATCTGGAATAAGTTCTGACCAACATTTACTTCATGGTTACCATGAACTAAGAGTTTATAGTCGCCCATAATCTCTTCGGTCTTATTACCTTTCACATACACATGGGCATTACCGTTGATTGTTACAACGCTGTGCCCCGAAGACTCATGCTTAGTTCCAATATTATTTTCATAACGATCACCCATTGCTTTTTCAGTTGTGGTGCCTTTAGAGTCTATCTGTATGAATGCTCCTGACACGTGGTGTATCATTATTCGTTCATTACCAGGAGTGTCGTCGAGCTCTATAGTATGTCTTGCTGTTTCAATAACTCTGTTGTAAGGATATTGTGCTGCGTATGCTGAAGCTGGTTGTGACCAAGTTTTATCAGAGTTCGCTATCTTTTGAGGCGGTATGACGTTTGAGCTAACAGCTTCATGATATGTTTCTTGAATCCTTTCGCCTCTTCCTACTTTAGATCTTTGATGTTCACCAACATCTTCAGGTCTAAACCCTTTTGCTAACAGATCACCATTTTTTACTGGAATGACTCCCCAGCCGTCCTTACCTGGCTCATGGTCTTCAAGATATTGTGTAGGAATCATTCCTAGTACTAGAGGATGCTGAGCTTCCTCTCCGTCTAAGAACACGCCGAAAACGAAAGAGTTGAGTGGAGGAACCGGATCATCTGCGGTGTAAGCACCACTCACGCAAATGGCCCAAGGAAGTTCCCAAGGCTTAATTTCTGCGTTTGATCCGTGCACGCCGAACGCGCGAACTCGAACTCGACCTTGAAAAGATTTGTCGTCGTTATCTTCAACGACACCAACAAAGAACATTGGATTTGTAATTCCTACTCCTCTCATTATCCAGACCTCACTTCAGAATTTTGTCTATTATCAGAACCAGCATCACTCCAGTCATATTTAAATAGTTGTAAATGTGTAGCCATAATATCGCTATCACATGAGTTGACTATGTGAGTTATTAGATATCTTCCGCTCAGTTGATCGTTTAATAATACTTGGTTGGTGCTCTGGTTTAATTCTCTAATTCTTATAAAGACAACATCACCTGGACTTAAATCTAATCTTCCAGAAGTCATTGCAGTAACTGAAGTCGATTGCAAGTGATTGTTATACATTACTCTCGATGCAACTAGATCTCTAAAATTCTTTTCTCCACCGAATGCTTTAGCGTCATAAGTATCTCTGTAATCTCTCACTATTAGGTATTGTGGCGCATTGGTTTCGTTATATGTAGCATCGACAAAATCTTTCGTGTGTACGTCAGCAGACCAACTAGACTCTTTTCCAGTACTATCTTTAAACATACCAGCATCATAAGAATAGTTATATTTTTTTGCTGTATGATTTAACAAGTCAATTTCTACGAATGAAGTTCTATAAGCACCTCTTGCGAGATCTCTAGCCGAATCAACTCTAGTGGTATTAGTAAATGATTCTAAAGATCGAACCTGTTCAGTCACATTTAAAGGATCTAAATCTACCTGCGCCGAATAGTTCAATATATTTTTATTGGAAATACCATTTAAAGTAGCGCGCTCAAACATCCACTCGTCACTTACGAAATAAAACCCGTCCCAAGTTTCGAAAAATCTAAAAGACGAAGACTTTGATTGTGTGTTTGAAAAGGCTCGCTTAACACACATACCCATCGCTTCTGAAGCAGAATATTTCGGTATAGTGAAAGTTGTTGTAGCTTCTGTTTTCTGCAAAACAAATTTTCTTTCTTGTTCACCTTCAATGTTGTAAATGCTAGTATTTTCTGGCAACTTTACATTATCTGTTTTTGACGTAGTGTAAGCTCTAAGTTTAGCGATGTACTCTTGAAATATCTCTTTAACTATTGTTGAAACGCTCTTGTTTGTATAAGCTCTAATTATTGACTTAGTGAATCCGTTCCAACTCGGTTTAGAAATCCAACGAAGTGTGTAAGTGACACCTTTAGTATCTGGTGCTGGATTAATGTCGTCGATCCTATAGATCACAGCTTTAATTTTACGAACAGTTTGAAGGTCATAACACTTAATTTCAAGATCTAGTGTTTCTTCACCTCTTAGAGGAAGTCTCTCCATGAAACTCTGATTGTCTAGCACAGTGATACTACCAGTCAAAGATACTTTTGAAATACCATGTTCGATATCGAAGGCGCCGATAATAGGAGATATGTCTTCGCCTGCAGTGCTTTCCTTTCCATAAGGAGAAATAACTGCTTTAACTATTTCACATTTTCCTGGACTAAATTCTGACATGAGCCTTATTCTGTGCTAACTGAACGAGAGAATTCACGAGTGATTTGTTCTAAGTATGCTTTATCGAACAAATAGATCTCTTTTTTGTTTTCGTTCAACGTATTTTCATAATCATAAATTCTATACGGTTCCCACTCTTCAGGAATGATGCGCTTGATGATGATCTTTCGACCAGTCTCTGTTCTTAGAATGACGCGGTCTTCTCGACGAAGATAAATCGTTCTAAAAGATTCTGGTGCTAATATAATTTCTTCTACGGCCATTTATTATACTCTCTTTACATAATACAGGATGTTGTCATCATTGTTAGGATCTTGAATCCAGTCGATAACATCTTCACCGACTTCACCTGAGATCTCTGTATACTTATCTACGAGGTAAGCGTTAAAAGTTTTCGGATCCATAGGCCACTCATAATAAGGATCAATAATGTTGTTCGCCATGTATACTAGCCAAATGTAATCAACTGAACCATAATACCATCTTGCGACGTCTTCTGCGCGCTCACCTTCTTTAACTGTATAAGGATAGTAAACGTAAGGGTTGTTAGCTACAGCTTTAATGAAAGCAGATCTTCGAGTAATATCGCGAACACGGCGTCCTTGATATTCTATGATTGGAAAGTTTTCAAAGTATTTCATTTTTTTCCCCTACACACGACATTAATTATTGACTAGAACTAGAATTTTTATTCTCACTAGACTTTGTCTGTGAATCTGTGTAATCTTCAGCAGTTTGAATGCTGAGCTCTTTAAATGTTATTGAAAGAGTTACAGAAGCTGGAACACCGCCTTTGATAATACTTACCTGAGGACCGCCTCCAGAATAATCTACTGTTACGTCAGATATCATGGCTCTCTTAAATCTTAAGAAGTGTTCTTCTTGAACACCGAGTAGACTCAATTCTACTACTGAAGGATAACCTAAGAACGCGCGCTCTAATCCTTCGATGCCGGCGACTCCGCTAACTGAAGGTAACATTTTTCTCTTTAGAAATCTAACGATTTCTGTAATCTTTTCTGTGTCTGATTTATTAGCAGGAAAGAGTTCCCACTCAAACGAATACTCTCTTAGATTAACACCTTCAAAAGCCAGTGTTTGCTGAGGATTAACAACCTTTCCGAAAACGGTGCCGGCAGTTTTTGCGAGATCTCCACTGATATATTTCTGTGCCAAGTATGCAGCAATCGATTTTGCATCATTTATTTCCAAGGCCTTGAGCGCTTCTTCTGCCGATGTTAAGAATCCTTTCTCACCAATGCTCTTCCCCAAATTATAAGCACCATCTAAAGCTTGATTTGCTATTCCTGCCATTGCGTCCATCACACCTGACATCGATGATTTATCTTTCAATATTCCAGCAGCTCCTGAAG
>Ga0099848_1000268_pt1 | contig 23278 bp, 22 predicted proteins | sample CB_VirMetaG_3_FD_78179 | JGI IMG/M metagenome (GOLD analysis project Ga0099848, IMG submission 78179) | Freshwater to marine saline gradient viral communities from Chesapeake Bay - CB_1508_1S Viral MetaG | ecosystem: Environmental > Aquatic > Marine > Coastal | place: USA: Chesapeake Bay...
AAGAGGCCTTAGCGCCGGCCTCTGTAATCATCACCCGCCGCTTGTCTATCGGCTGATAGCCCATATCCCCGAGGACGTGCCCGAGCGCCCGAGATTTTAGCACGTCGCCACCGTCCAACATGATCAGACGGTTGAAGTACGTCACGTCGATCAGGTCCGGCCCGACAATCTCACAGGCATGTTGGTCGAGCGCCACTTCGACCATATCCCGGTCGTCGCTGACGTTCAGGTCACGCATGCGCATAAGACCCTTCGTCATCGGCGCACGGCCACGCGGTGAAAAGTCCCCGGTCACCTCCCAGTCCTTCAGCATCCGCGCCAGAGCATCGGGACGCTTCTCCAAGGTGTCGAACAGCTCCGCGAAGTACAGCTCCGCCGCCTTCTCGCCGCCGTGGGCCTCCCACAGCTCCTCCTTGCGCGTGAAGGCCGTCGAGATCACGCAGTAGCGCCGGTCGTTGTCCGACACGGGGATGGCGTCGGCGTGGTTCGTCATCATCATGTACGAGGTGAAGTTCGGGATATGCTTCTCGTCCTTACCCTTGTGGATAACTGTAATGACGTCGTTGCTGATGAGCGGTTTCATTTTGTCAAGGATTGCGTACTTGTTCGTCCCGGCTATGCGGATTTCCTCGACGTTGATCAGGACAGATCCTTCGGCCCAGCCGGTGAACTCGGAGTTGATCGCCGTTGTCGAGACCACCTTGGCGGCGGATCCCAGCAAATACTGCATGACTGTAAAGAAATACGTCTTGCCGTTGCCCTCTATGCCGTGCATCAGCAGCGCCCACTGCACCCGCTTGCCCGGGTTCTGATAGACGTAGGACATGAAGTCCATGACGATGCGCCGCTCGCGCTCGTCGGGCACTGTGCGCCGCAGGTGGTCCTGAAACTTATCCACAGCCCGCCGCGCCTCGGCGTCGACCTCCAGCGTCGAGCAGGGCTCCACGCCGTCGTCGACGTAGGTGTTGAGCCGGTCTAGTCCATCCTCGGTCTGGAAGATGGTCCCAGCCCCCGGCCAGTACATCTTGCTGGCGACCGTCTGCAGGTTGCAGTGCCTCGTGACGTAGCTGATCGCGTCCGTCTGTGCGGCGACGCACTCCGGCATGCGATCGTACTTCGTCCGGAAAGACTGTCCGACAATAGAGTGCCGAACGGATACCCGGTCGTAAGTCGCGTCAGCCTCGACGTACACCCAGTCCTGCGCCCACGCCGGAACGTCTTGGGTAATGGACAAGGCCAGTTGATTGCCTTTTTTGCCTTTTCCACGGGCCATGTCCTTCTTGATCTCGGAGAGCGTCATGCCGACGCCCTTGCCGTACTGCTCGTGCAGGATCTTGCAGACCTCCGACCGCATGGCGGCAGGCAGGGCGACGTCGCTCAGTCCGAGCACGGCTTCGCGTACTGCTGCGTACTCCGCCTGCGACGTGACCGTGCGGGCTCTCTCGCGCAGGTCTTCGACGACGGGGCTGTCTGGGCGCAGGCCGAGGGCCTTGTCGCGGCCACCAGCCCGTTGGATGACCGTGGCGAGTGTGACAGGGCGCTTGCTGCCGCCGAAGGAGCGCCACTTGACCGGCATGTGGCGGGGGTCATGCTTGCCGGACTTCGACGACCACGCCAGCCAACGCTGGTAGCCCTCGTCGGATCCCCGGTGCTGGTGCCAGAGCCCCATGCCGACAGTCAGCCACTCGTCGTAGTCGAGCGGCTCGGCGGGGTAGTTCTCCAGCAGGGTGTCAATGTCGGTCTCTTCGATGTCGAGGGGCTGCTCGGCGAGGAGCTGGTCGAGGTCGTCGAAGTCGTCGTCCTGCAGATCGTTGAACTGTTCGACCGTGGCCAAGTCGTCGGGCACCGTCCAGCAATCGTTGCCGATGGCCATGAAGAACGGCTCCACGCCGGGCTGGTGCGACGGCATGAACATGAGCTGGTTCATGACGTAGGAGCACTTGTCGGGCGTCCCCAGCCGCAGCTCCGCCGCCAGCCTATCCACGACCGCCGGGTACTCGTCGGCCAGCACGGGGCGCGAGAGGGGCACAACCACCCGCAGGCGGGGCTCCTCGGGCGTGTGTCGGTAGGTGGAGTAAATGGCCGCGTAGAACAGCGGCCCGGCAATATCAAGGATTTTCAACTGCCCAATCGTCATGTCGACCTTGTCGTAGTCGAGGACGGCCAAGTGGCGGACAGCGACGTTGCCCTTGCGGCCCTTGGACGGGTCAGTCAGCGGCCCCCCAATGTACGAGGCGCGTTTGGCCGACGCCTCCTTGCTGTCATACTCCACCGACTTGGCGAAGCCCTTCAGAAGCTCTTCCCAGCTCAGGTGCATGGCTTTCGCGGAGTTGAAGTCCCTGCAGTATGTGACGGTGAATTTTGCTTTTTGTTCGGTCATCCGAACCCCCTCGAAACCTGTGGATAATTTTATTTGCGGTCAATTTTGTTTCTGCGCATTTCCAACAGCTCAAGCGGCGTCGGTTCCAGAACCCGGCGGACGTCTTCAATATAAAACCTGTAATGCCCTGACGGCAGGCGCAGGAATGGTATCTCCCCAGCCTTAGCCAGTCGCAGAACTGTGCCCTTTGACACGCCCAGAAGGGCGGCCAGCTTCGATGATGTTAGCGGCTTCAAACTTTCTCTCCCACAGGAATTGACACAAATCGTTTCATATCGTAATCAATCATTCTCTACAAGAGCAACGAGAGGACAAAATGCTAGAACAGAATTTTGATAAGTTGATCGCGGCGGTCGAACGCATGGCCGACGCGGTCGAGAAGTTAGCGTCAAAAGACGCTCCAGCGTCAACGCCGGTTGCAGATGCGCCTGTGGACAAGAAGTCTGAGGCCGCTCAGAAGCCCAAGAAAAAAAGTGGCGACAACCGTGTAACAGCTCCGGCGGAAGAGACGGCAGTGGACGATCAGTCTTTGACAGATCAAGGCATCACCTACGACGAGATGTACAAAGTCATGTTCGAGATTGCGCAGGCAACCAACGGGGGCAGGAATATCGTCCCGCCGATCCTGAAAGAATACGGCTACAACCACGTCCAGAACGTCAAGCCGGAACACTACGCCGAAATTCACGGCAGGCTTCTGACCATCGCAGCACGCATCGCAAAAGGGGAGATTGAGTAATGGACACCATCACAGTAAACGGCATCGAATACGTCCCCGCCAAGAAACCTACAGGCACACGCGCAGTTGTGGTTGTGGATCGCGGCTGGATATTTGCAGGCGACGTGACCCGCAAGGATGGACGCATATACATCTCCAACGCGCTGCATGTGTTCAAATGGGAAGAGTTGGGCTTCAGTGGGATGATCGACAACCCCGCGTGGGCCAAGGCCGATCTGCGGACCATCGCAGACGTGGACATTCCGGCGGGCGCTGAAGTGTTTTCCGTCCCTGTGCCGGATGGGTGGGGGCTATGAGCCCCATCTTCTACCCCGCCGGTCACGGCGACGGACACGGCGACGGTGTCGGCTCCGGCTACGGCTACGGCTACGACGGCTCCGGCTCCGGCTCCGGCTTTGGCTATGGCTACGGCTACGACGGCTCTGGCTCCGGCTACGGCTATTATGGCTACGGCTACGGCACTGGCTACAACTACGGTTATAGCTACGGATTTGGCGACGGCAGAGGCAACGGTTACGGGTTTGGCTACCGCACCGTCAGCACAACAGACAAGATCAGGAGAGAACTATGACTGAAGAAAACAAAAACCAAGACCCGGTAACCAGCAGCGACGACAAGATACTCGCCGCATGGCAGGTGATGGATCGCATGTTCGCAGAGATGAACTTTACGGTGCTCGAAGCGGTAACGTCGCTTGTCTCGTCACTCGGTACGACACTCGTGAAAGCCGTTCCACCAGAGAACCACGACGAGGCAATCGACGAGCTGATCGTTGAACTCCGCGCAATGATTGCGGCGATCATTGAGGAAGACGAGGAAGAGAAAAAGAAAGGGCTCAACTGATGGCTCACGCTAAGTTGAGCGCGTCCGGGGCGCATCGCTGGTCGGCGTGCCCCGGCTCAGTCGCGGCGGAGGAAGGTATCCCTGATCGTTCGTCATCGTTCGCCGAGGAAGGCACACGAGCGCACGACATCATGGAGAAGGTTCTTAACCGCCAAGGGACGCCGGAAGACTACACGAAGGATCAGGAGATGATTGACGGCGTGCAGATGTACGTCGACTACGTCATGAACCTGTATCCGGAACGCAAGGTGAAGGCGCTCTTTGTTGAACGCCGCGTCAGCTTCGCCGACTGGGTGACGGACGGCTTCGGCACTGCGGACACGATCCTGATCACTGACGACGTCCTCCATGTCATTGACCTGAAGTACGGCAAGGGTGTTCAAGTGTTTGCGGATAATAACCCGCAGGCACTCCTGTATGCTCTCGGAGCCTACTCTGAGTTCGAGTGGCTATGGCGGCCAAAGACCGTCAAGGTAAGTATCGTCCAGCCGCGGCTAGACCATATCAGCGAGTTTGAGATTTCAGTCTCCGACTTGATGAAGTTTGGCGAGGTTATGCGGCAGGCGGCGGAGGCGACGCAGAATCCAGATGCCCCGCGTATTCCGGGCGAGAAGCAGTGCCGCTTCTGCAAGGCAAAGGCGACGTGCCCGGCGCTGATGAAGATGACTGCCGAGACCATCCTCGCCGACTTTGACGACCTTGAACCGTCGAAGCCAGCAAACAGTCTCACGCAAAAGCAGTTGTCCATGGTCATGCTGCGTAAGCCCATGATCGAGGCGTGGCTCTCGGCTGTCGAGAAGGTCGTTAAGGAAAAGCTCCTGACCGGAGAAGACTTTGACGGCTTCAAACTGGTCGAGGGCCGCAGCCTGCGTAAGTGGCGTGACGAGAGTGATGCGGAAGAGTTCCTGTCTGAGTATTACGACGACAATCAGATTTTCAGCCGGAAACTGATTTCGCCGTCGCAGGCTGAGAAACTAATTGGCAAGAAACACGCCGACAAAATTTCTCACCTGATAACGAAGCCGCAGGGTGCGCCGACCATCGCGCCGGAGCATGACCCTCGGCCCGCAATAAAGTCTGTGGTTGATATGTTTGACACTGTTGACCCGGACGATTTTGAAGACTAATCCGAAAAAGACGCTTCGGCGTTTCAACTAAAACTGAAAGGTAAAACTATGAAAATCAAGCTGAACAATGTCCGCCTCTCCTTCCCGAGCATTTTCCATAAGGCCGTTTTTAACGGCAAGGAAACGAAGTACGAGGCGACTTTCCTACTTAACAAGGACGAGCACGCCGACAAGATCGAAGAGATCAACGAGGCAATCAAGTCCATGATCAAGACCGGTCTTAAAGGAGCAAAGCTCGGTCCGGACAAGATTTGCATGAAAGACGGGGATGAGATTGGCTACGATGGGTACGACAATACCATGTCGTTCAAGGCCAGTACCCAGAAGCGACCCATGGCGGTTGACCGCGACAAGAGCATCCTGACAGAGGACGACAACCGTCTCTATGCCGGGTGCTACGTCAATGCGTTGGTCGAACTGTGGGCGCAGAACAACGAGTATGGAAAGCGCATTAACGCGAACCTGCTCGGCGTTCAGTTCTTCAAGGACGGGAAACCGTTCTCTGATGGCGTGAGTGCGAGTTTGGATGACTTCGACGCATTTAACGATGACGAAGTTGACTTCATGTAATGCGTAATTGCGGACGGTTTCTCCATGGCCGTCTGCAAGTCTGGTGGGCGTTTTAGTCATCGCACAGCCAGACAGCCCCGACAAGTGTACCAGCCCTTGTCGGGGCCCCTCCTAAAATCAGAAACTGAAACCAATCGAAAGGAAGAGAAAAATGAAACCAGATAACAATGAAGCCATTGCTCGACTCCGCACATTGAAGCCCGGGGAGAAATTTGTCTATTTTACCGGCGAATTGTCACGCGCCGCAGAGCCAAGCATGTTTAAGAGCGCAGAGCGAAAAGCCGAAGCCCTTACGGTTCGAGAACTTGCCGACGCCGCCTACGCCCAATACAAGATGGGCTGCGTTCATCTGCTCCAGCGGCGCGTAGGTAAGAATATGTTTGACTACATAGCGGTAGCAAAGAAATAATTGCGCCAAAGCACGCTCCCCGGCTAATACTTCCGGGGAGTATTTTTTGGAGGCAACATGGCCAAAAGAAAACGCAGGCACTTGCCGCAGCCAATACCAGAGATGACTGAAAAGGATGTCAAACGGTTCTGGGCGAAGGTAGATGTATGCGGCCATGATGAGTGTTGGGACTGGAAATCAACTGCCGCCGCCGTCGGATACGGTCGCATAAAAATAGCCCAGAAGCTATATTCTGCTCACCGCGTAGCGTTCTCTTTGGCCAATCCAGACGTAGACATCACCGGCAAGAAAGACGTTGTGATGCACTCCTGCGACAATCGCCGCTGTTGCAACCCGGCCCATCTGCGTTTAGGTACTCTGCGCGACAATTTTATGGACATGGTCCAAAAGGGTCGCGGTGGAATAATTGTCAACATCAGAAACAAAGAGGCTACTCCTCATGCTCGTCTTGGACTGCGAAGTTTATCAGAATTATTTTCTGCTTATGTTCAAAAAATTAGAGACAGGAAAGTACGCAACGATTGAGATGTTTGAGGGTCAATCAATCGACCCGCGCAGAATAAACCGCCTGATGACGTCAGACACGACAATCAGCTTCAATGGTAATTCCTACGATCTCTACATCATTGCCGCCGCCCTTGCCGGGTGGAAATGCTCGCAGATAAAAGAGTTGTCCGACGACTTGATCAAGTCGAAGTTGCCGGCGTGGAAGATCGCGCAGCAGCATGATCTGGAGCTGCCGCAGTGGGACCATGTCGACCTCTTCGAGGTAGCGCCCGGAAAGGCCAGCTTGAAGATTTACGGGGGCAGGCTGAACGCTCCGCGCATGCAGGATCTCCCCATAGAGCCTGACGCCATGATCAGCGCCGATCAGGCGGCAGAGATGCGGAAATACTGCGCAAACGATCTCGACACTACCGAGCGCCTCTACCGGGCTCTGGAGAGCCAGATACGCCTGCGGGAGGAGATGGGGCAGCAATACGGCGGGATCGACTTGCGCAGCAAGAGCGACGCCCAGATCGCCGAGGCGGTCATCAAGCATGAACTGACCGAGCTTACCGGCAAGTCCTACAAGCCGCGGAAGGTCGAGGTTGGTTCCCTGCTGAAGTACGAAGACCCCGGCTTCGTTGAGTTCCAGTCGCCGCACCTGCAGGAAGTGTTCCGCATGGTTCTAAACAGCGACTTCCCCGTCGGGCTGAACGGCTCTGTGCAGCTCCCCAAAGAGCTGCAGGACAAGAAGATTATGATCGGCGAGACCGAGTACCGGATGGGCATTGGCGGCCTGCACAGTTGCGAGAAGTCCCGCACCGTCAAGGCAACATCCGAGCAGATCCTTGCCGACTTCGACGTCGCAAGCTACTACCCGAACATCATCCTGAAGCAGCGCCTGTCGCCGAAGTCCATGGGGGCAGACTTCCTGACAGTCTACAAGGACATCGTCGCGCGGAGACTGAAGGCGAAGGCGGCGGGAGACAAGGTGACAGCAGACACCCTGAAGATTGTCGTGAACGGGTCGTTCGGGAAGCTGGGCAGCATGTACTCCAGCCTGTACGCGCCGGAGCTGATGATCCAGACGACGGTAACCGGCCAGCTCTGCCTGCTGATGCTGATCGAGATGCTGGAGGGCGCTGGAGCGAAGGTCGTCAGCGCCAACACTGACGGCGTCGTCGTCCTGTTCGACAAGGCGCTCGAAGACAAGATCATGGGCGTGACGTTTGAGTGGTCGATGCAGACCAGCTTCGAGCTTGAGCGGTCAGACTATCGCTCGCTGCACAGCCGGGACGTGAACAACTACATTGCGGTTAAGCTGGACGGCAAGACCAAACGCAAGGGCGTCTATGCGGATCCGCTGCTGAACAAGAACGCCGACTTCCAGATCGTCAGTGACGCCGTCGCCAATTATCTGAGCGCAGGAACGTCACTGAGCAATACGATATTAACCAGCAACGACGTTACGCGGTTCGTACACATCCGGACGGTGACGGGCGGCGCAGTGTGGCGGGGACAGTTCCTTGGCAAGGCGGTCCGGTTCTACTACTCGGCAGAAGTCATGCAGGGCGAGGCAATTCACTACGCGAGGAACTCCAACCGGGTTCCGCGGTCTGAGGGCGCAAAACCCATGATGGAGCTGCCCGAGAAGATGCCGTGCGACATGGACTACGGCAAATACCTTCTACTTGCGCGGGCGGCGCTGGCAGACGTGGGAGTCAAAGTATGATAAGATACTGCTTCTACGCCCGCCTGCACGACGTCAACACTGTCTGGACGAGCGGGTGCCTGATAACACCCCTGCAGGCCCCTCACGGCCACTATAGCGTCATCGCCGAACTGATCTGCTGCGATGCGTAACAGGGGATAACGTGGAACTCCGACCACCACACTTACGAAAGGCCAGAAGCAATGCCTATAACCGATGAAGATAACGACAAATTCAACTATTCTGACGCAGACTATAAACGCCTGCATATTGCGCTTTGCCACACGGAAGCGGCGCGGCTCGATCTCGAAATAGAAAACACAAGGATGCGGGCAGCGTTACAGGAAATATCAGAACTGGAAGATGTTCGGTGCGATGAAGCCTGCACAATAGCCAAGCAAGCCCTAGACAAATAAAAGGCCAGAAAGATGATTACTCACCGGATATGGATTCAGCAGAGGAAGCGGATGGACTACTACGGTCATACCAAGCGTGATACCGCTGTTCGCGAAGGATGGTTTCTGTTCTGGATAATTCCGTTATATATCCGGGACAGAAAGCTGGAACGGCAAGGCACTCAATAGACTCACAAAGGGCCACTGATAAATGCCGCGACCGATGTACGAGAGCGACAAGGACCGCCAGAATGAGCGGGTGATCGCCGAAATGCTGGAGCAGCGGTGGGACTGCGACGCAGAAAAACTTAAAATCGCCTGCGAAGTTGATTATTCTCTGACCCGCGAAGGCCGGATCGTGGCCGTGATGGAGATTAAATGCCGAAACTACGACTACGATACGTTGGACGGGTGGGGCGGCCTGATCCTCAGCGCACACAAGTGGCAGGCTGGACGTCGTTGGAAAGAGACACACAATATAGCATTCATTCTGGTTCTTGGACTGACCGACGGTGTTTTTGCGTACAGGTTAAAGCCAGAAGATCCTTGGCCAGAAATGAAACTGAAGACCGCGGGAAGGCGTGACCGAGGAGACGCGCAGGACATCGAGCCGTGCGTCATGATCCCGATGCAAAAATTTCAGAAACTCGATTGACGAATAAGGTTCGCCGATGCTAGAAAAGCAAATAGAGCGAGCACTTGTACGTCGAGTGAAAGACCTTGGGGGGTTATGCGAAAAATTTGTCTCTCCCGGACGCCGGAGCGTACCAGACCGTATTGTCACGCTGCCGGGCGGTAGGATCATATTTGTAGAATGTAAAGCCCCCGGAAAAAAGCCTACGCCGCTGCAGGAGCGCGACCACGAAAAGCGACGGTCGCTTGGCTGCACGGTGTTAGTAATCTCAAAACTGGAAGATGTAAGCCAAATCAAATGCTAGACCGTAACAATCTACATGCTTACCAGAACCGCGCCGTGTCTTTCATCAAAGACCGCAAGCGGTGCGGCCTCTTCCTCGACATGGGTCTGGGCAAGACGACGTCCACACTGACGGCGGTCAGCGACCTGATCGACGACTTCCAGATACGCAAGACGCTCGTTATCGCGCCCCTGCGCGTCGCCAACAGCGTTTGGAAGCAGGAGGTCTACAAGTGGGCGCACCTCGATCACATGCGCGTCTCGGTCTGCACTGGCTCGGCAAAACAGCGTCTGGAGGGGCTGATGACCTCGGCAGACGTCTACGTCATCAATCGCGAGAATGTTGACTGGCTCGTTAAGCACTACGGCCCCCAGTGGCCGTTCGACATGGTCATCATTGACGAGAGCAGCAGCTTCAAGAACCCGTCGACGAAGCGGTTCAGGTCACTGCGGCGCATTCTTCCGATGACGGAATACATGGTCCTGCTGACCGGCACGCCGTCACCCAACAGCCTGCTGGACCTGTGGCCCCAGATGTTTTTGATCGACTTCGGAGAGGCCCTTGGTCGCACTGTGACCGGCTACAAGCAGCGGTTCTTCGAGAGCGACTACATGGGCTACAAGTGGAACATCAGGGAAGGTGCCGCCGACAAAATCCACAGTCTGATCCAGCCCCGCGTCCTGCACATGAGCGCGGATGATTATCTCGACGTACCGCCGCGCATAGACTTGGTTGAAAATGTCGAGCTGCCCCCCGAGGCGCTGGCGATATACAAGGACTTCGAGAAGACGCTACTGGCGGAGCTGGAGGACGGCGAAGAGGTCGAGGCGGCGACAGCGGCAGTCCTCGCCAACAAGCTCCTGCAGTTCGCCAATGGGGCAATCTACACCGACGACAAGCATAACTGGTCAGAGACGCACAAGGCCAAACTGGACGCCTTGGAGGAAATCGTCGAGGACAATCCAAACGAGACGCTGCTGGTTGCATACAACTACAAGTCGGATCTTGCCCGGTTGCAGGCCCGCTTCCCCGACGCAGTTGTCCTCGACAAAAAACAAACAACCATTGACAGGTGGAACGCCGGTGAGATTAAAATGCTTCTCGCCCACCCGGCGTCTGCTGGGCACGGGCTCAACCTGCAGAATGGCGGCAGCCTGATTGTCTGGTTCGGCCTGACGTGGTCCTTGGAGTATTACCAGCAATTCAATGCGCGACTGCACCGGCAGGGTCAAGAAAAGCCTGTCCGCATTCTGCATGTGATCGGTAGGGGAACTATCGACGAGAGAGTTATGGGCGTCCTTGCGCATAAGGACATGACGCAACGCTCATTGTTGGCGGCACTGAAGCCGTCTAAATAGAAGAGGGAAAAATGAAAAACGTAAACGAGATATTGAACGAAAGAGAAAAAGTCAGCGGCAATTACGGCGACGTTGCTCGCATGATCCAAGACACCCTGCGCCTGTGGGCTACGGGGCCAAATTGGAGCAAAGGCAAATTGACTGATCCGCAAGTGACCAGTCTGGAAATGATTGCGTTGAAAGTCACCCGCATCCTGCAGGGCGACAACAATCATGTTGACAGTTGGCGCGACATCGCGGGCTACGCGGAACTTGCCGCAATCGAAATCGAAAAGGCCGAAAGGGCTTTAGAGGAGAGCTTGCAAATTGTCGACGGGGCATTTAGCAAAATACCAAAGAAGGAGAAGTAAAATGAAATTAGCCCTCACACTCGCAGCAGTGATTGCATTTGTCGGCCCAGTGGCCGCGCAAGAGAATGATGCGGCAGACTTTTTCCGCAAGGACAAAAACTATTGGAGCCGCGGGCTAAAAGCCCCCGCCGTCATCGCATACAATGAGGACATCAGACATGTCCGTAGTATATCGAAGCGCAAGCAGATCGTGCGCCGCATGGTTGCCCATCAGGCCAGAAAGAAGCTGGGCAAGCGATGGGTAAAGTCAGCAGTCAAGATAGCCTATGTCGAGAGCCAGTTTAATCCGAAGGCAGTAGGCCCACGCACGCGCCACGGCAGGGCGAGGGGCGTCATGCAGGTGATGCCAAAGTCTGCCCGCGCCATGGGGTTTAACCCGCGCCGCCTGAACGAGGCCGAGTATGGGATTGCTGCTGGCATTGCGCACATGCGTCTGTGCATCCAGAGCGGCGTGCGCACCGACGCCGAGATGTCGGCCTGTCATGTTGCGGGGACGCGGGGCTGGGCAATCCGTCTGCGTAAGCGTGCGCAACGTTACAAGAGAATTTACGTCGCCATGGTGCGCAGGGCACCCGGCTATTGGGACTAGGGGGAAAGATGTCTTACCTGTTTGGTTTGGGGCTTATTAGCGCCACCGCAATTACCGTCCTGACTGTTGTCGGTTGCGGCTTCTTCACGCTGGTGATGGTCTTGGCCATCGAAGAAAAAATTCAAGAATGGAGAAAGTAAAATGGAATTTAACACGCCGGAAGCACTCTATCAGCACTACAAAAATGTCCGTCAACGCATTGAAACGGCCTCTAGAGAGGCAGCGATAAAGAATGGCGTCATCATACTCCCGATCAAAAAACTGCCGCCTCCGGAGCAGAAAAAGGCGGCAGAGATAGAGCAAAGCGAAGACAATGCCGTCATAGAGATGGAGCCACCAAAGCACCTTAACGATACGCAAAGGATCATGTACGAGATTGCCCTTAAGCACGGGATTCTTGTGTCAGATATGCGCGGACCTGTGCGCCAGAGGCATTTTGTGCTTGCTCGGCAAGAGGCAATGTGGGAGATTAAACGTCAGAGGCCAGACTTGTCCCTGCCCCAGCTTGGGCGCATGTTTGGCGGGCGAGATCATTCGACAATATTTCACGGGATCCGGGCGCACCAACAGCGTCTAGATTCTGGTAAAGAATTGTGCGTCTAATCGAACGCGCACAATACTCGTCAGAAATGGTTCTGGCGGGTGGACATTGGGTCTCATGTTACTCCATGCCCTTGTCCCTGTTGGATTACTCCGAAACTGACTTGCCCCGGCATTACGCCGGGGCTTTTTTAATATTCGACAATCACGACGCCAGCGGCACCTGACCGAGCAGAGGATGTTCCTGCTCCAGCTCCGCCCCCATAAGCCCTGCCGGCGGTTCCATTTGCAGAATATGAGGCATTGGCGCTTGAGCCTCCTCCGCCAAGATACGACGACCCTCCACCACCAATTTCGAAGCCGGTGCCCGCGCCCCCATATGAGCCCGCAATATTCAATCCGCCGCCAGTCCCAATGCCTCCGGCTCCGCCAAGACCCGTAAGGTTTGGCCCACCGGCTCCGCCAGTTCCACTGCAATACGCCCCAAACGACGAAGTTCCACCAGAACTACCGGCTCCGGAAGTCGACCCCGCGCCTCCAGCGCCAACGGTTACAGCAACGGTTCCGCCGGGCGTCAATCCGGTAATGACTTCAATGGCCGTGCCTCCTCCGCCGCCGCCAGAATATTGCGAAGATCCGCCACCGCCACCAACAACAGTCACTCGGACTTTCGTAACGCCCGCGGGAACAGTAAATGTTCCACTGGAGGTAAATACCTGCATTGAAGGGATTGTCGATGCCGCGCTTGTTTGCGTTGTCGCGTCCGGGAACTTTACGCCTCCCGAAGTGCTCTCAATGACACCTGCAACGGATAGCGGCTGCGTAGGGGCCAGAGTACCAATACCCACGCGATTTGTACTGCTATTAACGAAAAGCGTATTGGTGTCTACGGTCAAATTTCCGGAAACAATAGCCGCCGCACTTGCCGTAAATGTGCTGCTGACAGTCAACGTTCCGGTAACGGTGTCGCCAGCCTTATTCACGGGCGTATAGCCAATATTTGCAACCGCAGCCCCGGAGGCCAGCATTGAGCTGGTTATACCGCCGGTCGCTACGGATATAGTGCCGGACGTTGTTATTGGGCCGCCGGTAAGGCCAGACCCCGTTCCAACAGAAGTCACAGTTCCAGATGTTGTGGCCGCTGTTGTCTGCGTCGTTCCGTCTGGAAATCTAAAGCCACCTGTAGTGCTTTGTATGACACCGGCAACCGAGAGCGGGTAGCCGGGCGTGGCCGTTCCAACGCCAACGCGGTTATTGGCTGCGTCCACATACAGGGTGTTGCTGTCAACGTTGAGATTGCCGCTGACAGCCAGAGTGCCGCCAGACGTCGATATGCTATTCGACCCGAGCGTGACAGTCCCGTTGGTGATCGTGCCAGTCGCCGTCAACGTGGATCCGCTCCACGTCAGGCTGGATGAGGCCCCGAACGATCCGGAGGCGTTGTACTGGATTTGTGTGTTGGAACCAGCCGGGGGCGTCCTGTTGTCGTCTGCGAGGTTGATGTTGGTGCCGTCCGAGAACACCTGCGTCCGCTTACCCTGCGCACACACGACGCTCGTCCCCGCGCCCGCAGACGCGATGGTGATCGTCCCCGCGCCAGACGTTGCGTTGTCGATGATCCATTGCCCGCCGACGCCGGAGGGGATGGTGTACGTCACGCCAGAGGCAATGCTGCCGGTGATGTACAGGCGCATGGAGCGGTACTGGGAGGCGGTCAGCGTCGCCGACCCGGCAGTGGCATTCAACGACGTCGTCGAGCCAAGCGCCTGATCAATGACGTCCATGTCGCTGTTGACCGGGACTTCCCAATTGTCGACGTAGTCGCCATTGGCGGGCTTCTCAAGAGACTTGTTCGTTGTGTACGACGATGCCATTGGCGTGACCTCAAATGTGCTGGTTCGCTACTTCAAGGGCTTTTGCGACCTGATCGTCGCTCTCCTTGAGAAAATCCTCAGTGCTCTGACAAACCTGCTTCCGCGCCGCATTCGCCAGTGCCCGCAAGTTTACCGCACCCTTGACCGATCCGCCAGTGGCGCGGCCCGGTCGCTCAGTTGTGGGTGAGCCCTGCCCATAAGCAGTCACTGTGTTGCTTAGGATTGTGCTCATTTTATTGAACAAGCGCCCGACGGCACTGTTCTGCCGAGCAAGGTCTCCTAGTCGCTGTATGTCTCGTGGGTCGGTAGATGTCGCCAGAGGCAGTAACTTGTCGGCAATTCGCCTCTCGGTTGCATCCAGTGCGAGCTTACCCGCAGCCCCGGCCCCAGCGCCGATAGCCGCTTTAATTGCAAGTTCAGGTGAAAATTGACCCCCTAAGAACGCTCCTTCGAGAGCGGCAGCGGTAACTCCACCAGCAATTGCGGCTTTTGCGACACCCCCTTTTTCCGCAATAAAATTAAGTTCTCTAACTTTACCAAGTAATTGTTCAGAGAGAACCTGCCCCTGTATTGCGGAATATCTCTGAGGGCCAAGAACCATTAGCGCACGGCTACGGAAATCTGGATTGTTGAACGATTTTGCCAGAGAGTTTACGCCTGTCAAACCACCAGCCGCCGTTTCAGACAAGCGCTGGGCAAACCCCGTGGCAAACAATTCTCGCTGCTCTGGTGTCATTGTCCTGAACGCATCGGTAATTTCTTTGCGCTTGAAGCTGTTCATGTTCCCAAAGAACTTATAGCCTGCCTCCGGAGCATCAGCCGCCTTGAATGTTTCAAAAGCAACGCCCCGGGCGTTTCTGTAGCCGGGAACAGTATCGAGTGTCTTGAGTATCTGATCTCGCGCATTCTGAGCGGAAGACGCAAGCGTGTTGTCTCCCTGCCTCTTCGCAACTTCTCCAATGTCTCGAAGTTCCCGCTGCACCTGATCCCAATAAGACAAGTTTCCGTTTGTAACCCTTGGAGGAACTGCTTTTTGTCCGGGCGTAGTAACTACACCAGACGTTGTCCCTGTTGTCTGTGGTGGAACAGCGGCTTTACCCGGAGTAATGGATGGCGAACGAATATTAAAACTGGGGTTGTTCTTTGCTGTTTCTTCTGCCCGCTTCATTGCCTGCTGAACAATTGGCCTGTCTAACAGAGAAGAAAATCTATTTTGCGGTATGGATTGGGCGAGAGGATTAGATCGCGTTATGCTGTAGACTTGATCGCGGATAATCTTTCCGGACTGCTGCGCCAGCTCTTGTGCGCGGGCGGCATCAATTGGACCACCAAAAACATTTTGAATATTCTGTGAAAGTCTCTGCCCTGTCTCCGCCTTTCGAGCACGCAGACCCTCATTGAACATTGTCGCAGCTTCAGACGCAATCGGAGTGCGTTCAGCCATAGAGCCAAGAAGTTTGCGTGTCTCAGGACCAGCCATATCAGCAACACTAAGGGGCGAGCCAGTGCGCATTGCTTCCCGCAACTGCTCCATAGTCATTGCTGTCTGACCGCGGCGAATATCTTCCGCAAGGGCGGCGGCTATACGTTTATTGCTCACGCCTTCGGGTGCAATAAGGCCCTTTAAGCCAGAAAAAAGTTTGCCGACTGCTCCGGCAGCAATCCCCGTTCCAATACCTCCAGCCAAAGCGCCAGTAAGTCTGCGGAACTCTTCGCTGCCCTTATCCTCAGAGGAGAGTGCGCCTAATTCAGAACCAACACCCGCCCCTGCGCCAGTAATTAAACGACCCGGTAAAGTTCGCACTGCGCCCGGCAAACCCTGCGCGGCAAATTCAGCACCCTTACCAGCAATTTTACCGGCGGTTGTTTGCGGTTCATAGGTAAGTGCCTCCGGAGCGCCAGCGGCCTTCATTGTCGGTTTGAAAGTTTTCTCAACACCCTTGTATGTGGGCCAGTGCATGATGGGGGAAGAATACCCCTTCTTCTGCATTTCAGTCTGACTGCTTACCCACGGAAGCGATTTTTGACCGTACTCTTCCTGTTCTTTAGGAGAAATCAAATCAAGTTTCTTAGCGAGCCACAATGCGCCAGAACGAACACCTTCTGGAACATCCTTAGCAATAAATGTTTCTACAGAGCCGGGTCCACCCATTAGTGTTGCGGCGGCTCCCTTTGCTCCTTCCGACAATACAGATCGCCCAACATCTGACGCGGTTTCGCGAAATGTAGGGTCTGGGGGAAGTGGCTTATTTATATCTTTCAAACGTATATCGAGCGGACGAACTTCCGGTTCCGCGCTTTTTGTTTGCGCGGGGGCTGGAGCGAAAAAAGGATCTTTCAGGAGAGGATTTTCTTCGTCCATTATTGTCCTCCGATGAAATATCTGCTCATGCCAGATAACCCAAAACGCTTTTTGAATGCCGCGTCAACTTGTTGTGGCGTGTATTTTCCACGGCGAATGTCAGCAAGCACTTGGGGAGCCGTCAATATCATTTTTGATATAGCTTCTACTTCCTTAGTGTACTGGGACGATGGGCGCAAACGCTCAAAATCCTTTGACGCAAGGTGGCCCGTCGCCCCTTTTACTGAGCTGATATATGCTTCGTAGTGGCTTGCACGATCTATCGCCCTCTGTGTCTGCACCATTAGATCGGCAGATAGCTTCGCAAAAGATTTCGGGTTCATGCTCGGTTGCGCAATCGCTTTCTTCAAAAGATCAAGCGCCGCGTAACTTTCTTGCCCCGCCCCCTTGGCACTGGCGGCAGCCTGAAGAGCGGAAATTTTCTCATTTATTTGTTGGATACTATCGCTTTCACCAAAAGCATTGTCTCCCTTCCCAAAGACGCGGCCAAGTGTATTCAAAGCGCCAACAACTTGAGATCTTGCGTTGAAGCCAAACCCTGCTACGTTTAAGCCCTTACCCTTAGCTGCTTTGGCAAGGTTCTCGGCCAGATCGCCCATATAACGGGCGCTTTCTCTTGCCGCCTCCGCGGAAGACTTGACTGCTGTTGAATATCTTTTTGCGGCTTCCGTGGCTATTGTGCCGGCTTCACCACCGTTTTCGACGATCTTACGATCTTCTTTAGCGACGGCAATTGTTTTATTGTCAATAAACGGTGACGCAACAGGCGTCTTCCCTGTAGCAAGTGTTTTTGAAGAAACTGCAGCGTCTTCGGTCGGTAGACCGGCTTCTTCTAATTTCTTTTTTGCTTCAGGCCCCGTGGGTACACTGCCCAAGAGCTCGGGAGCTTTGCCACTTTCAACCAAATCCATGTACTCTCCGTAGCGCATTGGCGTTCCGTTAGCGAGCCATACGATCCGGGTCGTACCAATTACCTGAACGCTCTTCTGCACGTTACCGATAGCGATGCTACGCGCCGTCTCCGCTTGAACTGCCGCCGGCCCCTTAGCCTTCTCCTCTTCCGTCTCCTGCTTACGCAGGGCGGTGTAGGCGCTCGTGCCGCCAACAAGGCCCTCGCCGATTGCTCCGCCAAGAGTGGGGCGTGTCGAGGCCAGCATCGAGCCAATACCAGCAAGAGCGGGAACGACAAAGTTCTCTGACGTCAGGGCCTCTGCAGTATCAGGGCTGACGCCCATGCTACCGAGCAGGCTCTTGCCGCCGGTGCGCCACGGGGCCGAACGCGGAGTGTCCTTCACGAACTGGCCGGGCTCTTTGCTGAAACGGTTACGAGAGTCCGCCGAACTAATAACGTCTTTTGCAGTCTCAATTGCGCCGCGGGCTGGCGAGTCGGCGTACTTGGCGTCGATTGCCGGGTCGTAGCGACCGGCCTTGGCCATGACGTCGCGGGCGTATTTTTCTTTTGCTGAACCGGCATTGTACGCCATCAGCGCCTCGGGGCTTGACGGATCAAGGCCGAGAGCCCGCGCCTTATTGGCCAGATAGTTTGCGCCGAACAGGATATTGGCCTGCGGGTCGCGAAGGCTCTCAGGGTCGACACCCTTCATGCCATACCCCGGATCCCGAGCGGTGCTGGGTTTAATCTGCGCCAGACCAATCTCACCCGCGCCGCCAACAGCGCCCTTGCGGAAGCCGCTTTCCTGCGCAATCTTTGCCGCAATGATTGGCCGGAATACCAGTCTCAGCCGACGCCTTGGCAATCAGCGGCTGCAGTTCGCGTGGAACATTGAGGGCCGTCTCTACAGCGCCCTCCGCAGGCATGTCGGGATCGACGTACAGGCCACCCGTCTGAGCAGCCTGCCGGGGAGCCAGCCCCGTGGCGACGTCCGTCGCACGCTTGTAGTCGAGCATCTCAAGGCCGCCGATGTTATGGACGGCGCTGCGGTCGCTCTCGGTCGTCATCAGGCCCATGCGGGTCTTGTTGTCGCCGTTGTTGTACTTGAAGGTATGCACCGGCTGGCCATTGAACAGGTGGCCAACGACCTCGTCGTCGTGCTTGCTGCGCGGGTCGGAAAGGAATGGCAATAGAGCAAGAAGGGCTTCAGCGCCCAATGCAGGAGCAGCGGTAGCAGCGGTAGCAGCGGTAGCAGCGGTAGCACCCAACGCTTCAGCGCCAAGAGCGCCAGCAGCGCCCGCGGCCCCTGCGCCAGCGGCTTCAGCGCCCAATGCGCCGAGACCTGCGCCTGCGGCTTCGGCGGCACCGAGACCTGCGCCTGCGGCTTTGGCAGCCCCCGCGGCCCCGGCAGCTTCAGCGCCACCGAGGATGTTACCAAGACCCGAGGCGGCCTTGGATCCGGCGTCGTACAGAGACTTGCCAGTCTTTAGAAGATTGGTCAGTCCCGCAACCCCGCTGTCGCCACCCTGCGGACGATTGCTAGGCGGCTGCGCCGGGTTAGCCTTTGGCTGACTGGCTCCGGACTTTATCGTCTCACCCAAGAGTTCAGTAAAATCACCGGACCCAGCATTTACAGGCTTAATGGCTTTGTCTTTAGAGAAAAATTCTGCCGAGCTTTCATCGTCATTGGCGTATGGCGTCTCGTTGTCGACAAATCCTTTAGTCTGATACCCAGTACGTCCGCCGCGGGCGAGGAACGCAAAGGCGTCTTCCGGGAATTTGGCCAGATCAATGGCACGGCTGGAGTCGCCGAGGTCAATCGGCGTATCGCTCGCGGGGGCAGTGTACATGTCTTCGAGAGAAGAGCGCGCGGCGCTCGCCGGCGCAGTCGTATTGACAGTGTTTCCGCCGGGAGCGGGTTTGGGCTGCGGGGGTTTTGAGATCAGCCCCACGTCCTGACCAATGCCCTTACCAACCCGGTAGAGGTTCGCAAGCGCCTGACCGGTCGACGCAGCCTGCGCAAGTCCGCTGGGGCCGCGAGACGGCGGGCGTCCCGCTGTTGCCAGTTTGGCGACGGGGACAGGATTCTTGGCCATCGAGGCGTAGCCGCCACCCGAGCCGGGCGTGCTCCCGCCCATGCCAGCCGGAGACTTGCCGCCGTACATCCCAATGGGAGCGCCAACAGCGGCGAGGATTGCCTGCCACGTCGCGTCAGTCATGCCGCCGCGTGCGCGTTCGGGGCGTCCGCCCGTGCCGTAGTAGCCGGGCCGATCAACGTATCCGCCGCGAGCCCAGTTGTCAGACCAGACAGGCTCTTCAAACTTTGGCTCTTCAGGGGGCGTGATGATCATGGGCGACATATCGTTGCCCGCCAACTTGTCCATCAATTGCTGCCGACGCATCTGGCCGTACTGCTCGCCGCTCTCCAGTGGGCGACCATTGTACAGCGACGCAAGCTCTGCCTGCCACGACTCAGGCGTTCCAAGCGAATATCCTTCGGCCTTCGGCGCGAGCTGCGGAGCAATAGCGCCCGGCTGTATCGGGATGTTGCCGGTGATCATCTTGGGACCAGCGAAGTCCGGAGACGTGAATGCGCCGAGGCCCTGCAGCGGAGACGCGATAGGAATGCCGCGTAGGCCAGCGGGGGCAGCAATCTGCATGGGAGCCAGACCGCCGCCGTCAGCCTTTTTGACAGCGCCCTTGGTGGCTTCCTTGTAATCGACAGTAAGAGCCTCCGCGCCGCCGAGGCCCGGAACCTTTGCTTTTCCAACGGCTTCCGGATGTTTCTTGGCAACTTCTTGCGCGGACAACCCGATCTGCGTGCGCGGTTCGCCCTTGTAGTTGAAGCTGTAAATGGTCTGGCCGTCGTTGGTTTTACCAACTGGGCGCATGTTCTCTTTCAGACGCTCGTCCGAGAAGAAGCCCGCAGGCTGCGTCGTCGTTGTCGTGGATCCAGACAGCGAGCCGGTGCCCATCGCAATGTTGGCAAGGAACTGCGCCAACTGGAACGGGTATGCGCGTTCCTGCTGGAACTGGTTGTATAGCGCCTGCAGGCCCGCCTGCTGCGTCTGCTGCTCTGCGGTTCCAACGCCCATCTGAGCCTGTGCGCCCGACATGGCGGCCTGCTGTGCTCCCGTGCCGAGGCTGGCAAGAAGGTTCGCCTGCTGCTGGCCAAGCCCTGCCTGCTGTGCGCCAGCGCCAAGAAGAGCCTGCCCCGTGCCAAGCTCCTGCTGATACTGCTGCTGCCCAAGGCCCGCGAGCTGCTGCGCGGCAGTGGCCCCCTGACCAAATGCGGTCTGGCCGAGATTGGCCGCAGTCTGTGCGCCAGTGATGCCCTGCCCGTAGAGAGCCTGTCCAAGCCCCGCCATCTGTTGCGCTGCGCCAAGCTGCTGACCGTACTGCTGCTGACCGAGGGCCGCCAACTGCTGACCAGCCGCCTGCTGGGCGGCGCGATTGGCCTGCTCCGCCGACAGTCCAAGGCCCTGTTGCTGCTGGGCCGTTTGCAGGGCCTGCGTGTACGCCTGCTGATAGAGGGGAGCAATCGCCTGCGCCTGCGCGAGCCCCTGTTGCCCCTGAAGAATTGCCCGCTGTATGCCAGCCCGGTCACCGCCAAATGCTCCGGCCCGGATGGCTTCGGCCTGCTGCTGCGACTGCTGCTGGCCAAACTGCTGCCCCAGCGCCCGCTGGGTCGCCTCGACAACGTTTTGTGTGTAGGGGCTCATATACTGCTGCGTCTGCAACTGCCCCGGAGAAATCGCCTGACTGCCCTGCAGAGCAAACTGTTGCGCAGCCTGATTGAGTGGGGCAGCAGCGCCAAGTCCAGCAAGAGTACCCGCGGTTGCGGCTTGATAATATGGTTGTGCTGCCCCCTGAGCCCCAGCAAGAGACTGCGCCGCAAATTGGTTAGCCGCTGCGCCCTGACCAAGGCCAGAAGCCAACTGCTGCTGCGCCTGCCCATAATACGGCTGAGACGCCTGCGACGCGCCGGAGATGTTCTCGACACCTTGCTGGAATGTTGGCTGGCCAGCGTTAAACGACTGCTGTGCCACGTCGGTGGCGGCCTGATAGTAGGGCTGCGCCGCTCCAGCGGCCTGATTGATGTTATACGCCGCCGCCTGCTGCGTCGCCGTCATGGGGGCGACGAAGGCGTTGGGGTCTCCAGAATATTGTTGGAATGGCTGTTCGGCGACGGTCTCGGCGCGAGCATTTACCGCATTGTAGCGAGCAAGTACCTCCGGGGGGATCTGCACCTGCTGTGTAGTAGTTTGCGACTTGCCACCGCCCATACCATTTCTCCGTTTTCCGGCCCCAGCCGGTCAACAGGAGGCGCTACTCCGCCGCCTGCTTCCACTCGCCGGTTTTCTTCCCGTACAGGAAAAAAGCGCCGGACGGTTCGCCAAAAATTCGCCGATACATCCTGACTTTCCCCTCCGTCCTTTGATTGGAAAGGACGCCAATCGTGAGGGGCATGCCAAGCTCGTCAGAGACCTTTTTAGCAAAATCACATAACTTTCTAGCTCTTCCGCCACTTGCCGCCCTGAAATCAGGGTGAATGAACACAGCGCGTTCTTCTAGAATTTGGTGGTCACTATACCATATGTTGCCAATTCTCAAAAGGATTGCACCTTCAGCCGGTCCGCCGGGCTCGCTGATTATGCCGATAATGCCTTTGTCGCGGTTCAGCGCGGGCCAAATCTCGTACAGCAGCTTTTCCGGGTTTGGCGAGACAAAGCCATTTTCTTCGCAGGCGGCCATCCCAAGAGCCATAATTTCATCCAGATCGTCCGGAGTCCCCACGCGGACAACCAGATTATTTCTCTTTTCACCCTTTTTCTCAGCCAAGTTACCCTCTCCTCTAGTCTTTCTTGGGTCCGGGCAGCTTCTGAAGCGTCTTGATTGTTTCAGAACGGGTGCCCTTTACCCACTCATCCAGAGCCGCGTGGCCCCGGTCCATGTCGCCGTTGCCAGCCCACATGACTTCTTCTGGAGACAGGACGTATTCGCCGCCGGCGGCGACAATAGCGACCGGATCCCCCTCCTGTTCAGCGCCAGTTATTGCAGCGCCTCCCGCATTCTTAAACATAATTTTGACGGCGCGAAAGCCAGCCATGGTGTTACCCTCACCCAGAGCTGAAACAATATCCGCCGGGATGACATAAGCGCCGCTCGGGACGTGCATCGGCAGGTGGTCCGTGCGCCCAGCAACGGGGCTGTGAATAGGGCCGACGTGCAGCTTTTCCGGAGCGCCAGTCGGGAGAGGGGCCTTTGTGGGACCACCAGTCTTTTTCTTTTCCGGATCGTCAATCCAGAACATCTTGTCGACATTCAGTGAATTGACGTGCGGCAAGCCTTTCGGAGCCGGAGCCAAGTCGCGAAGTTCTTTCGGTACGTCATTGACGTTTGGCATTTTCGCCTTTCCGCCAGACTGTCGCGCCTTCCGCGCAGTTTCAAGCGCCGCCGCGACAGCCTGCTTCTGCGGGTGACCAGCCTTTACCATTTCCGAAATGTTGGAGCTGATTGTCTTCTGAGAGGAACCGTGTTTCAGAGGCATGGCTTACACCGTCAGATTGTAGAATGACATAGCGCCCGTAGCCGCCCCAACTGGGCTATTATTTAACCCACGGGCTGCCAAGGTATAGGTATCACTACTAGCGAACCCCTCTCCTGTCAGGGTAGCATTATAGCCTAGCTGGAGAGCAAAATTATAGCCTGTTGGTACGTCTGTGCTGAACGTAG